>ERZ773178.4279-NODE-4279-length-10913-cov-3.947965_pt1 | contig 10913 bp, 4 predicted proteins | sample MGYA00580533_ERZ773178 | MGnify/ENA primary metagenome ERZ773178 (study PRJEB29015, sample SAMEA2737859) | human gut metagenome | biome: human gut; feature: human-associated habitat; material: faeces | place: China | collected 2012 ...
AAGGATGTCCCGGACTATGCGATCGCTGCAGGAGTGCCTGCTCAGGTGATCCGTATGCGTAAGCAATGCGGCGTCGAGGTGCAATAGAAGAAATGAGGTGAGTACCATCGAAGTTTCCTTGTGGATCCTGCTCGGCATCGGGTTTGCCGGCAGCGCCGCATGGCTTGTTCTCATGCGGGATCGGCTAAACATGGCATGGTATGCGGCAATCCCTTTGGCAATTTTTCATACCGTTTTCGGCGTGCTGACGGTGAAGGTATTCGCCTTTCTTGAAACCGGATTTGACAAAGCCACCCTCGGCAACATGAGCCTGTTTGGCGGAGTGTTCTTTATGCCGGTGGCTTACTGGCTCGGTGCAAAGCTTTTCAAGCGGCCGATGAAAGAGACCTTTGATGTCTTTACGCCTTGCATGATCTTTACAGTCATGTGCGCCCGCATCAACTGCATCCTTTCCGGGTGCTGCACCGGCCTGATCATACCAGGAACGCAGCTGCGCTGTCCAACAAGGGAGCTGGAGCTGGTGTATTACATCGTGATGCTGATCCTGCTCATTCCCCGCGTGAAAAAGGATGAAAACCCCGGCACCTGTTACCCACTCTACATGGCAAGCTATGGTGCGTTCCGGTTTGTTATCGAGTTCTTTCGGACATCGAGCTCGGGGATGCTGTTTCATCTGTCCCATATCTGGGCCGCGCTTGCATTTGCGGCAGGACTCAGTGTTTACATAGAGGTCAATAATAGAAATCACAGAGTGAAGAAAGGAAAGAAGGTAGGAAGGAAATGAAAAATATGTATCGGCGCTTCCTTTCCCTTGTGCTGTGCATGTGCATGGTGTTCGTGTTGCTTCCCAACATCGCCATGCCTGCGTATGCGGCGAACAGCGGCACCGTTATCGGGCTGGCTGACGAGAGCATCGGCCTGAGCTTCTCCGGCACTGCGGATAACGCGTGGAGCGCCAGCAGCACGCAGATCATCGGTAAGGCTCGGTCTACGTCTGGGTCAGGCTGCGGCGGTGGCAGTAACTATCGTTCTACGCTGACCATCACCAACAAGAAGACCACAAAGGCGACGCTGTCCTTTGACTATACCGTCGTGGTAAGCGAAGGTACGATTCTGGTGAACAACACCACGACCACCGCAAACGGCAGCTTCAGCATGGAGCTTGCAGCCGGCGGCACCGTTGAGGTGGAGATCGAATCCGGCAGCACCAGCGCCGACACCCAGATTACCATGACCAACGTGAAGCTGGTGGCCGATGTGAGTGCCACCGTGACCTTCCAGCCCGCCGAAAATGGCTCCTATACCGTGGACGGGCGGAATATCACCGAGGTGTACACCCACACCCAGAGCTCCATGACCGCCTATCAGGTGGAGGCGACCCCGGCGGAGGGCTACCGCTTCAAGGGGTGGTACGATGTGGCCAGCGGAAAGTGCATCAGCACCGATGCCAAGACCGCTCTGAACTTTGACAGTGACCGTACCATCACGGCGCGGTTCGTCAGCAAGGAGCTGGCGCTCTTTGAGGCCGGCGGTCAGGTGTTTGACGACCTGAACGACGCGATCGCGGAGGCGCAGAAGAACCTGCCCGCTATCATCACACTCGCCGAGAGCGGTAAGATCACGGGGAACTATACCATCCCCAGCAAGGTCACCCTGCTGATCCCCTTCGACGAGGCCAAGACCTGCTATACCAGTACCCCGACAGCCATCACCTCTACCCCGGCCGCTAAGCCCTTCCGGACGCTGACCATGGCGGCGGGCAGCTCCCTCACCCTTGCAAACGGGGCGGCCATCAGCATCGGTGGCCAGTATTATGCCGCCTCCGGCGGTCAGCAGGGTCGCATCGTCGGGCCTTACGGCTACATCAAAATGGAGTCCGGCAGCGCCATCACCGTGCAGTCCGGCGCAAGCCTGTACGCATGGGGCTTCATCTCCGGCAGCGGCGCCGTCACCGTGGAGTCCGGCGGCTCTGTCTACGAATGGTACCAGATTCTGGACTTTCGCGGCGGCTCGGCATCTTCTGAAATGGGCAACAAGGTGTTCCCCTTTAGCCAGTACGCCGTGCAGAATGTGGAGGTACCCCTGACCCTGCACGCCGGCGCCAGCGAGACGGTGTATACTGCGGTATACGCCATGAGGAAGATCAACCCCACCTCCATTCCCTTTATCGGGGACAAAGGCATGTTCAAAATTGTCTCCGGCAGTCTGACCAAGGCGTATGACGGCGCCACCGATCGCATCATCTACACCATCAACGGTGAGGCAGAGCTCAACAGCCTGAACCTGAAGCTGGCAGGCATGAGCGTCAGCTCCAGCAGCTATGTTCTGCCGCTGACCAACAACATGACCATAAATCTGAACACCGGCAGCAAGCTGACTATCAACCAGACGGCGGCGCTGCTGCCCGGCGTGGAGACCACCATCACCAAGGACGCCGAGCTGGTGGTGTCCAGCGGCAAGAGCATCTACATCTATGACCGTGACGAGTGGGGCGGCTACTGCGGCGCCGGTGATGTACAGTACATGTCGGTAGTCGTTGCCCCCGGACGGACAGGTAAGCGTGCGCCTCTAGCGGATGTAAAGGTGGACGTCAACGGTACACTGACCGCCATCGGCGGCATCTATACCACCGCCAGCGGCGCGGACATCTGCTCCAGCGCCGGTACCGGCGCCTACAACCAGAAGGGTACCCCCGGAACGGAGACCAAGACGTATCAGTACACGCAGAAGGGCAGCGTGACGGCACATGAGATCCCCATCACACCCGCAAAGCTGCACAACGCCGACGGCACCTACTTTGAGACTGCGAAGGCTCAGACCGGCAATACCATCGACTATGTCCGAGGCACATGGGGCGGAAAGCCTTGCGCGCATGAGAGTAAGGAGCTTCGCGGCGCGAAGGATGCCACCTGCACCACGACCGGCTATACTGGCGACACCTACTGCAAGGATTGTAACGAAAAGATCGCAGACGGCAAGGTCATTCCCGCGCTTGGCCACGCTTGGGACAATGGTGTGATCACGACCGCTCCGACTTGTGAAAACGCCGGTGTCAAGACGTTTACCTGCACGCGCTGCAATGAGACAAAAACAGAGGCCATCAGCGCGACCGGCCACACGCCTGTTCAGATCCCCGAAAAACCGGCCACCTGCACCGAGCCCGGCCATAAGGCCGGCACGAAGTGCTCTGTTTGCGGTGCGGTCCTTTCCGGCTTGGAAGAAATCCCTGCCAAGGGGCACGCCGTGGTCGTTGACCCGGCAGTCGAGCCGACCTGCACCGAGCCCGGTAAGACGGAGGGCAAGCACTGCTCTGTCTGCAACGAGGTCATCGTTGCGCAGGAAATCATCCCTGCAATCGGCCACAAGGCGGTTATCCGTGATGCCAAAGATGCTACGCTCACAGAAGAAGGCTATACCGGTGATACTTACTGCAGTGTTTGCAATGAGCTTCTGAAAAAGGGCGAAGTCATTCCCAAATCCGGCGCTGTGATCACTTGGGTCGTTAATGGTACGCAAACCACTCAAGTGTATGAGAAGGGGAAAACACCGACCTTCCCGGGCACGCCCGAAAAACCCGAAACTGCGCGTTATCGCTATGTGTTTGCCGGTTGGGATCAGGAGATCGTTCCCGTTACTTCCGATGCGACATATACTGCGCAGTTTACCCAGGTTGGCAAAAACGGTCTGTGCGTCGAGGGAGCGGATACCTACTGGATCGCCAACGGCGAGAATGTTGCATTCCCCGGTCTGATCCGCATCAATGTCGGCAGCGAGGCACAGCCGCATTATCACTATTACTACTTTGGCGAAGACGGTAAGGCGGTAAAAAACGGCAACTATAAGGTGGACAAGAATAACGACCTGCCGCTGCCGGCTTACCAGTATTGCTTTGATGCCGATGGCGTCATCATTCATGACGACGATACATCCAAAAACGGCATTTGCCCGGGCGATGGCTCGAAGTACTACTATGTTGACGGCGTGAAGGTTGGCGAAGGTCTGATTTGTGTTGATGGCGCTTTCTACTATGCGCGTACATCCACCGGCGAGATCGTTCGTAACTGCGATTACTGGATCTCGAAGACAAACGGTTACAAAATTGAGGCGAGGACTTACCATTTTGACCCTGACGGCAAGATGGTGATCGACGGGTTCGTGGACATCAATGGCGGTACTTACTACTTTGTTAAGGGCGAGTGCGCAAAAGGCTTGACGAAGATCGGTGAGGACTACTACTTCTTCAACGCCGCCAGCGGCCTGATGTACAAGGACGCAAATATGTGGGTGCCCGCCAATGATTACGGCGTCGAGCCCGGAATGCATTACTTTGATGCAGAGGGCAAGATGTTCGTTCCCAACGTGGAAACCGGCGTCAAGAAGATCGTTGCCGAAAACGGCAAGCTGTACTTCACCATCGACGGCGTGAAGATGGCCAACGGTCTGTATGAGCTGGATGGTGCGTATTACTTCGCGTGGTACGATGGTACGCTTGTGACCAATGGCTCTGCATATGTGGAGACCACGGAGCTGAGCGGCAACGGCTGGTACGGCTTCGGCGCGGACGGCAAGCTCATCATGACCGGCTTTGTGACCGGCAACGGAAAGACCTACTACTACGCCGACGGCGTGCGTGCCAAGGGCTTGACGAAGATCGGCGAGGACTACTACTTCTTCAACGCCGGCAGCGGCATGATGTACAAGGACGCCACCATGTGGGTGCCCGCCAACAGCTACGGCGTCGAGCCCGGAATGCATTACTTTGGTGCAGAGGGCAGGATGGCGCAGACCGCCGGTTGATCCATTCTGCAAGTATCTGCCCACGGCTCCTGCCTTTTGCAGAGCTGTGGGTGGATACTTGAATATAGAAAGAACGAAAGGTACATCTATTCTTGGAGGAAAGGGAGGACTATGAAGAAACTAAAGTCACGGTTGCTGTCGATCCTTATGGCGACAGTCATGCTCTTCGGGCTACTTCCGCTTGCCGCTTTTGCGGAAAACAATGGAGCAGCAGGTATGCAGTACAGTGATTTTCTCGCATCCCTGACTGTTTTGGAGGAATATGCTGACGTGTATGCGCGTGAGCATTCCGGAGAAGACGCAACGGCGCTTGTCATCAATTATATCCGTACCGGCGTGGAAAAGTATACGTCCGGTGCATGGACGGCGTTCTGCGGACCGGAGAATACGAACTTTTCGGGCTATGTCGCCGAACAGGATACTGCCAATTCTACAACTGCGGGTAGTTTGCGCAGCCTGAATGAATTTAAGCTTCCCAACGGGGATGCGGTCGATTTTGCGCATATGTTCGGTGCAATGGACATGGCCTATCACACTGGCAACCAGAGTACCGCTGACCTCGGCAGCTGGGCCGGTGACATCTGTGACCTGCTCCAGCTTACGACCAATGCCGGTGTGACCGGTACGGTCGAGGAGATGGCAGAAGAGATCCGTACGAACAACGACAAGTATTTTCTCCATGATGTACCAGATGCACATTCGTTCGGCATCCTGGATTTGTACGGCGATTTGGATGCCTTTTATATCCTTAAGAAAATCGGAAACGGCGCGACGATCAGCACGGTCATGAAAAACTATTTCACCACCAACCTGACGGATACTGTGCGCGCAAAATTCTTCCTCGATAACCGATTTGCCGGCGCTGCGACGAAGGATGATATCCGTGCTTGCGTTTACGATACCTACTACGGAAACGAAGGCATTCGTACACTTGAGGGCAGCTATCTGCCGGATGGTGTCAATGCTGACCTTCGCCGTGCTTGCTGCTATGCGTTTGCCGACTATCTTTATGAGACAGCAAAGGCACAGATCGAGAATGATTACTACAAAGTTTTTTCCAGCCATACCTCTACGCTTGCTCCCGGTGTAAAGCAAGAGATCAAGATGGCGGTGACGCGGGACGATAAGCAGATCGTTTACTATCTTGCAACGGCTGACATTACGCGCAGCGACGTTAGCGTTCACGCAAACTATAATGATAACGACGGCTCCGTCTGGAAAATGGCGCGCCTGTCGGATCAGATGAAGGCGGCTGAGAAAAAGCACTCCGATCCGGATGATACCCAGCACTACGTTCCAAATTACAGCGCCGTGGCCGGCATCAATGCAGACTTCTATAACATGAGCAACGGAGCGCCCTCCGGTGCTTTGGTGATGGAGGGCGTGGAGTATCACGGCGCCGGCAATGCCAACTTCTTTGCCGTTCTCAAGGATGGAACGCCCATCATCGGCAGCAGTGCGGAATGGAATGCACACAAGGGCGAGATCCAGGAGGCTGTTGGCGGCTCCATCTGGCTTGTCCGCGACGGGAAAGTCGTTGTAAATGCAACGGATACATACTATAAAGACCGCGCATCTCGTTCCTGCGTCGGAATCACTTATGACGGGCAGGTCGTCCTGATGGCGCTTGACGGACGTCAGGAGCCGTTCTCTGCCGGTGGCAGCGCCATTGAAATTGCGCACATCATGCAGGATGCGGGCTGCGTTGCCGCGATCAATCTGGACGGTGGCGGTTCGACTACCTATGCGGCGAAGGGCGAGGGGTCGGAGTCTATCTCCGTTGTCAACCGGCCCTCGGATGGTTATGAACGCTCTGTCAGCTCGACGCTTTTTGTTGTGTCGACCGCAAAACCGTCGAATGTGTTTGACCATGCGATCGTTTCTGCGGATTATGACTATCTGACGATTGGCAGCGCGCTGCCGATTCAGGTATCCGGCGTTACGTCTACCGGCGGCGCGATCGCGCTTCCGGAGGGGACGACGCTGCAGGTGTCGGACGATAGCGTCGGTACGCTGAGCGGTAATGTCTTTACGGCATCTGCGCTCGGTGACGTACAGGTTCGCCTTGTCGCGGCGGACGGCACCGTGCTCGGTGTGAAGAGCCTGCATGTCGTCGAGCCGACGGAAGTGAAATTCAGCAAAGACACCTTGAATGTGATCTACGGCAAAACTGCACAGCTTCCGCTCGAGGCAACCTATAACGGAAACCCCGTGAAAATCAATCCCAATGATGTGCAGTTCGGTTTTCTGAAGATCTCGCTGCAGTCTATCGGTGAGTTGGAGGGCGGAAGTGTCAACACCACGAAGACGGAACTGGTGTTTGACTACCCCGAGGCGGGGACGATCTCTGGCTTTGACTTTACGCCAAACGCTGAGGGCAAGCTGCGCACGCTGACGATCGGTGCAGTCCAGAAAAGTAAGCTGCCTGAATTTCAGGCAACGATCAATCAGGAATTTGCCAGAGTGTACCAGATAGCTAAGGCCAACGGCTACTCGGATGAAGAGGCCGCGATCCAGGCACAGACTGCGGCGGTCAACAAGGCGCTTGAGACTGCAGCAAAGATCACGGTCTATATGTATAGCGACGATGAGGCAAACTTTGATTTTGCGCAGGCGACCGGTGGAAGCGGGGTGCTTGCATGGCGTCGAGATGTTTCCAACGCCAACTATCAAAACGATGAGCAGACTTACTATCAGATCGATCCCGACGGCGGAATGGATGCCAGCTATACTTTCGCGGTGGATATGTCCAAGATGCCGATCCCGGAAAAACTCACGACACTTTTGTATATGCTTCCCGGTGGTGATCAGGAGGGACGCACGGCGTGGGACTTCCTGCTGCAGCTTGCCGAGCGTATCAGCCCGCTGACAACGGTCACAATCACGTTGACTGCACCGCAGGGCGTAACGATCGATACGTCGAATCTGCGCCTTGCAAATGAGTATTTTACCTTGACATCTGCGGAGGTAAAGGACAATACGCTCACGGTCGTGTGTAACTTTATTCAGCAGGGAGAACCCATTAACCCCGCAACTGCGAATCCGCTGTGCGTGCTCAGCGGCTTGAAGCTGATCGCAACTGATGAGGCGGCATGGGATGAAAACGGCCTGCTCAACTGCCAAATCAGCGGCAGCCTCAGTTATGACATCTATGCCCACTTCCATGTGCTCAAAACGTTGGCACAGCAGGAAGAGTATCAGGTTAAGTACGGTCTGTATCCCTATGACAACAGTGAGAACATCAACGGTGACTACGGCGCACATTTCTTCGAGACGGTCACTGACTTTACCGACAGCTTCCGCCTGCAGAAAAACGCAAAGGAAGGCTGGCTCAGAGAGAACGGCACATGGTGCTATTATCAGGACGGCGCAAGAGTTGTCGGTGTGCAGCAGCTGCCGAGCTATGAGTCGGAGGAGAGCGGACAGTTCTGGTTCGACTTTGACAGCGAGGGCAAGCTGAAAGGAAAACTGACGGGCATTTTCGAAAAGGACGGCGCGTCTTACTATGCGCGCGCCGGCGTGCTCGTTTCCGGCTGGCAGTCGATCGCTGATGAGACCGGAACGTCCTATTTCTACTACTTCGATAAGCAGGATTACAAGATGTATACCGGCGTTCGTACCGTTGATACGCTGACCTACACCTTTGACGATCAAGGCAGACTGATCCGCGGTGCGTTCCGCAAGACTGAGAACGGTACGAAGTACTATGTTGCCGGGGAATCTTGGTTCCGCCGCTTTGTGACGCTTGAGGAAGGGACGTATTGGCTGGATGAGAAGGGATACGTTGCCTATGGAAATGCCCATACCGTGACGACCAATGTCAAGGACATCACGTGGTATCACTTTGATGAAGAGACCGGCCTGCTGACCGGACTTTGCAATGGTTTTATTGATTACCAAGGCGAAAAATACTATTGCGACGAAAACGGCAAGGTGTTCTATGGCGCGATCAAAGTGGACGACGGCATTATCTTCACTGCGACACGCGGCAAAGTCTATGTGAACATGAGCTGCTACATCGACCAGACTACAGCGTGCAGAGGATGCACGTTGGAAAACGGCAAATACTGGTGCGATGAAAACGGCTATCTTGTCAGTGACGGCTTCGTCGATATCGATGGGGTCACCTACTACTTCACGGACTATGCCCGTGCCAAGGGCTTGACGAAGATCGGCGAGGACTACTACTTCTTCAACGCCGGCAGCGGCATGATGTACAAGGACGCAAATATGTGGGTGCCTGTCAATGATTACGGCGTCGAGCCCGGAATGCATTACTTTGATGCAGAGGGCAGGATGACCGGCAAGTAAACAAACATGATCCGTGTGCGGGGCCTCAGACAGGCTGATCGGCCCCGCACATATTTTCGTATAACTGAAAAAGAGGAATGGTATGAGGTTTCCAAACAACGTGAGACAGTGTGACCATCGAGCAGGTGTGGAGGGGAACAGTGGAATTTAGTGTGATTGTTCCTGCCTATAATTCGATCCAATTTTTACACAGATGCATTTCTTCGGTGCGGGCACAGAGCGTAACCGACTGGGAGCTAATCGTTGTGGATGACGGTTCTACGGATGGCAGCGCGGCGCTTTTGGATGCTTACGCGAATGAGGATCCAAGAATTCGAGTGATTCATCAGAAGAACACCGGTCAGTTTTTTGCCCGAAGAAGGGGGATCGACGCTGCGCAGGGAGACTATCTTGTTTTCCTGGACAGTGATGATGCGTGGATGCCGGATTGTCTGCAGACGCTTCAGACTGTGATTCATAACAATGCGCCGGACATGGTCCTCTACACAGGACGGGTGATCCGTGAGGGGTCTGGCGGCGCGCAGATGATCGGTCATGTTTTCGAGCATGAGCAATGGCTTGCCGTTTCGCAAATGAAAGAAATGCTCATTTCCGGGGATGAATTGAATTCGCTGTGGCTGAAGGCCTTTCGGCGGGAACTGTTTTTTGGTGACGATACAGATTATTCATCTCTTGCGGGGGTGCATTGCGGTGAGGATAAGGTGCAGCTATTTTACCCCTTGACACAGGCGGCAAATATCTTATATATTCCCAATTGCCTGTACAGCTATTATTACCGCGCAGACAGCACAGTACACAGCTTTGACGTGCGGGATATTTCAAGAAAGCTCTCCCAGGAAATGTTTTCCGTGCTCTCTCTCTACATGGAGCGGTGGGGTATGAACGACCGGAGCCATCAACAGCTGCTTGCGCTGTATCAGCTCAGGATGTATCTGAGCGTATACTTTGGCGTTCGCAAAAGCTGCGCGACGGCGCGTGAACGGCAGATACTCCGCAAGTACCCGTGGGGCGGGATCGAAAAACAGTGGCGTCCATACTACAGAGAGATTCGGTGTCGGCTCAGCGTTTGCGAGCGCATTAAGCTGCTTGCTGCAGCCTTGCGGTTGTGACGGCGGCGCCGGAAATCTCGAACCGAGGAAGCGAAACATGAAACGAATTCTGATCGTTAATAACAATATGCACATCGGCGGTGTGCAAAAAGCGCTGCTGAACCTGCTGCAGGCACTGCATGCCGACTATGATATTACGCTGCTTTTGTTTTATCGCGGCGGCGCGCTGCTCAACGAAGTGCCTTCGGATGTCCGCGTGTGTGCTGCAGACGGTGCGTTTCGCTATTTTGGCATGACGAAAAACGATGTGTCGACGGTTCGAGACCGGCTGCTGCGCACGTTTTGGGCAGGCATGACGCGCGTGCTTGGAATGCCCATCAGCACACGGCTCGCCTGCTTGCTGCAAACGCGCATACAGGGGTTTGATGCGGCGATCTCTTTTTTGCACAGCGGGGCTGCACATACGTTTTATGGCGGGTGCAATGCGTTTGTCCTCAACTGCGTGGATGCGAAAAAGAAGATCACATATCTTCACTGCGATTACGGACGGATCCGCGCCGCTTCGGCGTATAATGCCGATCTCTACCGGCGGTTTGACGAGATCGTGGCGTGCTCCGACGGCTGCAGGCGCGCGTTTTTGAATGCCCATCCGCAGCTTACAGGCAAAACGTGCGTTCTTCCGAATTTTCAGAATGATGCGGCGGTAGTTCGCCTGCACCGTTTCCTTCATGCGGTCGTTGCCGTCCTCGTCCGTGA
>ERZ773178.4281-NODE-4281-length-10911-cov-3.865973_pt1 | contig 10911 bp, 9 predicted proteins | sample MGYA00580533_ERZ773178 | MGnify/ENA primary metagenome ERZ773178 (study PRJEB29015, sample SAMEA2737859) | human gut metagenome | biome: human gut; feature: human-associated habitat; material: faeces | place: China | collected 2012 ...
CCGTACCGGTTCGATTCCGGTCTGCGGCATTAGGTTGAGGTGCCTCAAACCCTTATAATTATAGGGTTTGAGGCACTTTTTGTTTTACATAAAAAGTTGTACAAAGTTGTACAGGCAGTATTTACAGGGCTTAGGCCAGTATTCGGGCCATTTCTGTTGAGTCTCGTTCGGTAGTACGTTGTCCGATGTAGTGCTGGGTCATCGCAAGATTTGAATGTCCCAACAGTGGCTGGATGTCAATTGCTTTTACACCAGCATCAAAAAGCATCGAGGCGTTGGTAAAGCGGATTTTATGGCTGGAAAGATATGTAATCCCCAGTTCACCGCAATATTTCTTTAAACGCCGGTTAAACGTATCTGTAGTAAGCGGCCGTCCCTCGTGCATGAATACAAGCTTTCCATTTGGATTAAGCTCTTTCATTTTTCTCAGAATATTAATTCCAGCTTCTGGAAGTTCTTCGGTACGTATACTGTAAAAGGGATTGCCTTTTGGATCCTTTAAGACACGATGAGGATGACTGAAAGTCATATCCTCTTGTAACGTACGTTCTTCTACCAATTGCTGCTTGATTGTGATAATATTTTCGTTCTCCGTATCCCAAGTTAATCCTTTGATTTCTCCGACTCGAAAAATTCCATAAAACGCGAATTGAATTGCAAGTGTGTAGGCATCTTGCTCTAAAGTCTTTAGATAAGACAGTAGCATAGCACGTTCTTCTACTGTGTAAGCTTTTTTTGAAGCATTTGGCAATTTGAACTTTAATGTGTTGCAAGGAAGATCGGTAATAGGACTAAATGTAATAATTTCATTTAGCACAGCATGACGAAAGATGCCATTTAGTACAGACTTACGGTTGTTAAAGTCCTTTCTGGTAATCTTTCCGTTTCCGGTCCAAATTTGAAATAATTTCATTACATGTACTGGTTTGATCTCTGCAATTTGCATTCTTGCTAATTCTGTATCTGCAATGAATCGGTTCCAAATTCCGATGTCCTCTTCAATCGTTTTCTGAGATACGATTTGGGTTTCTGCACGATGCTGCACCCACTGCTTGTAGATATCTTCTAATGTGTTATTGAAGTAGTAATCATAGAGTTTCTGCACCAGCTCTTTTTCTGATGGTGCAATAAATTGTGGATTATAAGATTTATATCGTCCGTCTTTGCAAGCATAGAACTCTTTGCGCTTTTTGTCTTTGAAATAAATTTCGCTGACTAGTTTTTTCTTTTTTGCATATGTCATGTCCGTGTATTGCGACATCTCTGCTGTGTTTAATGTAGCACTTTCGATTAATGATTGCAAGGCGATGATCGTGTTGTACAAATTCTGTTGTTCTGCCGTTAGTTCCGGGTTTTGGAATTTGTTTTGCACTTTTTAAAAGTTACAACTCCTTTCAATGATAGTTTCCCCTCATATATAGTAGTGACAGAAAGGTGAACGAGGTTTGGCGTATAATTATTGGTAAATACATATTGCGATAATAGTGAAAGAACAGTTATTGAAAGTTGTACGAAAAAAAATAAGGGAAAAGAAGGGATTGAAGAATTTTGTCCAGAAACAGGAGTTCTAAAAAGAATCTGACATTACTATAAAAGAGAAGATGATGGCTGTCTCAAAGAGATGGAATTTGTAAAAATGTAAAAGTTGCAAAACGTTTCTGTCATACTACTACATGTAGGAGATTTTTTACTGTACAAAAGAAATATGGAGAAAATATTGGATTGAAAAATTTTGTTCAGAAATAGGAGTTGTAGAAAGAATCTTACACTACTATAAAGGAGGAGATGATAATAGTGGAAAAGAGATAGAATTTATAAAATGCAAAAGTTACAAAACGTTTCTGACATACTAATATATGTAAAAGTGTTTTTAAAAGAGTTACCAAAAGAGAAAAATGATTACCCCTTAGAACTTAATACTGACATCCGGTGTTGCGAGCCACATTCCGGCATTTCTACCGCGGGAAAAATCGCACTAATATCCTAGTAAATGAGAAGTAATGGAGCACACAAATTCAGGGGACCCTCCTGCTAGGTAATGCTGACGGTGAACGCAACCGTTCTGTGACGAGCAGATAAATTGCCAGGCCTGGAATAGACATGAGGGTATTTTACCCTGGGTGAAGGAAGACCAGCTGTAAACAAATGGAAAGCTGATTACGAGGGCATGTAGAGTGAAGGAAGGTTACTGTGTGGACCTCCGTATTTTCCTTACTGTTGAACCCCTATTAGCTGCATACAAGATAACTATTTTTTTGTCTGCGGCTAGTAGGCGGTTCTTAGCTGGCCGAACGCCTTGGCTAAAGCGGAAGGACGCTGGAACGCTTTCGGCTGTGAGTCCATCTAAGGGATGCGGTTCTACAGAACGGCGATTCGGACAGCGGACGCAGCCGGGAACTTACGGAGAAGGCCACTACTTCCGTGGCCAACCCGCTACGGGTAACGAAAACTTATAAGTATATAGAAAGAAAAGAAAAAGAAAAGAAAGAAATAAGATATAGAGATACCTCTTATCTTCCCTTTAGATACAGAGAGATACACAAGGGAATACAGAGGATAGACATGAAGAGAATAGGGAATGAATTTAAGAGAAGATAATATATATTTTCCTGTACTTTGTGTATGTACAGCTAATGGGAATATTCTTATACTTTAGATAAATAAAAAATAGGAGGTACTATAATGGCAAAAAAGATATTAATCACTGGAGGAGCCGGATACATCGGTAGCCACACAGCACTGGAACTTTTAAATGAAGGATATGAAGTGGTTGTATATGACAATCTTTGCAATTCATCAAAAGAATCATTAAAACGGGTAGAAGAACTTACCGGAAAGCACATTACATTCTATGAAGGAGATGTAATGGACGAAGCTGCTTTAAAAGAAATGTTTGAAAAAGAAAACGTAGATGCAGTAATCCACTGTGCAGCGCTGAAAGCAGTCGGAGAATCCGTACAGAAGCCATTAGAGTACTACCGTAACAATATAACAGGAACCCTGACACTGATGGATGTGATGAAACAGACAGGTGTTAAGAATATTGTATTCAGTTCATCAGCAACTGTATACGGAAGTCCAGAAGAGATGCCAATCACAGAGGAGTGCCCGAAGGGACAGTGTACCAATCCTTACGGATGGACAAAATCTATGATGGAACAGATCATGACGGACGTACAGAAGGCGAATCCGGATATGAATGTTATCCTGCTTCGTTACTTTAACCCGGTTGGAGCACATGAAAGCGGCCGTATTGGAGAGGATCCAAAGGGAATTCCGAACAACCTGATGCCATATATTTCACAGGTGGCAGTCGGAAAGCTTGAGAGGCTTGGAGTATTTGGTGATGATTACGATACACCGGATGGAACCGGAGTCCGTGATTATATCCATGTTGTAGACCTTGCAAAGGGACATGTAAAAGCAATCAACTATATTTTCAGTAATCCGGGATTGGATGTGATTAATCTTGGAACGGGTGTCGGATATTCTGTACTTGATATGGTAAAAGCATTCAGCAAGGCTTGCGGAAAAGAGATTCCTTATGAAATCAAACCAAGAAGAGCCGGAGATATTGCGATGTGTTATGCAGATCCTGCAAAGGCAGCAAGAGTTCTGGGATGGAAGGCTGAAAAAGGACTGGATGAGATGTGTGCAGACTCATGGAGATGGCAGTCTCAGAATCCGAATGGATACGAAAAATAATAAAGATATTATTATCGTAAAAGAATTTAAGAAATGAAAAAGTCATACGAATTCAGAAAAACAGGAGAAATGGTGGATTACATCGTTTCTCCTATTTTTCTGAATATAACATACAATATTCGATAAATGATTTCATGTTTTTTGTCAAGTGTTTGTTTCGATGCAAAATAAGATTTAGGTTCCTTTTTAGAGGTTTTGGAAAAGATAGATATGAAACACGGTGTTCCAGGATATCTTTTTTAATCATCATTTCAGGAAGAACAGAAACACCAAGCCCCATTGCAACACCTTGTACAATCGCTTGAGTACTGGAACTTTCCCATAATGGATGGATGTGTATGTCTTTTAAAGAAAAATATGCATCCAAAATTTCACGACCAGCACTTCCCTTCTCTCTCATGAGAAACGGGTGTAGGGCTAGTTCTTCTAAAGTAATAGACGTTTTGGAAGCTAGGGAAGAGTCTGGTGGAACGATTGCACAAAGTTTGTCTTCCATAAAAGGTCGCAAAATGATATCTGGATGTTCGGACTGATTTTCAATTAGACCAATGTCAATTTTATTATCGAGGATATGTTGTTCGATGGCTGAAGACTTATTAACAATGACTTCAAGGCGAAGATCAGGATTATGTTTTTGATATTCTTTGATCAGTTCAGGAAGAATATGAGTACCAATTGTGATGCTTGCCCCAATACGTAGAGTCCCGATATTGTCCCAGTTTTTTATATGTTGCTCCATTTCGTTAAATAGTGAGACGATATGAATGGCATAACCATAAAGATGTTTAGCAGCTTCAGTGGGAGTAATTCCACGACCAATCCGGTCGAATAACTGAACTCCATAGTATTCTCCTAATTCTTTGATTGCAAGACTAACAGAGGGTTGAGCAATGTGAAGTGTATTTGCAGCTTTGGTTATGCTCTTATGTTCATAAACTGAAACAAAAATATGAAGATGTCGTAATGTCATAATTTTCCTCCTTAAAAATATATAATAAAATCATTATATTTTGTATATAATAATAGTATTTTACATAAGTGTCAAGCAAGAATATACTAAAAAGCGATGAAAGGAAAGGGAAAGAAGATGGAGAAAAAAAATAAGAAGAAGATGCTGTGGAAGATATTTATTTCAACATTATATCTGAGTGCTTTTACTTTTGGTGGTGGTTATGTAATTGTTACGTTGATGAAAAAGAAGTTTGTGGATGACTATCATTGGATTGAGGAAAATGAAATGCTTGATTTAGTGGCAATTGCACAGTCATCACCTGGAGCAATTGCGGTAAATGGAGCAATAGTAGTGGGGTACAAATTAGCAGGAATATTAGGAACTATAGTTGCAATTATCGGGACAGTGATTCCACCATTTCTAATTATTTCCATAATATCGTTTTGTTATAATGCATTTCGTAGTAACTACTTTGTAAGTCAGATGCTAGAAGGAATGCAGGCAGGAGTTGGTGCTGTGATTGCTTCTGTTAGTTATGAAATGGGAGCTGGAATAATTTCGAAAAAAGATGTGGTATCTGTATTGATTATGATAGGTGCATTTATAGCAGCTTGTATTTTTAATATTAATGTAATTTTCATTGTGATTATATCTGGAATAATTGGAATTATTCGGACATGCGTTATCGGGAAGGAGAGGATGTAAATGATTTATTGGGAATTATTCCTAAGCTTTTTGCAAGTTGGTTTATTTAGTTTTGGAGGAGGATATGCGGCAATGCCGTTGATTAGAGGGCAGGTTGTAACGGTGCATCATTGGCTTAGTATGTCAGAATTTACAGATTTGATAACAATTTCCCAGATGACACCAGGACCGATTGCCGTGAATTCGGCAACATTTGTTGGAACAAAGATTGCTGGAACTCTAGGAGCGTTAGTTGCAACATTTGGATGTATTTTACCATCGTGCATTATTGTTACAGTAATTGCTAGACTGTATTTGAAATATCGGAATATGGCTGCTTTGCAAGGAATATTGAATTCTCTAAGACCAGCAGTGGTGGCGATGATTGCAGCGGCTGGCATATCAATTCTGATTACAGCTTTTTGGGGGAATACAGGAATGATATCGCTGGTTGGAACAAAATGGACTCTTGTTGTAATTTTTATGATATGTGTTGTATTATTACAGAAGGTAAAAATGAATCCAATCGGGGTTATGGCTTTGGCAGGCATTATGAAGGTTGGAATATCATTTATTGGAGGATAGGATGAAAAATATAAGCGTACTAATTAAACCGGCATCAGGTGCATGTAATATGACATGTGATTATTGCTTTTATTGTGATGAAGCTGCAAAAAGAGAACAAAAATTTTATGGAATGATGAGCGAAGAAACATTGAAGAATATGATTAGGAGAACAATGCTTCATTCGGAAGGAAGTGTAAGTTATACCTGGCAAGGTGGAGAACCAACACTTCGCGGACTAGATTTTTTTCGTAAGGCGCTTTATTTGCAAAAAAAATACAATCGAAATCACTTGCAGGTTATTAATGCATTTCAGACAAATGGTTATGGTATAACTGATGATTGGTGCATGTTTTTTAAAGAAAACAAGTTCCTTGTTGGTGTATCTGTAGATGGCCTTCCAGAAATACATGATTCGATACGGCATAATAAAATTGGAGATGGAACATTTGAACAGATTAATAAAAATATAAAATTGCTAGATAAATATAACGTAGAATATAATATTTTGACTGTAGTAACTCCAAAAGTTGCTAAGAATATAAAATCCATTTATGCATTTTATAAACAACGAGGGTGGCATTACCAACAATATATTGCTTGTCTGGATCCATATGGTGAAGAACACGGGAAAATGTCTTACTCTATCCTGCCAGAACAATATGGAAAATTTTTAGTAGAATTATTTAAATTATGGTATAAAGATTTGCAAGAAGGATGTCATCCATATATAAGACAATTTGAAAATTATGTGGGATTAGCAGCGGGATATATGGCTGAATCTTGTGAACAGCGGGGAAAATGTGGAGTTCAATATGTGGTAGAAGCAGACGGAAGTGTATATCCTTGCGATTTTTTTGTGATGGATAAATTTTATCTTGGAAATTTAAATACAGATATTATATCGAAAATAGATGAGAAGCGTAAGGAAGTGGGATTTATAGAATGCTCAGAAAGAGTGAATCAAAAATGTAAAAATTGTACATATTACAGATTGTGCAGGGGAGGGTGTATGCGAAACCGAGAACTAGGAGATAAGGAATATTTGAATTATTTTTGTGAAGGCTATCAAATCTTTTTTGAACATTGTTATGAAGAGATTCTGAAACTAGGTGATAGAGTAAATTATAGATAAAATGGGCAACGTTTAATTAATTAAACCTGCTAAGAAAAGTCAATAATTATTTTTATCTTTTTTATTTTCTGTCACAAAATATATTTGCGTACCACAAATAGACTGTCTGATTGGCAGTCTAAAAAATTATTTATTTTATATAAGATTATATATTTTTATATAGTTCGGTTACTCGAGCATAATAAATGCGTAAAAACTTATTTAATCCGGCTATCTTTGCTGATTTTTTACTTTTACCTTCTGATTCCTTTTTTACAACATATCGGTAAACCGGATCTTCTGGTCTGGAACGCATTTTTAAACTTCTCATTGTTTCGTATCCTACTTTGCGCAATGATGCTGAACCACGTTTCGAGATTTTCCTATTACAACCTACAAATTGACCAGATTCATACGGTGGTGGATCAATTCCTGCGAATGCAACCAATGCCTTCCCGTTGCGAAATCTGCGAACATCTCCTATTTCTGCAATTAACTTTGGGGCTAATGTATTTCCCACTCCACCCATTTCTCTTACAACCGAATATTCTGGCAAAGTCTTGGCTATTTCCTGCATCCGTGATAAAATTAGACCAAGGGTTGCATCAACTTCCTTGAGCACCCGAACTGCTTCAGTCACCAGCATTTTGACCGATGAGGTTTCTGAAGGTAATGTGGGAATACTTTCCTGAGCCAGGGTGTATATAACTTTGGCTTTTTCCTGGCTTGGGACGTATTTCTTTTCTTTTGCCCAAAGTATATACTCTTCAGTAAATTCCTGTTCAGACATAGATGTTATTACATCATAATGCCAAAAACGTTCCACAAAATCACTTCTTTTATCTTTCCGATTTGTTTCATTCCAACTTGCAAGAAGATTCTTTATTCCAGGCATGGTCAAATCTAAAAGATGGGTCAATTCAGCGAGAGATAAAAGATGAAGCTTCATATAATGCCGATATTGCTGTCCAAGCAACTTCAACTCTTCATAAATCTCTCCAGAAGTTTGAAATTCTTTCATTTTAAACCAATGATCAATTCCATAATTAGCAATGATACGGGAATCAATCTTGTCGGTTTTGGCTTTTCGCAGACTTTCGTTACGATAACTTTTCATAAGATACGGATTAATTACAGAAACAAAAAATCCTTTTTCCTGTAAATATGTAAGAACTGGAAGATGATAAATTCCGGTTGCTTCCATAACGATTTTGACTTCATCATTTAGTCTGAAAAGCATGGAAGATAATTCGCTTAAATCCTTTTGGGTATGGGTAATATTGAAAGGCTTACTAACAATCTCTCCATATGGTTTCAAAATACATACTGTACTTTTCCCTTTTGATACATCAATTCCTACGCTGATCATAATATACTCCTTTTCTTTTTATAGAATTGCAGTTGTTTATCCCATCTACACTTATTATGATTCAGTTTAGTTCGTTACGCGAAAGCTCCTGCGAGTTTCAACCTGCTTAAATGAATGTTTATAATAAGGGGATGGCTGACGGTTTCATTCACGGATGTGAAAATCCTAATGGCAATATGTCATACCAACTACTTCCCTTATTATAATAAAATAAGTGTAGATGTTAGAGTTAATTACTCTCTAACAACTACACTTTTATGGTACTAAATGGCAAATGCGTAACCGTAGTGGCCTCCACCGGGGTAGACTTCCGGGCATTTCATTTATTAACATCCGCAGCCAGTCACGAGACTTGAAGGAAAGAATAGATAAGGATTATTGTGAATGCGGAATGCCAATAGAAAACAAAAGCATAAATGTATTTCGCGCAAGCAGAAACAGAAAAAAACATCCCGTAACAATCAATGTTTCGACATGATTTACGCATTTACGAATAAATAAATTCACTGTGATCATGCATACATTCACGAGCATGAAAAGCTCCAATATGCCGAGTACCGGCAAGGTGTACAGTTGAAATATCTCCATCAGTATAGTCATACAGATGGAGACAATAAGAGCAAACCACAAATAGTACTTTTGTTTTTCGGTCATAATAGTTCCTCCCCACATAGAAAGACTAAACTATAGTTATATTAAATTTAGTAAATAATACCATAACAAGTCTTAAATGAAAAGCAAGAAAGGCATTTTACATAAAATTAGAAATACCCTCTTGCAATCTGTAAAAACATGTGCTAACATTTAAAACAAATTTTAGTATAGTAAAGCGATGAAAGAGACTCTGGACTCTGGAACCTGACAGGAATGTGGTGTCACCGACTGAGAGCACTGCTTGGGGAATGAGGACAATAGGGAACACTCTGGAGCAGACCAGCTGAACAAGTAAATAAGGTAAAGCTGAATGAAAAGTAGGTTGGTACGTAGACTGCACGTTACGCACGAAAAGAGGAATCTTAGAAAGCACTATACAGCTTTGAGATTCAATGCGGGTGGTACCGCGGATAACGATGATGATATCCGTCCCGGGATACAAGTATGTATTCCAGGGCGGATTTTTATGTTTATAACCGTTATTCGTCCCGGGAAGAAAAGGAGGAAAAGAACATGGAGTATTTAACAGGTGTAAAGCCAAAAGAGACAAAAGAAATCAGTGAATTACTGGAACAGACAGAAGCAGGCACAAAGGTAAAAGTCAACGGAGCAGTGCATACGATCCGTGATATGGGAACTGTTGCGTTTGTGATCTTAAGAAAAAGAGAAGGTCTGCTTCAGTGTGTCTATGAAGAAGGCGGTGCTGATTTCGAACTGAAAGACATCAAAGAAGCAGCAACAGTCGAAGTAGAAGGCGTCTTAGAAGAGAATGAAAAAGCACCAAATGGAATTGAAATCCGTATGGAGAGCGTAAAAATCTTAAGTGAGCCGGAAGACGAGATGATGCCGCTTGCAATTTCAAAATGGAAATTGAATACATCTCTGGAAGCGAAATTAAACTACCGTTCCATTTCTCTTAGAAATATCCGGGAACGTGCGAAATTCAGAATTCAGGAAGGACTTACAAGAGCATTCAGAGATTTCCTGTACAGTCAGGAGTTTACAGAGATCCATACACCGAAGATCGGGGCAAAAGGTGCAGAAGGCGGAGCCAACATTTTCAAACTGGAATATTTCCACAGACCGGCAGTGCTGGCGCAGAGTCCACAGTTCTATAAGCAGATGATGGTCGGAGTATTCGACAGAGTCTTTGAGACAGCGCCAGTATTCCGTGCAGAGAAACACAATACCAAACGTCACTTAAACGAATATACCAGTCTTGACTTTGAGATGGGATACATCGACAGCTTTGAAGATATCATGGCAATGGAGACCGGATTCCTGCAGTATACCATGCAGCTTCTGGAAAAAGAGTATGCAAAGGAGCTGAAGATCCTGAACATCACTCTTCCGAAGGTAGACAAGATCCCGGCTGTTCGTTTTGATAAGGCAAAAGAGCTGGTAGCAGAGAAATACAACCGTAAGATCCGTAACCCGTTCGATCTGGAACCGGAAGAGGAGACCCTGATCGGACAGTATTTCAAAGAAGAGTACGATGCAGATTTTGTATTTGTAACTCATTATCCGTCCAAAAAGCGTCCGTTCTATGCGATGGATGATCCGGAGGATACCCGTTATACGTTAAGCTTTGACCTGCTGTATCATGGTCTCGAGATCACCACCGGAGGACAGCGTATTCACGATCTGTCCATGCTGGAAGAGAAGATTCAGGAGAAAGGTATGACAGAAGAAGGCCTGGAACAGTATCTGGATGCGTTCCGCTTCGGTATGCCGCCACACGGTGGACTGGGTATCGGTCTGGAACGACTGACGATGCAGTTACTGGGAGAAGATAATGTAAGAGAAGCCTGCTTGTTCCCGAGAGATATGAGCAGACTGGAGCCGTAGGACGGCAGAAAGGAGTCAGGG
>ERZ773178.4282-NODE-4282-length-10903-cov-5.857301_pt1 | contig 10903 bp, 8 predicted proteins | sample MGYA00580533_ERZ773178 | MGnify/ENA primary metagenome ERZ773178 (study PRJEB29015, sample SAMEA2737859) | human gut metagenome | biome: human gut; feature: human-associated habitat; material: faeces | place: China | collected 2012 ...
TGCTGAAAGTTGATTGAACTTCACAACACCATAGTTAAAGTTGGAATATAAGCGTAAAGGATTTCAGAAAATGATCCGGAAGTGTCTGAACGGCGAGATTGATATGATCCTTACCAAATCAATTTCCAGATTTTCCAGAAATACACCGGATACTATCAAATATGTGCGTATGCTCCGGGATAAGAATATTGCTATTATGTTTGAAAAAGAAAATATCAATACGCTGGATATGAATGGAGAAATGCTTCTGACAATTTTAAGTTCACTGGCACAGGAAGAAGTGGAATCCCTTTCCAGTAATGTGAAAATGGGATTACAGATGAAAATGAAACGGGGAGAACTGGTTGGATTTAACGGTTGTTTTGGTTATGATTATCATCAGGACACAAAGACAATCACTGTATAATGAAACAGAAGCAGAAACAGTCAGACTCATATATGATATGTATTTGCAAGGAAATGGCTGTGGTACGATTGCCAAACGGCTGGTAGAACTTGGAATTAAAAATAAGTTTGGCACAGTGGAGTGGCATGACCATGGAGTTATGGGAATGATTAAAAATGAGAAGTATAAGGGTGACGTGCTTCTTGGAAAGACTTCTACAGTTATGTGCTTATTGATTGTATGCCGAGCTTAGGCATGATAACCATCAATGCTCTGGCGGCGGCTGACAGCGTGATTATCCCGACACAGCCCCATTATCTCTCAGCTAAAGGTCTGGAGCTTTTGCTTCGCTCCGTATCAATGGTCAAAAGGCAAATCAACCCCAAGCTGCGGATAGACGGTATCTTAATGACTATGGTAATGCCCCGTACCAACATTTCTAAGGAAATTACGGCAACGGTCAAAAGTGCATACGGTAAGAAAATCAAGGTATTTGATACCGAGATACCTCATTCTATCCGTGCGGTGGAAGCTACCGCAGAAGGCAAAAGTATCTTTGCCTACGACAAAAGCGGCAAGGTTGCCGCAGCCTATGAGCAATTTGGAAAGGAGGTGGCAGAGATTGGCGAGAAGCAGAGAAACCAAAATCGAGCTGACCGCATACGATGACCTTTTTCAGACGGACGAAAGCCGTGAGGAAGCAAAGCTAAGCAAGATACGGGATATTCCTATATCGGAGATTGACGAGTTTCCAGACCACCCGTTCAAGGTTTTAATGGACGAGGATATGGAACAGCTTGTCGAGAGTATCAAGCGAAACGGTGTAATGACCCCTGCGACAGTTCGCTTAAAAGAGGACGGACGGTATGAGCTTATCAGCGGTCACAGGCGAAAAAAGGCTTGTGAACTTGCGGGGCTTGAAACGCTGAAATGCGAGGTTAAAGAGCTTACCCGTGACGAAGCCATTATTGTGATGGTGGAAAGTAATCTCCAACGCTCCGTTATTCTACCAAGTGAAAAAGCCTTTGCGTATAAAATGCGGTTAGAAGCTATGAAACGACAGGCAGGCAGACCCACAAAAGATAATTATTCCCCAGTGGGTAATAATTCTGAGTTCGCTACTTCAAGTGATGAACTTGCCGAAAAAGTCGGCGAAAGCAAAAATCAAATCTTCCGCTATATCCGTTTAACGGAGCTTGTACCCGAAATCCTGCAAATGGTAGATGAAAGGCAGATTGCTTTTCGCCCTGCGGTTGAGATTTCCTATCTGACCGAGGAACAGCAATACACCCTGCTTGAAGCAATGGAGTACAACGATGCTACCCCGTCATTGGCACAGGCTATCAAAATGAAGAAGTATAACCAAGACGGCAAGCTCACTTCCGAGGTTATCCAGTCCATTATGGAGGAAGAAAAGCCCAACCAGAAGGAAAAACCTGCTTTCCGTGACGAGAGGATAACCAAGCTCATTCCCAAGACTGTTCCCAGAGGGCAGGAAACGGATTTTGTTGTCAAGGCGTTGGAGTTTTATAACCGACACTTGCAGCGGAACAAGGCTCACGAGAGATAGCCACACATCGAGGGCGAGGTCTGCCCATTTGAGTGGATAGCCATTATTTTTGCTTCCCCCTCTCCACACCTCACCCCCTAACTACTGCCAGTAACTATCCGAGAAAAGAAATACTTTAAGCTGTCCATAACGGGCAGCTTTTTTCGGTCAGTAAGGCAAAATATTCAATCCAAATTACAGGAGGTAACTATGAAAATCCCTAAATTATTCAAAAAGGCTGCGGCTTTTGTAATGGCTGCGGTCACGGCATTATCCATAATGCCTGCGACGGCGTTTGCTGCGGGTGACATCGGGACGATTTCCTTTTCCCACACCTATGACAGCAACGGTAATGCGATGAGGTACAATTCCAGTGCGAATATCGGCGGTTATACCGCAGGCGGAACGGGAAATTACAAGTACCGTATGTTTGTGGACGGTGAGAATGCGTTTTGTATTCAGCCGGGAGTACCGCTGAAAACAGGAAACACCTTGAAAAAGGCTTCCTCTGATACTTGGAACGCCCTTTCAGCTAACCAGAAAAAGGCGGTTGGGCTTGCCCTGCTCTATGGGTATCAGGGCAACCGAAATAATCTGTCGGGAAGTGATGATGAAAAATGGCTTGCCACGCAGACCCTCGTATGGGAGTTTGTCACAGGCTGCCGTGAAGCCACAGGCTCATATAACCAGACAAGCACCACCGTTTACAGCCTGCACTTCGGTTCAAATTATGCCAACAGCGGAGCAAGGGCAGTGTATGACCAGATTGTTGCGATGCTGCGTGAGCATAACACCATTCCGAGCTTTATGTCGGGTGGTAAGAATGACATCACAAAGGAGCTTGCCTACAAGGACGGAAAGTACAGCATCACATTGACAGACAGCAACGGCGTCCTTTCCGATTACAGCTTTTCAAGCTCTGACAGCAATGTGAGTGTATCGAAGTCTGGAAATAAGCTGACAATCAGCTCCACCGTAGCTATCAGCGGTTCTGTCCGCATTACGGCAAAGAGGAACAATGTGCCGACGGTCAGCAGCAGTGCAAAGCTCATTGCCTATGGCGACCCGAACTTGCAGGACTTGGTAACAGGTGTGGAGAATGCTGATACCGTGTCTGCATATATCAATATCGAAACGCCGACAGGCACGATTGCCCTCAAAAAGACTTCTGAGGACGGAGTTGTGGAGGGCATCTCTTTTACAATCAAAGGCGATAACTTCAACAAAACAGTTAAGACAGGAAAGGACGGCGCTGTCTCCGTGGAGGGATTATTCCCTGGCACTTATACCGTCACAGAACAGTCCATTGACCGTTATGAGCCGCAGAAAACTCAGACCGTTACACTTATCGGAGGAAAAACCTCTACTGTGACCTTCAGCAATACTTTGAAGCGTGGCAGTCTGGAAATCGTCAAGACTTCCGAGGACAATCTGGTGGAGGGAATGAAATTCCACCTTTATGGCACATCTTTAAGCGGCTTGCCTGTTGATGAGTATGCCGTGACTGATAAAAACGGTCTGGCTAAGTTTGAAAATGTCCTTATCAGTGGCGATACCCCGTATGTGGTTGAAGAAGTGGATACCGCAGTCCGCTATGTCGTTCCTGCTTCCCAGACAGCTCCGATTGAATGGAACAAGGTCACAAAACGCAGCTTTGATAATGTATTGAAGAAATTCCAAGTGACTGTGACAAAGACCGATGCAGAAACAGGTTCTCCACAGGGCGATGCTTCCCTTGCAGGTGCGGTTTACGGCATCTATAAGGGTGAGGAACTGATTGACACCTACACGACTGATGAAAACGGTCAGTTTACGACCAAATATTATATCTGTGACAATGATTGGACTGTCCGAGAAATCAGTCCGTCCGAGGGGTATCTTCTGGATACCGCAATCCACAAGGTAGGTGCAGAACCAGAGCTTTACACGGTAGAGCTGAACAGTACCTCAAACGCTGTGAATGAACAGGTCATCAAAGGAAATATCGCAATCATCAAGCATACGGATAACGGGGAAACCCAGATTGAAACACCCGAAGAAGGTGCGGTATTTGAAGTGTTCCTCAAATCCGCAGGCAGCTATGAAAATGCAAAGGAAACCGAGCGTGATGTGCTGACCTGTGACGAGAATGGCTTTGCCCAGACAAAGGATATGCCGTATGGCATTTATACCGTCCGTCAGACCTCTGGTTGGGAGGGGCGTGAGCTGATGAAAGACTTTGATGTGTTTATCAGCAAGGACGGTCAGACTTACCGCTACCTTATCAACAACGCTAACTTTGAGAGCTATATCAAAATTGTAAAGAAAGATGCGGAAACAGGCAATACAATCCCGTATGCAGGTGCAGGCTTCCAGATTTACGACCCGAATGGAAACCTTGTGACTATGACTTTCACTTATCCCGAAGTGACGACCATTGACACCTTCTATACTACGGCAGACGGCGACCTTATCACACCGCAGACGCTGGAATACGGCAAAGGCTATTCCATTGTGGAAGTGCAAGCCCCGTATGGATATGTCTTAAATTCCGAGCCTGTTTATTTTGATGTGGTACAGGAAAACTCCGAGGAAGAAAGCGGCATTACCGTTATTGAGGTAGTACGCTCCAATATGGCACAGAAAGGCACAATTACTGTAGAAAAGTCTGGCGAGGTATTCAGCTCCGTGGCAGGCGATAAGGGATTGTATCAGCCGATTTTCTCTGTCAGCGGTCTTGAGGGTGCAGTCTATGAGATTACCGCAGCCGAGGATATTGTCACTTTGGACGGAACGGTCAGAGCAAACAAGGGCGAGGTTGTGGATACCGTTACGACAGGAAAGGACGGTACAGCAAAATCCAAAGAACTGTATCTCGGAAAATATGAGGTTAAGGAAATCACAGCTCCGTATGGAATGGTGCTGAATGAGGAAGTCCATTCTGTTGAGCTTGTGTATGCAGGACAGAATGTTGATGTAACGGAAACGGCTACTTCTTTCTATAATGAAAGACAGCGTGTTGAAATCGACCTCATCAAGAGCCTTGCCATTGATGAAGCCTACGGCATTGGCAAGAACGGGGAAATCTTTGATGTGACTTTTGGCTTGTATGCCGCAAAGGAACTCACAGCCGCAGACGGAAAGACCATTCCTGCGGACGGTCTGATTGAGGTCATTTCCCTTGATGAAAGCGGTCACGGGAAAGCAATCAGCGACCTGCCGATGGGCAGCTATTATGTGCAGGAAATCTCGACCAATTCCGCATATATTGTCAGCGATGCAAAATACCCTGTTATTTTTGAATACGCAGGACAGGATACCGAAACTGTCCGCATTACAGCTAACGAGGACGAAGCTATCACAAATGACATTATTTACGGCTCTGTAAGCGGTAAGAAATCTGATGAGGACGGAAAGGCTCTGGGCGGTGCAGTTATCGGTATCTTCAAGACAGGAACTACCGAGTTTACAAAGGAAAATGCAATTGCAGCTACCACATCAAAAGATGATGGTAGTTTTTCTTTTGCCAAAGTGCCGTATGGAACTTGGATAATCCGTGAAATCGAAAGCCCGAAGGGATATGTACTCTCCGAGGAAGAAATCGCTGTGACTATCGGCAAGGTGGACGAAGTTGTGGAAATCGAACTTGTCAACTACTTCATTAAGGGCAATATCGCTTTGACAAAGGTTGATGAGGATTATCCCGACAACAAGCTGTCTGGTGCGGTATTTGAGGTTTACTCCGATACCAATGGCGATGGGAAACTGGATAATGACGATACGCTGCTTGGCGAAATGAAAGAACTTGACGGCGGCGTTTATCAGATGAGTGAACTCCGCTACGGCAAATATCTGGTAAAGGAAACCAAAGCTCCGACAGGCTTTGTGCTTGATGAAGATGTTTATGCCGTATCCATCGAAGAGAACGGCAAGACCTACACCTACTACACCCCGATCGACCAGTCCACGCAGAGCTACCTCTCCGCCATTGAGGGTGCTGTCAACAACGGTGCGAAGCTCATCGTGACCCCGGGCTTCCTGTTCGGCGAAGCCATCTACAAGGCTCAGACCATGTATCCGGACGTCCACTTCGTTCTGGTCGACGCCACCCCGACCCTTGATGACGACACCGTCATCGCAGACAACACCTGCTCCATCTTCTTTGCGGAAGAGCAGTCCGGCTTCCTGGCGGGCTACGCTGCTGTCAAGGAAGGCTATCGCAAGCTCGGCTTCTTCGGCGCTCTGGCTGTTCCTGCTGTCGTTCGTTTCGGCTACGGCTTCGTGGACGGCGCGGAATACGCTGCCAAGGAGCTCGGCCTTGAGGCTGGCTCCATTGAGATGAAGTACACCTATACCGGTGCTTTCGGCAACTCTCCTGACTTCCAGGCGAAGGCTGCTGCATGGTATCAGTCCGGCACCGAGTGCATCTTCGGCTGCGGCGGCCCGGACAACGTCTTCGCGGCCTGCGAGGCCACCGGCGGCGACTGCGTCTCCATCGGCGTTGATACCGACATGTCCCAGATCACCGAGACCTGCCTGACCTCCGCCATGAAGATGCTCACTCCGGCTGTCTACGGCGCGATTAAGGCTTACTACAACGACACGTTCCCCGGCGGCACGAGCGAGACTCTGACCATCAACGAAGACGCTGTTGGTCTTCCCATGGAGTCCTCCCGCTTCAAGAACTTCACGCAGGCTGACTATGATGCCATCGTCGAAGTCCTGAAGGCTGACAAGGACGGCGTTACCTCCGGCATCCGCCGCGATGTCGATGCGGATGGCAACACGGTCACCATCGAGGATGTTGCAGCGACCCTGCAGTATGTGACGGTTCAGGTCGTCGAGTAAACGACTATGAGATAAGGCGGGCCCGGCAGGGAGCGCTGTGGCGTTTCCCTGCCGGGTTTACCAACTAGGGGGATCATTTTATGGACAACTATGCGATCGAGCTGCTGCACATCACGAAGGTGTTTCCTGGCATCGTCGCGAATGACGACATCACCCTGCGCGTCCGCTATGGCGAGATACACGCCCTTCTGGGCGAGAACGGCGCCGGTAAATCGACGCTGATGAGCGTCCTGTTCGGCCTTTATCAGCCGGAAGAGGGCGAGATCCTTGTGAATGGCAAAAAGGCAGAGATCAAAAATCCGCGCACGGCCAATGCGCTGGGTATCGGCATGGTTCATCAGCACTTCATGCTGGTGCAGAACTTCACCGTGCTCGAGAACATCGTCCTCGGCGTCGAGACCGCAAAGCACGGCGTCCTGCAGATGGAGGAAGCGCGCAAGAAGGTGCTTGCCCTGAGCGAGCGCTATGGCCTGAATATCGACTGCGATGCCAGAGTCTCTGACATCACCGTGGGTATGCAGCAGAGAGTAGAGATCCTGAAGATGCTCTACAAGGACAACAACATCCTGATCTTCGACGAGCCGACGGCTGTCCTGACGCCGCAGGAGATCGACGAACTGATGATCATCATGCAGAACCTCAAGCGCGAGGGCAAGGCGATCATCTTTATCACCCATAAGCTCAATGAGATCAAGGCAGTTTCGGACTACTGCACGGTCCTGCGCCGCGGCAAGTGCATCGGCACCTGCGATGTTTCGACCGCCAGCGTCGAGGACCTTTCCGAAATGATGGTCGGCCGTAAGATCGACTTCCATCTGGAGAAGGCTCCCGAGCATGCAGGCGATGCTGTCCTGACGCTTGAAAATGTAACGCTCAAGTCGGAGCGCAACCCGAACAAGAATATTCTGAATCAGGTCTCGTTCTCCGTCCACAAGGGAGAGATCCTCTGCGTGGCCGGTATCGAAGGCAACGGCCAGAGCGAGCTCGTCCGCGTGATCGTCGGCCTGCTGAAGCAGAACAGCGGCAAGATCCTGCTCAACGGCGAGGATGTCAGCCATGCCTCCATCCGCTACCGCAATGTGCACGGTCTGGCCCATGTGCCGGAGGACCGCCACAAGTACGGCCTGATCCTGGACAATACGCTGGAAGAAAATCTGGCAATGCGCAAGTATTTCCGCAAGGAATTCCAGAACCACGGCTTCATCCGCTTCCATAAGCGCCGCGAGCTGGCGGAGGAGCTCATCGAAGAGTTCGATATCCGCAGCAGCGAGGGCGCGAAGAGCACGGCCCGCAGCATGTCCGGCGGCAACCAGCAGAAGGCGATCATCGCCCGCGAGATCGACTCGGATGAGAACGTCATTCTTGCCATGCAGCCGACACGCGGTCTGGATGTCGGCGCGATCGAGAACATCCATAAGAACCTGCTCCGCCAGCGCGACGCTGGCAAGGCCGTTCTCCTCGTTTCGTTCGACCTGGAAGAGGTCATGAACATCAGCGACCGCATCATCGTCTTCTACGAGGGTGAGATCGTTGCCGATGTCCGTCCGGAAGAGGTTACGGTCAATGAGCTGGGCCTCTACATGTCCGGCAGCAAGCGGAAAGGAGCGGTAAAATGAAAAATCAGACAAGTCCCCTTGCTCCGCGCCGCCAGAGAGACTACGCGGGCGTGCTTTCCTCCATTCTGGCCATTCTGGCCGGTCTGCTCGTCGGCCTCATTGTTTTGCTGGCGACGAATCCCTCGAATGCATTCCCGGCCTTCAGTGCGCTCATCACGGGCGGCTTCTACAGCGGCATGAAGACCTTCGGCAACGTGCTGTATTATGCCGTGCCGATCATCATGACCGGCCTTGGCGTCGGCTTCGGCTTCAAGGCAAGCATCTTCAACATCGGCGGCGCCGGCCAGTTCATCGTGGGTGCCTTCTGCGGCGTCTATACTGCCAGCATCTGGAATCTCCCCGGAGCACTCGGATGGATCGTTCCGCTGCTGGCCAGCATGATCGGCGGCGCCCTGTGGGCCCTGCTTCCCGGCCTGCTGCACGCCTATCGCCGCGTGAATATCGTCATTGCGACGATCATGATGAACTACATCGGCATGTATCTTGTGAACTATCTCATCAAGATCGCCCCGATCTATGACAATGTGAAGAACCAGACCCGCCCCGTGCCGGCGGCTCACCGCCTCCCGACGGCCGGCCTGGAGAAGATCTTCCCGGACAGCTCCGCGAATATCGGCATCTTCATCGTTATTGTTGTGGCCATCATCGTGTTCATCCTGCTGGAGAAGACAAATTTCGGCTTCGAGCTGAAGGCCTGCGGTAAGAACCGCGACGCCAGCATCGGCTTCGGCGTCGATGCCAAGCGTATGATCATGACCGCCATGCTCATCTCCGGTGCTCTCATCGGCCTCGGCGGTGCGCTGCTGTACCTTTCCTCCGCCGGTAAGTACATCAAGGTCGAGGACGTGCAGGCGGCAGAGGGCATGAACGGCATTCCGGTCGCCCTGCTTGCCATGAACCACCCGATCGGCATCATATTCACCGGTATTTTCATCGCGTATATGCAGGTCTCAGGCTTCTACATGCAGACCTACGGCTTCACGACGGAGATCGTCGACATCATCGTTTCCGTGATCGTCTACTTCAGCGCATTCTCCTTCATCATCCGCGAAGGCATCCGCAGATGGCAGCTTCGCCAGAGGACGGATGTGCACCACACCGGGAAAGGAGCGGAGAAATAAATGAATCTGTTTATCTTTATCTGCCAGCAGACGCTGATCTTCCTCGTCCCGCTGCTTCTCGTCGGCCTCGGCGACCTGTTCTCCGAGCGCAGCGGCGTTCTGAACATCGCACTTGAGGGCATCATGGTCTTCGGCGCGTTCGCGGGCATCATGTTCATCCGCTCGGCAAGTGCCGCCATGCCCTCATGGCTCGTTCTGCTGATCGCGATCCTGATCTCGATCCTTGCCGGTATTCTCCTGAGCTCCCTGCACGCCTTTGCCTCCATCCACCTGAAGGCGGAGCAGACCATCAGCTCGACGGCCATCATCACGTTTGCTACGGCGTTCTGCATCTTCTATGCCCGCGTCATGCTCGGCACGGAGCAGGTCGTCTTCCGCAACACATTCCGTATCGACGCCGTCCCGCTGCTCAGCAAGATCCCGGTCCTCGGCCCGATCCTGTTCCAGAAGGCCTATGTCACGACGTATCTCGGCATCCTTGTCCTGATCGTCACGGCCTTCATCCTCAAGCGCACCCGCTTCGGCCTGCGCCTGCGCAGCTGCGGCGAAAACCCGCAGGCAGCCGACAGCGTTGGCATCAGCGTCTATAAGATGCGCTATGCCGGCGTCCTGATCTCCGGCGCTCTGGCCGGTCTCGGCGGCCTCGTGTTCATCCTGCCGACGACCACGACCTATACCGCCATGTCCGTCGTCGTGTTCGGCCAGTGGAAGCCGTGGGGTATCGCGCTCGGCGCTCTGTTCTTCGGCCTGACGAAGACCATTGCCGCGTCGTATTCCGTTATCCCGTTCCTGTATAACCTCGGCATCCCGGAGGCCTTCTTCAAGATGCTTCCCTATGTGGCGACGCTGATCGTTCTGGCGTTCTCCACGAAGCGCTCCAATGCGCCCGGCGTCATTGGCGTTCCCTATGATAAGAGCAAGAGATAATAATTGGAGGTAAATTACTATGGCTGTTTTTACAGATGAGGGCAAGACCTATCACGTTCGTGTGGGCAAGGGCGACATCGGCCGCTATGTCCTGCTCCCCGGCGATCCGTTCCGCACGGACCTGATCGCATCCTATTTTGATGATGCAAAGCTCGTCGCGCACAACCGCGAGCATAAGACCTGGACCGGCACGCTCAACGGCGTTCCCGTCTCCGTCGTTTCCACCGGCATGGGCTGCCCGTCCACCGCGATCTGCCTGGAAGAGCTGATCGCCTGCGGCGCGGACACCTTCATCCGCGTCGGCACGGCCGGCCGCGTCTGCGACCGCGCGTTCGACCCGACGCTCGACGGCGTCATCAACACCGCTGCCGTCCGCGACGAGGGAACGACAAAGCACTACATCCCCATTGAGTACCCGGCCGTCGCCCGACCTGGAGTGGGAGCGCAACAAGATGCTCGACATCGGCCTCGACTTCGG
>ERZ773178.4288-NODE-4288-length-10894-cov-7.854230_pt1 | contig 10894 bp, 6 predicted proteins | sample MGYA00580533_ERZ773178 | MGnify/ENA primary metagenome ERZ773178 (study PRJEB29015, sample SAMEA2737859) | human gut metagenome | biome: human gut; feature: human-associated habitat; material: faeces | place: China | collected 2012 ...
TCGTTATCAGCGATGAGATTCATGCGGACATGGCTCTGTTCGGACACAAGCACATCCCATTCGCTTCGGTTTCTGACAAGGCAAGAGACATCAGCATCACCTTCCAGGCACCATCCAAGACCTTCAACATCGCAGGTATCGTGAGCAGTTACGCCATTGTTCCCAACGACCAGCTTCGCAGGAAGTTCTACACATGGTTGTCTGCCAACGAATTAGACGAACCAACCCTGTTCGCCCCTATTGCCACCATTGCCGCCTTCCGCAAGGGAGAAGAATGGCGAAAGGCAATGCTTGCCTACATAGAGGACAACATCCGATTCGTAGAGGATTATTGCCGAGAGCATATTCCAGGCATCCGTCCGCTGCGCCCACAGGCTTCCTTCCTCGTATGGCTCAACTGCCAAGACCTGCATCTTTCACACGATGCCCTCCTCGACCTCTTCATCGACAAGGCACACCTGGCACTGAACGATGGCGAAATGTTTGGTCCTGGCGGCGAAGGCTTCATGCGACTGAATGTGGCAACACCAAGAAGCATCCTCCAGCAAGCCCTGAAGCAATTGGAAGATGCAGTTAAGAAACTATAGAAAGTTGATATGAAAATCTTACATACCAGCGACTGGCATCTGGGACATACGCTCTACAACTTCGACCGTACCGAAGAACAGACTGCCATGCTCGCCCAAATCATAGACATCGTAAGAGAGGAGAAGCCAGATGCTTTTCTCCTCTCGGGCGATGTATATCATACCTCTCAGCCCTCAGCTGCCGTACAAACGATGTTCACCAATGCCATCGTGCAGATTCACGAGGCAAATCCCGACATGACCATCGTCATCACCGCAGGCAATCATGACAGCGGAACCAAGCACGAGATATTCAAGACTCCCTGGCAAGCATTAAAGGTGTTTTCTGTTGGAAACATAGACAAGGAGCATCCCGAAAATCACATCATCGAAGTGAAAGAGAAGAAGAAAACGCAAGACGAAATCAAGGGTTACATCATAGCCGTTCCCTACTGCTATGAGCGAAGCATTCCTGCAGGATTCTTCCAGGAAATTCTGGATAAAGTGAAAGAAAGGAACCAGGAACTTCCTGTTATCATGATGGCGCATACCACCGTAAAGGGTTGCGATTTCAAGGGACACGACAATGCTACAGAATATACTGTAGGAGGAATAGATTCTTTGGAAATCAGCGACTTGGGAGAAGGATATGATTATCTTGCCTTAGGTCATATCCACCATGAACAGTGGATTCGTGGCAGCCACCATCGTATCCGCTATGCAGGAAGTCCGATGGCTGTAAGTTTTGATGAGAACTATGAGCATAGTGTGAGCCTCATCACCATCGGCAAGCATGGGGATGAAGTAGAACTCAAGAAGATTGCGTTAGAAAACCCTAAGCCGCTGGTCACCCTGCCCGCTTCTGAAAACCTGCAAGGAAACTTCACTTCCTGGGATGAAGCAAAGAAGCTTTTGGAAGATTTCCCTTCTGATATCCCTGCCTATATCCGCCTGAATGTGGAAGTAGAAGATTTTCTTCCCGTGGCAGCCAACCAGGAGGCATCACAACTTGTAAAGGATAAGCAATGCCGCTTCTGCCTCATCAACACCCGAAGAAAACTACATTCCGAAGCATCCCAACCTCGAACAATGACCGTACGGGAATTCCAGTCGGAAGATCCTATCGACATCGCCCGACGATACGCCGAAGATTGCGGCATTACCTTCGATGATGAACTCAAGGAAATGTTTAAAGAAATAACCGAACAGTTATAAGTGCCGGGATTCTGATTCCTCACACTTAGTTCTTTACTCTTCACTGTAACAATATGATTCTACAACAACTCCAAATACATAACATCGCTTCTATCGAGGATGCAACCATCGACTTCGAGGCTCAGCCCCTAGCCGATAGCGAGGTGTTCCTCATCACCGGAAAGACGGGTGCAGGCAAATCAACCCTCCTCGATGCCATCTGTCTGGCGCTCTATGCCAGCACTCCCCGTCTCGAAAACACGAGCATGCAGGGAGAAATGCGTGACAACGAAAAAGATATCAAGATTAAAGACCCAGTGCAACTGATGCGCCGCAATACCGGTGAAGCTTTCGTGCGCCTTACCTTTATAGGCAGCAACGATGTGCATTACGAGGCTCAATGGTCGGTGGCAAGAGCCCGCAACAAGGTGACGGGAAAGATACAGAACAAGAAATGGGCGCTCCGCAATCTGGATACCGATTTTACCTATGCCAAAGATAAGGAGATTCGTGAGGAGATAGCCCTCGCCATCGGTTTGGATTTCAAGCAATTCTGCCGTACCACCCTCCTGGCACAAGGCGAGTTCACCCGATTTCTTAACAGCAAGGACGATGAGAAAGCCGAAATTCTGGAGAAAATCACAGGTGTGGATGCCTACTCTAGAATTGGAGCCAAAATCTTTGAGCAAACTGTAGAGAAAAAGAAGATTTGGGAGGATTCCCAACAAAAGATTGAAGGCATTCAGATTCTGAACGATGAAGAAATCGCCCAGAAGAACAACCAGTTGCAACAGCTGGATGAGCAAAGCCAGCAAATCAAAAACACCCTGGAAAAGGAACAGAAAAAGCTTCGCTGGCTTCAGCAGGAACAGGATATCCGTCAGCGAAAAGAGCAGGCAAAAGAAGATTTGGCACATGTGAAAGCCATCGCCGAAAGCGACGAAACCCAACAGCAAGAGCAAACCATCGCCCTTTGGAACCATACCATCGAGGCTCGCGCCAAGATGAACGAAGCTGCATCATGCGCCAAGACCATCCTGCAACAGGAAGCCCAACTGCAATCTTTAGAGCAAACATTCCGACAGATTCAGGGAGCACAAAGCTATGAGCTTCAGCAGGAGCAGACCATCGCTTTATCCATTAAGAGTATAGACGACTACCTGGCCCAAGAAGCACCCAAAGTGCATCTCTACGAAAATGCACAGACCCTGAATACGCTCATCGAATCATTTTTGAAGAACAAGAAAGATGCAGCGAACAACCTGCAGTATGCCAATCAGATCAAGAAGGAACTGAGCACCCAGTATCAGCCAAAGCTTGAGAATGCCAAGACGATGCTCGAAGAATGCCAGAAAACATATAACCAACAGGTTATCAAGGCACAGGAGGCAGAAACTGAGTTGGAACAACTTTATCTGCCTCAGCTTCGCCAGCAACAAGAATCACTCAAAACGCTTCTCAACGACATTCAAACAGCCAAGAATCTCCTCGAACTCCTACACGAGGAGCAGAATCGTCATGTCCTTTCGAAGGAGAATCTGGTTCAACTTCAAAACTCTATCCAGGAAAAAGAAAAGCAGTTACAGGTGTTAACGCAGGAATCTCATGATGCAGAAATCCGAAAGAATGCCCTCCAGCTTGCGTATGAGAAGCAGCGGGAAAGTATCAACAAATGGGCGAAAAGCATCAGAATGAAGTTGCAAATAGGCGACACCTGCCCCGTTTGCCAACAGCGAATAGAAAATACCCTGCCCCACGAAGACAATATCGATGCCCTGGTTGTAGAAGCAGAAAAGCTTTATAAGGATGCCGAGAACGAATACAACAAGATATTAACAAGCCAAAATGCCCTGGATGCAGACATCAAGGCTTTAAAGAACAGTCTTGCCAACGAACAGAAGGTCTTTGCCAAATGCTGTGAATCGCTAGCCAAGGCTACCCAAAAAGCCCAGGAAGCTGCCAAAAAGATTCCGGAAGGAGAAAACGGCGAAGCACAGACTCGGGCAAACCTTGAAAAGGTATCTGCTCAAATTGCAGAAGCCGAAGCCAAGGAAAAAGAGGCTAAAAAGCTTAGAACGCTCAGAGACCAGAAACTTCAGGAATACGAAGTGCAAAGAAATGGGATGTTAGCCGCACAGCAGAAAGTGGATGATACCCAGCATCGTATTGAAGTTATCGAAGCTCAGATTTCCTTACAGAACAAAACTAGCGAGAAGGCACTGCAAGATATCCATTTACTGATTGGCGAAGCCGGAAACCTTTCATGGCAGAATGATTGGCATACAATGCTCACCGAGTTTGGAAAAGAGGTTGAAGATGGTGCCATCACCTACAAGAAGAACACTGAGAAACAGCAGAAACTTGTTGCAGAACTTAAGCAATTTGAAGAGGGTAACAAGAATCTTGCCGCTGCTCTGGATGCCATCATCAAGCTCATACCAACCTGGGGTACACCTTCAAAAGAGCCACTGATGCTGAAACGTATTCCAAAAGTACTTACCAGAGCTTCTGAATTGCAAAGCCAGATAACGGCTGCCCTGCAACAAATGAATGCGGCAAAAGAGCAGGAAGAAGACACCAAGAAATGGCTGAAGGAATTCATGGAGAAAAAACAGGAGATGTTGAAAGATTTCTCTGACAAAGAACAGGAGATATTGCTGGATGAGAACCTCTTACTGCAACTCGACACACTCCAACAGAGTGATATTGCAGAAAAGACGGAAGCTATCAATCGTATAAAACAGCAGTTGGTCAGCAAACAAACGGTTTGGGATGAACTGGAAAAAGCTTATCAACTCCATACAGGAGAATATGAAGTTTTGTTTGATGAAGATGAGAAGATTTCTGAAGAAGAATCCTTAGACACAAGAATTTCTACCAGCATCGCATCGCTCGAAGCCCAGCTTTCTGAATTGGGCAACCAGCGTGGCGGAATCATCAGAGATCTGGAAATCGACCGCTCCAACAAAGCGAAAGTCGGCTCACTTCTGCAGGAATCAGCGCAGAAGAAAGCCGACTTTGAAAAGTGGAGCCGTTTGAACCAGCTTCTTGGCGACGCCACTGGCAACAAGTTCCGTCGCATCGCCCAAAGTTATGTACTCGCCAGCCTCATCCACTCAGCCAACGGATATATGCGAACGCTCAGCGACCGCTATATATTAAAGGTGGTACCTGGCACCTTCGTCATATCTCTTGAAGATGCCTATCAGGGCTATGTGAGCCGAGCCGCCAGCACTCTTTCGGGTGGTGAAAGCTTCCTCGTCTCGCTCTCCCTGGCACTTGCACTCAGCGACATCGGCACCCAGCTCTCTGTGGATACCCTCTTTATCGACGAGGGTTTCGGAACCCTGAGCGGCGAACCGCTGCAACATGCCGTCAACACCCTGCGCAGCCTCCACTCCAAGTCGGGACGCCATGTGGGTATCATCAGTCATGTGGAAGAACTCAAAGAACGTATCCCCGTACAGATTCGGGTGAACCAGGAAGGCAATAATTCGAACAGTACCATCGAAATCGTGGGCTAAGCATCTGCACGCATTATCCCTCGTCTTCCATCAATTCACAAATCAGCTTGATCTCGGAGTAGTCGATGCCATCCCCCATCGCCTCCTTGATCTCGCTGAAGTGCTCTATATCAGGATGAGCCTTCATAAAATCTCGAATCTTCTTCTCATGGGCACTTGATATCAGTGCACGCAAGCCAACCTTTCCTTCCTTCACGTATGGAATGAGATGACCGATGATAGTACTCCTGACAAAACCACGTTCCTCTGCAATCTGATCCACGGTCATACCTTGTTTATAAAGATTGTAACTGATTTCCTTTGTAGGGGTTTTCGGCTCCTTTGGACCATTCGAATTCTTTGGTTTTCTCGCTTTCTTACTAGAGCCAGAGCCATTCTTCCCTGAGCCTTCCACTGAAGATGCAGTCTCATCCATCAAGAGGAACTGTGCCTTCTTCTTCAGATAATCAGTCACGCTGAACTCGGCGCTCTGCTCATATCGCAGAAGTCTCTCCTTCAATCTTACATCTTCTGAAAAAACAGAAAAGCGGTCTTCAAACTGCTTCTTGCCCACCTTGTTGTCTGTTTCAAGATTCGACTTTTTGATCAAATCGCTCAGAATACTTATCTTATCCAAGAAATACTGGGCACCCTTGTGGATGCGGTCTTGCAGTTCGGCTTGACCCACATCAGGATTCTGCCCCAGCATACGAGTGTATTGCACACGGAATTTATCCGATACACTAATCAGATTCTTCAGCACCACCTGCAGTTTCTGATACTCGCCCACCACACGAGGATATTTGCCCGTAAAGAACTCCACCAGGCAACGCATCAAGTGCTCATAACTGCCACTGATGGCATAGAAATCGAAGAGCTCACCAATGCAGTGCAACACGTATTGCTGTTCCAGATAGCTGATTTGTTCCTGACTAGGCGAAGCAAGCTGGCTATTGAAGGCATCCACCGTCTGGTCGCTGATGATGGCACCACGAGACAACGGCTGGCAGAGTACCATACCTTCCAGAGTCTTGCAGCGGCTCAACGCCACGTAGGTTTGACCATGGGTAAAGCTATGGGAAGCATCGATGATGGCATGCTCAAAGGTAAGCCCCTGACTCTTGTGGATAGTAATCGCCCACGCTAGTCGGAGCGGATACTGGCGGAACCGTCCTTCCACGCTCTCCTCAATTTCCTTAGTTTCCTCATTCAGAGTATATTTCGAATTGGTCCACTCCATCTGTTCCAGTTCAAAATCCTGGTAGGTATCCTTGCTGCGCACGGTAATCTTGTCGCCGATGATGGTGCGCACCTCGCCAATCATACCATTATAGAAACGGTGCTGCGGATCGTTCTTGATAAACATCACCTGCGCTCCCGGTTTCAAGATGAGCTTGAAATCAGCAGGATAAGATGATTCCGGGAAATTGCCTTCCACCTCGGCAGTAAAGGAATACGCCTGCGACGGAAGGGCTGCAAGCTGCTGCTCGTTGATATATTGTGCAGGAGCATTATGGGTGGTCAGACGGATATAGTTGCCCTCCTTAGGCGGTTCGAAATTTGGGATATATCGCTGGTTAAGAGCCTGCAACGTGGCTTCAGAAGCCTTGTTCTCCCTAATCTGATTAAGAAGAGAAATAAACTGCTGGTCTTGCTGACGATACACCTTTTTGAGTTCGATGGTAAGATAGCCCGCCTGCTTCAAGGCATTGCTGCTGAAGAAGAAAGGGGTATCATAATACTGCCCTATCATCTGCTCTTCCTGCGGAGTAACCACAGGAGCAAGCTGATGCAAATCGCCTATCATGAGAAGCTGAACGCCTCCGAAAGGCAAGTCGTGGCGCTTGCGATATTGACGCAATACGGAATCGATGGCATCGAGCAGATCGCTGCGCACCATACTGATTTCGTCGATGACAAGCAGGTCGATGCTTCGGATGATGTTACGTTTCAGATTACTGAATTTATAGCGTTTCTGTTCGCCACTACCGAAGGTCGTACCTGGCACGTATGGCGAAAACGGAAGTTGGAAGAACGAATGAATGGTCATTCCTCCAGCGTTGATGGCAGCGATGCCCGTAGGAGCCAGCACCACCATGCGTTTAGGCGACTGTTCTTTCAATCGCTTGAGGAAGGTCGTCTTACCTGTGCCCGCCTTTCCCGTAAGGAAAAGGTTGGCACTTGTCTTTTCTATAATGTTCCATGCCAGGATGGATTCTTCGTTCATTTCCATATCACTTCTTTTAAAAATGCTAGATTTCCTCTACTATCTCGCTCATCTCCTTGCGCTTCTTCTCGGCACGAGGACAATCATCGGCAATATGCCCAATAGGAATGATGACCACAGCCTCATATCCCTCACGTGGGAATAGCAGCTGCATCTTCTCGGTATCATAATTGCATACCCAGCAGGTTCCCAAACCTCTTTCAGTGGCAGCCAGACAGAGATGCTCGGTAGCTATTGCCACATCAATATCTCCATGAGGCTTCTCATCGTATCTGCGAACCCAATTCTCGTTCACATTTCTCATGCCCACGATATACATCGGAGCCGTCTTGAACCACTCGCGGTCGTAGCACTGCTGCAACTTCTGCTTAGCCTCATCCGAGCGGACGATGAGCCAATGCCAAGGCTGCCTGTTCACTGCCGATGGTGCCAAACGCACACATTCCATGATGTAATCCAAATCCTCCTGACTTACCGCCTCAGAGGTAAACTTGCGAGCCGAGAATCGTTCCTGGCTCAATGCCAACATATTTTTCATACCATTTCGTTTTAAACTTTTTAATCCTTTTACTCCTTCTATAAACACATTCAATTTTTCAGAAATCGAAAGCATTTACTTTTTTAAAAGGCAAAATTACAAAAAATCCACGAAAAGCCCAAGCCTTTCGGAGATTTTCTTTCTAATCATCCTATGATTTTCCTGAATTTATTTACCCTTAAGGCAAAAAATATTTAGCCTTAAGGGAAAATATTTTTTGCCTTAAGGGAAATTATCCTAGATAAAGACTAGCGTTTCGAATATTTTTTGTAATTTTGCAACACGAAAGGATTTGTAAGATAAAAAAATGATAGGATTGGCTGATTGCAATAACTTCTATTGTTCGTGCGAACGAGTGTTTCGCCCCGACCTGATAGGAAAGCCCGTAGTTGTTTTGAGCAACAACGACGGGTGCGTCATTGCACGCTCAGAAGAAGCCAAGGCTTTGGGATATAAGATGGGCGATCCGTTCTATCAGGTAAAGGAAAAACTGGAGGCAGAAGGCGTAGCCATTTTCTCCAGCAACTATACACTTTATGGATCGCTTTCCAACAGGGTGATGTCGATGCTTTCGCACTACTCGCCCCGCATCGACCAATACTCCATCGATGAAAGTTTCTTCGAAGTGGATAGTTCCATGGCAAAGAGCTTTTTCGAAACTGATCATTCCATGGCAGAACGTTTCTTCAAGGAATATCCGAAGGAAAACGTTACTTCTGCTACATCAGATCCTTTGCTCCACCAATATGGTGCCAGGATTTCTGCCGATGTGCTCCGAGCCGTGGGAATCCCCATCTCCATCGGAATCGCAGAAACGAAAACCCTGGCAAAAATCGGATCCAAATTCGCCAAGAAATACAAGGGCTACCAGGGCTGCTGCCTCATTGATACCGATGAACGGAGACACAAGGCCTTGTCGCTGTTCCCTATAGAAGATGTATGGGGTATCGGACGACAGATTTCCAGAAAGCTCGATTATATGGGCATTCGCACAGCTGCCCAGTTTGCTGACAAGAAAGAAAGTTGGGTGCGCAGTCATTTCAACATCACCACCGTGAGAACGTGGAAGGAACTGAATGGCGAAAGCTGCATCAGCATCGAGGAACTGCCGCAGAAGAAGAGTATCTGCACCAGCCGGAGCTTTGCCGGTGAAGGTATCAGCGATAAGGATGTGGTGGAAGAAGCCGTGGCAAATTTCGCCGTGCGCTGCGCCGAAAAGCTGCGACGTCAGGGAAGCGTGTGCCAGGGAATCACGGTGTTTGCCTGGACATCCAGGTTCAATGAGGATGTGCCGGAATACACCATCCACGACTCCCTCACCCTGCCCATCGCCACCAATGCGCAGGAAGAAATAGTAGGTGCTGCCCTCAGCATTCTACGGGCCAAATACCCGAAACCGATGGCAGACAGCAGGCCCGATCGTCCCGGCATGTCGTTTCACTTCAAGAAAGCTGGCGTTATCCTGTGGCAGATTTCACCCGACCATCCCCGTCAGCAAGACCTCTTCGACACCATCGACCGGAGCAGGCAAAAGGCATTGATGGAAGCCATTGATGCCATCAACCGGAAGAATGGCTATGGAACCATTCGCCAAGCCGTTCAAGGCAATGGTTGCCGATTCGATCTGAAGCGGGAATATATGTCGAAGCGGTTTACCACAGATATTCATGAGATTCTGAAAGTAAAAACAAAATGAATAAGAATAACGATAACAAGATAAGACTGACATTTCACCCTGCGGAATTCGGAGCCAAGATGCCGATTCCGCTGGCAGAACAAAGCGTAAAGGCAGGCTTCCCTTCGCCGGCACAAGACTATATGGAGGGAGAGATAGACCTCAACGATATTCTGGTTCGCCATCGTGAGGCCACCTTCTATGTACGTGTTTCGGGCGACAGCATGCAGGATGCAGGCATTCTCGACGGCGACCTAGCCATCGTAGACAGGCAGATAGAGCCATCCAACGGCAACTTCGTCATCGCCTTCGTGGATGGCGAATTCACCATCAAGCAATTCAAGATGGATGAGAGCGGTGCCTTCGGCTGGCTCATCCCATGGAACAAAAACTTCTCCCCAATCCGGGTAGATGAGACCAACCGATTCATGATTTGGGGCGTAGTTACCTATGTGATTCATCAAATTGCAGAATGAATCATCAAATTGCAGAATAACTCTTAAAAATAAAAAAACTCGGAATGCTTCGAAAAAGGAAACATCCCGAGTTTTTTATATTCTTCTTAATTTATGTCTTACTAATGTCTTTTATACTTCCTGCTTCTTATAACCCACAAGTCCATACCAGAGGATGACGAACTCACAGAAGAGAGGAACGAGCCAGGTGAACTGCCATGAACCGATATAATCAGCAAGCAATCCCTGAAGCACAGGGAAGACGGCACCACCGAAAACTCCCATCATAAACACACCCGAAGCCTTGGAAGTATATTCCTTCAAGCCATCCACTGCCAAGGTGAAGATGCAACTCCACATGACACTATGGAACAATCCCACAACTGCCATCAGCCAGAGATTTTCGGTAAGCATGGAAATGGCCATCAATACGATTGCCGCCACCGTAACGGCGATGAGCATAGGACGAGGTGCCACGTTCTTCAAACCAGCAGAAACCATTCTACCTATCATGAATCCTCCCCAATAGAGTGTGGCAAGAAGGGCTGGAGAAAGATCGTAACCATGCCCCATCAAATCCATCGCATGAAGATTCATATTGTTGCCGATTCCCACCTCGGTTCCCACATAGAAGAAGATGGTTATCACACCATATTTCAAATGGCGGAACGACCAGATGCTGCGTTTCTTCGCATTCCTGGAATCATCAGAAGGAGTTGTCTTTCCTTCAGATTCC
>ERZ773178.4289-NODE-4289-length-10894-cov-7.700341_pt1 | contig 10894 bp, 10 predicted proteins | sample MGYA00580533_ERZ773178 | MGnify/ENA primary metagenome ERZ773178 (study PRJEB29015, sample SAMEA2737859) | human gut metagenome | biome: human gut; feature: human-associated habitat; material: faeces | place: China | collected 2012 ...
GAAGGTCAAATCATACCAGATACAGAGAAAGGGCGACCACTTGCGTGATCGCCCTGAATTTATGTCAAAATGCCATTATGTGTCCCTTGTTCCTACACTTTCAAAAAAATTTTGCTTGTAAACTCCCATTTTCCTGATATCAAGGAGCATTTAACGCTCAAATTTTTTCAGAAGTGTAGGATGCAATACGTTTTTCTGCTTGTACAGCTTCATATTTAAGCAGTTTTCCACTATCCGTAAGTTCTGGTTCCCATTCCCAATAATACATATAATCATTGCCCTTGATACAGTTTTTTATTTTTCCTAATCTTATTGTCCATCTTATCTTGGCTCTTCCGAAGTCATTTGACCCGGCCATAAGTAGTTTCATTATAACCTTAAAGTCCACTTCTGTGTCTAATGATTCGCTTTCTACCTCCGGAATTTCAACTCCATTTTTCTCCATCCAGTTTTTCATCAGCTGCGGATTTTTCCATCCACAAATAGCCTCTATACGACCCGATTTCCAAACACGCTCATATCGAAAATCTTTTACCCTAATGCTCTTCTTTGTTTTTCCAAATACTTTTAAAAGCCTTTCCCAATTGTCATCCACTCCAAGTGGCTTTAGCCTAAGCGTTTTTTCCTCTACTTGAAGTAATTCTTGTTCTTTGAGTGCCTCAGTAAATTTATCTTGTTCTTCCTTTTGGTTCTCACTATTCTGTACAATAATAAATCCATTGCGCAATTTACTTACTATACTTTCGATAGGGCCATTCAGTTCATATTTGGTCGGAGGTACTTCATCAGCACAATAATATTGCGGTATCACATCAAAATCAAAATCAGGGGTTTTGTATAAAATATCCCGGTTTAAAAAGCACATATAAATAGCCGAAATTGCATCATCCGAAATACGTGGTTTCACCTCTTCCGAAATAAGAAACGTTTTTTCTTTTTTATCTAAGAAAGAAAAGTAATAGTCCCAGTATTCATCAATATAGTTACCGAGAATTCTCTCCGCCTCTTGTATTGCCTGCCAATAGGTCGCGCTCCCTTTTTTGAACTTTAAATTTTCATATGCATATTCCACAAGAGCAACCGCTACCATATTTAAATATCGGCCATACTGGCACATGAATGCAGCGCCTTCATATTTTTCAATGATTTCGTCCAAATAGAATGCCATTGGATAGCAAGATTTATGTATGATCAATCTTGCAGTTCTTTGATCTATTTTTTCTTTTCCTATACGGTTTAATTTTTCGCAGTGATATATATTCTCACGTGCAAAATATAAGACAACGGTTTCGCTATGATTTCCTTTTTGAGAAAGATCTACTTTACTCATTTTTTCAATAGCTACACATAAGTCCTCGCATCTATCTTTCAATCGGCTTTTTTTCTGTTTTTCTAGGCTTCCTGTGTCTGATTCATCAAATATTTCTTTTTCTTTTTCTGCCAATCTTAAAACATTCCAACTTACGCTGTCACGATTTTCTTCCACAATATGCTTTGTTGCAGCGCTAAACAACGGCGTCAAAAATTCCTTTACTTTCTCGTTTTTCTTCATTGTGGGAATAAACTGGTACGGGCATACCAAGTTAAATGGAAATTCTTCCGTATGATTCATTTTTATCTGTTCCACTTTTTTTGTTTTGCTCGCCAAGGCACGCACTCGTCTTTGATATGTCTCGTACCCTTCCCCATCTTCATCCCAATCAAAAATTTTCTTTTTAAATTCTGAAGCCGATATATTTCGTGCTGTTAAATACCTCAATGACATCATCACACATCCTATTGCATTGGCTTGAAGTATCTTGGGCGGATTGCTATCGCTTTTACAATGCATTCTAAAATAATGCAGCATTGGCCAGTTTCCCTTTTCCATATCTTTCAAAATCGCTTTGACCGCATTGACTTCATTGTTTCCTTCATGACTTAAAGTCAATTCCAACGGTAATTCTTTCGCATACAATCGAAAGCTAAAACGCTTGCATCTTTCCAGCTCATCGCGAGTTTCCTCCAGTTGCTTTTGATTTTCAAACAATACCATTTTCTCAATCATTTCATCTCTCCAAAAGTCGGCCTTTTACATTATTTTGATACTTTTCTCATTTTCAGTCACGAAAACTCAAATTTGTTTTCCTTCAAAAGTGCTAAAATTTAATTAGAAAGATCACAGTATCTTTCCCTCCAGTCTGCACCTTGACAACCGCATAGCGGGCAGTTGACCCCGAGACCGACCGGACAAACTGCCTGCCGTCCGCAAACTCACCTCATAAGATAAGAAAGGATACTTTATGAATGCTTCAAACACTAGTGGCATGATCAATGCTCTTCAGAATCTTGATGGAACACCCTATAATCCGCCAGAAGAAGTCAGTTCGACTTTTCCTAAAAGAAACTGGACACAAACAGTTACCACGACGCAGGATGTTACACAATGTTCAACTTACTATAGTGCCGCACCATCAAATAGTCCTGTACCGCCATCTACTCCCTCGCACCAATCACAACAGCCATCATCCTCTCAATGCGATCTTCTTGAGGCAAAAGCTCAAGAGCTTCAAGCGGCATGGGAGAGCGATGTCCAGAAAGCTTTCAGAAAACAGCGACTTCGATTTGATAACTGTGCTTTAGTTGAGGACTTTCAGGGTTGTTTAACTTACCAGTGCAGCAATGGGGAAAATACTATTGTAAAACCATTTAGCCCTTGCCGAAATCTTCGGGCACAAAAAATTGTAGATCATAGCACCCAAAAAGAATATATCAAATATACATTTGATACTCCTACAGGAGAACACAAAAGCGTCATAGTCGATGCTACTTGCAGTGCCCTGCACCGTTACAATTTGCTACGCGACAACGGATTTATTGTCTTCGCACATCTTCTTCCTACCGTTTGTGGCGAGCTGATTGCCCGGTATACCGCAGCTACACGCGATTCCATTCCACCACAGATAAAATACTCTCCCGGATGGTATTTTTCTGAAAAGCACTGGGGATTTCAAGAGAGTGAATGGGTTGACCTTAATACTGTGCTACTGAGCTTCACGATTTCACCCACACCCGATGTGATAATGTACCAGCTTGTATCACTATACGCGATACTTCAAGAGCGTTTGCCTTCTAAGATGTGGATTCGACGCCCCATCTGCATCCTAACACATGAGTATCTGTACACAGATTCATGCATTGATAGCACACCCTACCTATTCAAAAAAGCACTAGAAAGCTTGCGTGACCGTCCCATTGTATGGATTCGTTCTGAAAACATCAACTTCAATGAGTCTTCCAGTGCCTATAGTCGGGACAAAAACTATCAAGCGCTGATGAATTCTATGCAAAGCAACCAGAAGCACCCTCTATATATGATTGTTTCGTCCAATCTTACCCCACGTCAGCGAACCTTTTGTCTACCAATACAAGATTTTATCGATCCTTATGAAGCTACAAATTCGATTGATTCTATCGGTGGGCTAATAAATTCAATTATGAATAACGCCAATGCATTCAATTCGACAGTGGAACGTTCTTTTACCAAAGTCTTCGATGATCTTGGCGAAGATTGTTCTGTACAACGGGAAATCGCAGCACTATCTATGATAGCTGATGTTGTAAAGTGGCATTACTCCATGCAAGTGCCTCCACAAACGCTTTCCGTCCGCTGTGACGAATACCTTGAAACATACACTCGCTACTGGGAAAGAATCAACGATGGCAACATCCTTACACCTTTCCGAAACGCACTCTATGCAGCCCGGCGAAGCAATATGATTTGTTTTCGTTCACTCGAAGATGTCGATATCAGCTTTGACTGTCAAAAGGAGATTCTCTATGATGATACCTATTATTATACATCGACTGCCCTTTTGAAAAAGATCATCAAAGCACATCTATCGTCCTATATGCCGTCCGATGTGCTCAGTCGTCTAAAAACGGTGGGTGTCCTTTCTGGATCAGTCTCAAAAACTCTCACCCTTGCACCAAACGAGTCAAAGGATTTTCGCTTTCGGACACTTCTAAGAAGCACCCTGCATCAACCCGGAAGTCGTGACCTTGTTGAAGTCTAAAAAACAAAAGGAGTTTGATTATTATGCCAATGCTATCACAAACCTACATAGGAAAGTACTGCGAAGGAGGCCAAGAGCTATCCGTTTTCACGAAAAGCATCCCCGGACAGGATAACGACTCTTATGTTATCCTCGGTGAATCCGGCTACGGAAAGAGTGTTGCTGCCCAAAGTATCGTGCTGCAAAAGGCCAATCAGAGCTATAGCGTCCGCAGCATCGATATTCATAACTCCTCTGCCCCGGAACATCTCTTTCCAATTTTCAGAAAGTCATTTGAACATCTGTCCTCACAAATTGATGCATACAACACGCCCATTCCAACAACGCTTTTTGAGCCACTGCACTATGCGGATGGAACTATGGAATCACCTGCAGATTTAAGTTATACGCTTTCCAATATTATAGCTAATCACCTCAGATTAAGCTGTTCTTCAACAGCTGCCCTCTCGGAAGCTCTTGAACATGCGATTTCCGACCGTGATAATAATCCAGATATTTTTCCAGCAGTTCATAAAACCCTTGAGGGATTTGGCACGAAAGCGTCAAGAAATGCAGCCGCTCATCTTGCGCCGCTTCTGCGGCACAATATTTTCAGGCATCAACCTGTCAACCATTCTTTCGGCATCGAAAACATCGGCCTAAGCAAGTTTCCGCCCCTCTTCAAGAACGTGATTGTTGACTTACTTCTTTTTGACGAGTTCCGCACTGCATCGCAGGGAGGACAACCGCCACGCTACATCTACATAGATGAGATGCAGAACCTCTCCATCGACAAAGACTGTTATCTTGGCAAAATCCTGACAGAAGGAAGAAAATACTCTCTGAATGTGATCCTTGCCAGCCAGAGTATCCGTGAGTTTAACGCGTCCGAAAGAACGATGCTCTGCCAGGCGAACCACAAGCTTTTCTTTCACCCGGCACTTTTGGAGGTGAAGTACTATGCCGAGCTTCTCTCTTCTCCACAGCATCGGGCTGAGATTTCTGACCTTTTACGAAATTTGGATGTTGGGCAGTGCGTTTTTCAAGGACCTATCTATATTGGAGAAGACACTAAGCCAACTCGTGCTCCTATTTGTGTGAACGTCAGTCATCTGGAAGATATTGCATCGGCTTCATTGTCGAAATCGAGCACCTGATTCCATTGCCAGCATTCAAAGGCAGAAATTTATAACCAAGTGTTCTTGTAATATAAGTAAAGCTTTAAATGCTTCGCTTGTCAATCATTTTTAAGGAGGATTTGTCATGAACATCCCAGATGGATTTTTTGAAAACCCTGTTTCTCCCGAGTACGCTGATCTGCTTTCAACTATGGGCGCTCCAATTTACTTTACAACGCCTCCATGTTGCCACTCCGGCGATTGTGGATACATCGATTGTAGTGCTATCACGCTGCGTGACCAGAGTCTATTTTTTAACTGTGGCTATGTCAGCCCCCCTTTAAACGCCCAATATGAGGAAGTACAACCTGATTTGCATTCTTTGGCGCGTTATGACTTCTCAAAAATGCCAGATCTTCCCTGGTACCCTTAATCGCCCTTTAAGAGTCCTATATCTCAAAAAGATATGCTTATTATGAAAAGCCACCTGTGCTTTCCATCAGTTTACGAAAGGAGCGAAAAATTATGGTTAATAAGCCGCAGGATTTTCTTACACTAACAGGTGCTGCACGCCGTGCACGGAGCGAAGGGTATGATATAACATACCACGGTCTCCGCAATCTCGTAGCCGCCGGTTACATAAGTCACGTACCGAACGGATCACGTATCTACGTGTTTTATCCCAATGTGATCCGCTTTCTCCAGAAGGGGCTCACGGCTGAGCAGAGCCTGGACTACCAGCTCTCCCGCGCCCGTAACTGATCTAACCGTTCGCCCTCGGCATCCTCCAGATGCCGGGGGCATTTTTGAAGCAAGTTCAAAGCAATAGGAGGTTCAATTCTATGTTCTGTGAAAATTGCGGTCATCAAATCTCAGATACCGCTAAATTCTGCTCTGCCTGCGGTCATCCCGTTGGCACAGCGCCATCCCCCGGTGCAGTAGCTCCACCTGCCGTTCCAGCCAAACGAGAATCGCCCCGGCTGAAAGCCTCGTCTGGCAATGGCAGCATCACGAAAATGTCCGGGACACGCCGGAAGCCATGGCTGCTCCGAATGCCGATCCCTGATCCTCACACCGGAATTACAGTCATGAAGGCTGTTGGCACCTATGTCACCCGTGAAGAAGCAGAAGCTGTCCGCGCAGAGATGATGAAGCGTCCGGCCACACCCTATCAGGACTCTACCCTGCAGGACTGCTTCCGGATGTTCAAAGAGTCCCGTGAATATAAGGGCCGGTCCGATAAGGCTCGCGAGCTCTATGACATTGCGTGGAAATATCTCCGTCCGCTGTGGCACTTCAAAATTGCCGCCCTCTATGCGCAGGACTTTCAAAACATCTTAGACAAGATGGCCGATAACGGCCTGTCTCAAAGTATGTTGGAAAAAGAGCGTACTCTTATCAGTAAGCTGTATCGCACAGCCATTGGCTGGCGTGTCGTGGATGCCAACCTTGCATCTGTCCTGAAAGTCGAAGGACGCAAATCTCCGGAACGCGAGATTTTCACGGACGAACAGGTGACGCTGATCCTGAGCCAAAAGAACACGCCCACCGGGCAGATGGTAATTGCTCTTCTGGCCTGCGGAGTTCGTATCTATGAGCTGCTGCACTTCAAACACGAAGATTTTCACCGCACGGAATCCGGTGCTTATCTGATCGGCGGCTGCAAGACCGAAGCCGGACGCAACCGCATTATTCCCATTCTCGACTTTGGCATCCCGGTTTTTGAACATGCGTATGCCACCTCTGTGGAAAACGGTCCGCTCTTTCCCAATGGAAAAGGCGGTTTCTGGAATGAGAAGAACTGGCGTAATCGCAAGTTCTATCCTTTCCTGGAGGAAATCGGCATCCAGCCGAATCCTTACGACGAAAATGGTAAGCGCAAACCGGAGTTTGCCGGGAAGCTTGCCACCTATACGCCCTACACCACCCGCCATACCTACGCCAGCCTTTGTGACCGCGCAGGCGTCAACAAGGATATCCTGAAACGCGCTGTCGGGCACACGCCCAAATCCAAAACGCTGGATGAGGTCTATCTCCATCCGAAAGCGACCCAGATGATCGAAGCCTTTGATAAGGCCAATCAGCTGGTCAATGATGAAGTTCTGACCACAACGAAGGCATAACAACTTCAAAGAGAAAAGCTGCCGATCCGTGAGAATCTTTCTCTCATGGATGGCAGCTTTCTTTTTTGTTTGCACAATCTGTGTCAGGTCTCATCGCTTCATTCTTATTTATTGCAATTCAACTTTTTAATGCAACGGCAACAGCGTTGAATTGCATATCGCAAATATGCTGTTTTCATGTTGCACTATTTCCTTGCCTTGCGATAAAATTCAGCGGTGGAACTTTCTCCATCAGATCCTCCACGTTGCAATTCAGCGCACGCGCAAGGCGAAGCAGCGTTTCTGCTTGTGCTTTGTTGATGTCCTTCTGTCGCTGTTCGTACTGCTGGATGGTACGCACAGGCACATCAGCCTGTCCTGCCAGTTCCGATTGGCTCAATCCGGCCAATGTGCGCATGGCTTTCAGGTTTGTTTCCGGCTTTGCCGCACGGTACAACTCGTTCATCTTGTCTGCAAACTGCCGTACATCCATCTCGTGGTAGGGCGTATACAGCAGCCGCACTTTCGTGATAGACACTGCCTGTTCAATCTCCGCAAAGCGCAAACTGGTCAGCCACTGGTAATAGGCAAGAGTCCAACCTGTCCAGTATTCCGGGCTGCGGTCGTAGGCATACGAGGGTTTCTGCCTGGGCACGGCTTCGCCCGCCTGCTCCAGTACAGCGCGGGCAAGTTCTACACCGGACAAGCCCACCAACACAGAACAATCCCCCTGCTCGAACCGGGCAGACAGTTCACTGGTCACAAACCACTGCCATGCCGTCTCCAACGGATAATGCAGATCGTTGACAAGATAATCCAACATCCGGGCAAGATTTTTCTGTGCAGCAGAAAGATAGCTTTTATCGTAAGCGTGGATCATTGGGCTTCATCTCCTCGTCGAGAATCGTGGTAATATAAAGGTCTCCCCTCTGACGGCGGTTGCGCTCCACGTCAAAATATTGGCGGCGGGCTGTCTGGTCACGGAAGGCCTTTTTCTTATACCATTCTTTAGAGTCTGCGGTCTCATAGCCGAGAAATTCCAGCTGTTCAAAGGCCGCTTTGCTTTTCAGCACGAACTGCTGCCCCAGCTTGCCCAAGCGCATGGCATTGCACAACTGGCGGTAAGAGATTGCACCGTTGATAAAATCGGATGCAAAGGAAAAATAGCTGTCATCTGCCCTGTAGCCAATGATGATATCAGCAGACTTATAGTCGAGGTGAAAAGTGTTCATCAGGTATTCTTTGGCTTCTGCGGCCAGCGGGGCAGAAGTATCGAATTCGCGGTTCTCCAAAAGAATCGTCAGCCACTGCAGCATCGTGTAACCGGGAGCGTTCAAATCCAGAATGGTCAAACCGTCGCATTCGATTTTATACCGGTTAGCGTAGCCATTGTGATCGATGCCAACGCCCCACTCTTTGGCCATGTTGGGGTTCTGAGTGCAGTAAAAACCGATGCCATAGTCATTGTAGGGCTTGCCATAGCCGAACTTTGGCTTTTCAATAATATGATCCGAACCGTGATAAATTGTTTTTTCCACAGAACCACCTCCTCGCTCTAATTATACTCCCGCAGGAGTATACATGCAAGAGCTTTATATGAGAATTACGCTATGCACAACACAAGCTGTTTTCTTTTCGCTTTGATCAACCCGTTCTTGTGCTTCCTGATGGATTAGAGTATAATGAATACAATGATATTTTCAGGATTCCCAACAAGGAAGTCTCGCAGGAATATGTCAATGCCCTCAGCACGATGAACTGGCACGGTGTGACGGCTTCAGATATACAAAAAATCGCCAATGCATGAGAGAAAAATCTCTCACGTTTGGCGATTTCCTTTTTACCCTAAAAGCACTCTTGCTCTGCGCTGTACCTCTTTTTCGATCATCTTCAAGCGATTTGGCGGCAGATTATAACGTGTCGCTCTGCGGTCAAAATGGAAATCCAGCAGCTTATGGAGCATTGCACGGTGACGAGGTTTCATTGCACTCTTTGCAGCTGCAAAGAAATCATCGTATGCAAGCGGAAGCAGTGTGCGGGCATATTCATCAAATGCTTTCTGGTTGTCCCAAAGATCCGTTCCGCCCAGACTGAACAACGAGTTTCCGTGGTCAAACAGCGGTGCGGGTGCCGCAATCGTGTTGGTCTTATTATCTACCAGCACACCAAAGTTTCCATAGTGGCGGTCAGTGTTGCAGATGATTGCATCAAAGACCAGCATATCTTCCAGCACATCCACAAAGGTCTGACCTAACGTCTGATAATACGCTAAAATCGCTTTTATTCCGCCTTTGGACACAAGCTGTCCGATGGGAATATAAGAATACTCTTTGCTGGTGAACAGCTCACACTTGGAACAAAGCGTCTTTTTCAGATCTTTTGTCAGGGTGTAGCGAATCGCATTCACGCCCATCACCTGTGCAACTTGATAAGCATACAGTTCCGAGTACGGTTCAAATCCCAGATTACTGAACCCTGACGTGCCACCTTTATAAAGATAGATTTTTCCGTTTTGCCTGCGCCAGCATTTGGGCAGCATCCCGTTGGTCGAGAACTCCGGGCAGGACGCAAGCGAAGTTCGTATGCTGCTGCCATATCCTGTAAAGGCGATTGCTGCCAGCACCTGACTGAATCGGTTATCGTAAAGATTTACTTTTTCAAAGGTGTCACCGGAGCCCTCTGCATCTACCCAAAAGCAATCATTGAGTGAAAGTCCTTTGCAGACGGTGATAATTCCCAGCGGACGATTCAAAGAAAGCCCCACCTTAGAGAGCAGAGCATCTACATACGCTCGGTTCTTCGGAATTGTGCGATGCCGCAGCCAGCGTTCTACACCATCTTCTGATACAGTCAGGTTCAAAGGTAAAAAGGAACGGTTTTCTTCGTAGACCTTTATAAAATGGAGGCCAGTATCTGCACTGTCCATGTTTGCTTCAAAGGTAAGCAGTGGCAAATCAAAATGCCGGATGGTGTAGCGCACAGCGATTTCTCCTTTCATCCATGATCTTTTTCTTTATTATACGGCATCAGAATCCGAATGAAAAGCACCGTCGTCATTCTGCACAAAATTCAAGGATGAAATTTTACACCCCAAAATCTGCAAAAATCGGGTTTCTGAGGTCATTTTGCCGTTCCTCCCCGAATTTTGCTACAGATCTGCTACAAACTTGCTACAAACGACTGAAAAGGGGGCCTCCTACACGTTTCATTATCAATATGCAAAAGTGAATCCGTTTCACTTTTGCATATCAAAAATCACGTAGGTACAAGAAAAGTCCGCTTACCTTTTCAAGTAAACGGCCTTACATTTGGTGGAGCATTCTCCACAGCACTCGAACCCAACACCTCTTCACGGGAGATGGTTTTGGAATCGTCCGTGAAGTTGAAATTGAGCACGACCCGGTCGTCAAAAACGTAGACCGAGTTGACAAAGGTATCAATGATTTGCCGCTGGTGTTCCATGTCTCTCATGTCACCCTTGCGAAATTTTTCAAACCAGAACCGCATCCATTCGCGGGTCAGGACGGGCTTTTTTAGCTCTTCTTCCAGAATGCTGGTGTTCAGGGCTTCTTTCCGGGCTTCTAATTCGTCCAGCCGCTGCTTGGTGGTCGGGGTCAGGATGCCCTGTTCAATGGCTTCC
>ERZ773178.4295-NODE-4295-length-10875-cov-5.359242_pt1 | contig 10875 bp, 8 predicted proteins | sample MGYA00580533_ERZ773178 | MGnify/ENA primary metagenome ERZ773178 (study PRJEB29015, sample SAMEA2737859) | human gut metagenome | biome: human gut; feature: human-associated habitat; material: faeces | place: China | collected 2012 ...
TAATGCCGCCAACCACGGCGTGGCGATCCCAGGCGCCGGTGGTGTCCGTCTCCGCCACCCCCGGCGACTTTGAAAAGCAGCAGGCGGACCAGATCGTGGAGCAGGTCATCCGACCTACCGGCCTGCTGGACCCCAGAGTGGAGGTCCGCCCGGTGCTGGGTCAGATCGACGACCTGGTGGCGGAGATACACGCCCGGGCGGAGAAGAACGAGCGCGTGCTGGTGACCACCCTCACCAAGAAGATGGCCGAGGCCCTGACCGCCCACTTCCGCGGGCTGGGTATCAAGGTGCGGTATATGCACGCCGACGTGTCGGCCCTGGAGCGCATGGAGATCATCCGCGACCTGCGTCTGGGCGAGTTCGACGTGCTGGTGGGTATCAACCTGCTGCGTGAGGGCCTGGACCTGCCGGAGGTCAGTCTGGTGGCCATACTGGACGCCGACAAGGAGGGCTTCCTCCGCAGCGAAACGAGCCTGATCCAGACCATCGGCCGCGCCGCCCGCAACGCCGAGGGCCTGGTCATCCTGTACGCCGATACCGTTACCCCCTCCATGCGGGCCGCTATGGACGAGACGGAGCGCCGACGGAAGCTGCAGGACGACTTCAATAAGGCGCACGGCATTATCCCGCAGACCATCCGCAAGAGTGTCCGCGAGATGGTGGAGATCAGCCACAGCGCCGAGGAAGCGTCCAAGCTCAGCAAGAAGAAGCTCTCCGACCGGGAGCGAGCTGAGACCATCGCACGTCTGGAGAAGGAAATGAAAGAGGCCAGCCGTATGCTGGAATTCGAATATGCCGCCCTGCTGCGGGATCAGATCATTGAGCTGCGGGGGGAGAAATAAACCGAACCGAGAAACGACCTATGAAAAAGTACCTTTCCTATATCTACGTCATCCTCAGCGCCGTGTGCTGGGGCTTTATCGGTTTTTCCAACCGTATGCTCACAGAGGTGGGCGTATCGCTGGGCAACCGGGTGTTCATCCGGAACTTCGGCACGCTGGTGATCCTGACCATTGTATTCGCCCTGTTCCACCGTCAGGTGTTCCGCATCAAGCTGAAGCATCTGCCCATTTTCCTGTGCTCCGGACTGCTCAGCATCCTGACGCTGAGCCTGGTCTACTTCCAGTGCCAGACCATGTGCTCCCTGTCGGTGGCGGCGGTGCTGCTGTATCTGGCCCCGTCCTTTGTGGTCATTTTCAGCGCCGTGCTGTGGAAGACACCGCTGACGAAGCGCAAGCTCATCGCCCTGGTGGTGTCCCTGCTGGGATGCGTGATGGTCAGCGGCATCATCGGCGGCGATATGACCGCCTCCTGGGCGGGTATCGGCCTGGGCGTGCTGTCCGGTCTGTGCTACGCCAGCTATACGGTGTTTGCCCACTACGGTCTGGCCCATTACGAGAGCTATACCATGATCTACTGGACGTTCCTGGTGGCGGGGCTTGGCTCGGTATTTTTCGCGGACTTCGAGACGCTGCCGCTGGCCTTTTCCGGCACGCAGGGCATCGTGGGCGTGTGCGGTGTGGTGATCGTGGCCACGGTGCTGCCCTACATCTTCTACACGAAGGGGCTTGAGGGTGTGGAAAGCGGCCGCGCCTCCATCATTACCAACATCGAGCCGGTGGTGGAGACGCTGGTGGGTGTGTTCGTGTTCAAGGAGGCGCTGACCGTGTGGACCGTGTTGGGTATGGCCTGCGTGTTCGGCTGCGTGATCCTGCTGGCCAATGGAGATAAAAAATGCGAAGAAAAACCTGTCAAGTCCTGAACGGCTTTCACCTGAAGCTCATCGCCGCCTGCACCATGTTCATTGACCACATGGGGCACACGCTGTTCCCAACGGTTTTGTGGCTGCGCTGCATCGGGCGGCTCGCCTTTCCCATCTTCTGCTTCCTCATCGCCGAGGGCTGCGTCTACACCCGCGATCGGAGGAAATACGCCCTGCGGCTGCTGGCATTTGCCCTGCTGTCCGAAGTCCCCTTCGACCTGATGGTGGGCGGCACGGTGTGGTATCCCTATTCCCAGAACGTGCTGTGGACGCTGTTGGCCGGTGCGCTGATCTGCTGGTGCGTCGATTGGGCGCTGCGAAAGAAAACGCCGGCGGCCTTTTTGCTCACCGGCGCGGCCGTGGCCGCCGCGTTCTGCCTGCTGGAGCTGGCCGGGACGGACTATCGGGGCTGGGGTATGCTGCTGGTGGTGCTGTTCTACGGTGTCCGCCGCGTGTCCTGCGGCACCGTCGTGAAGCGAACGGCGCAGGCGGTGGGACTGGCGGTGTTCAGCATCGGCATTATGGGCGGCGTGTCCATCGAACTGTGGTCGCTGGCGGCACTGCTGCCACTCTGGCTCTACAATGGTCGTCGAGGCTATTCCAACCGGGCGGTGCAGTACGGCTTTTACGCCTTTTACCCCGTGCATATCCTGATACTGTCCCTCATCGCCCTGTATGCGTAAACAGATAGGGAGGCTGTTCCTATGGCAAAGAACAAAGAAGAAAAAACCAACGTCATGCGGACGCTGGATCAGAAGAAAATACCCTACACCGCCCACAGCTACGACCCGGACGGCCCCATTGACGGCGTGTCCGTGGCCCAGACGCTGGGCCAGCCGCCGGAGCAGGTGTTCAAGACCCTGGTGACAAAGGGGGCTAGCGGGGCATACTATGTGTTCGACATCCCTGTGGCCGAGAACCTGGACCTGAAAAAGGCCGCCAAAGCGGTGGGGGAGAAGTCCGTGGCCATGCTGCCACAGAAAGAGCTGCTGCCCCTGACCGGCTACGTCCACGGCGGATGCAGCCCGGTGGGCATGAAAAAGCAGTTTCCCACCGTGTTCCACGAGACAGCACTGCTATACGGCACCATCTGCGTCAGCGCGGGCAAGATCGGCCATCAGGTGGAGTGCGATCCCAACGCCCTTATCGCTCTCCTGCGGGCGAAAACGGCTGACGTGATCGTATAAAAATTATTTCGCTGTTGACATTAAAAATTGATTTCACTACACTTATCTGCAACCATATGTTGCAGAAATGAGGCATACCATGCAGACTGAAATTTTCATTAAGGGTGCGCGGGAGAACAACCTGAAAAACATCGATGTCACCATCCCCCGGGATAAGCTGGTGGTGCTGACGGGGCTTTCCGGCTCCGGCAAAAGCTCCTTGGCCTTTGACACCATCTATGCCGAGGGTCAGCGGCGGTATGTGGAGAGCCTGTCCTCCTACGCCCGTATGTTCCTGGGGCAGATGGACAAGCCCGACGTGGATTACATCGAGGGCCTGTCCCCGGCCATCTCCATCGACCAGAAGACCACCAGCAAGAACCCGCGCTCCACCGTGGGCACGGTGACGGAGATCTACGACTATCTGCGTCTGCTGTGGGCTCGGGTGGGCACGCCCCACTGCCCCCACTGCGGCAAGGAGATACGCCGCCAGACGGTGGATCAGATCATCGACCAGATACTGGCCCTGCCCGAGGGCACCCGTATCCAGGTGATGGCCCCAGTGGTGCGCGGCCGCAAGGGCGAGCACGCCAAGGTGCTGGAGGATGCCCGCCGGTCCGGCTTCGTCCGCGCCCGGGTGGACGGCAATATGTACGAACTCTCCGAGGACATCTCTCTGGAGAAGAACCTCAAGCACCGCATCGACATCGTGGTGGACCGACTGATCGTCCGCCCGGACATCGCAGGCCGGCTGACCGACTCAGTGGAGACGGCCTCCAACCTGGCGAATGGCCTCGTCACCGTTAACCTGCTGCGGGAGGAGAGAGATATCACCTTCTCCCAGAACTACGCCTGTGACGACTGCGGTATCTCCATCGAGGAGCTGACGCCCCGTCTGTTCTCCTTCAACAGTCCCTTTGGCGCCTGCCCCACCTGCACCGGCCTGGGCCTGCAATTAAAGGCTGATCCGGCCCTCATCATCCCCGACGGCAGCAAATCCATCCTGGAGGGCGCCATTACTGCCACCGGCTGGGCCTCCATCCGCTCCGACGGCATCAGTCGTATGTACTTCGAGGCCCTCAGTAAGAAATACCGCTTCTCCCTGACCCAGCCCTACGACAGCCTGAGCGACGAGGTGAAGAACGTTATCCTCTACGGCACCGGCGGCGAAAAGCTGGAGCTCCACTATGACCAGCCTCGGGGCAAGGGTGTGCTGTACCAGGCCTTCGAGGGCATCTGCAACAACCTGGAGCGCCGGTATCAGGAGACCCAGTCCGATGCCAGCAAGAAGGAGATCGAGGGCCTGATGACCCCCTGCCCCTGCCCGGCCTGCCAGGGTAAGCGCCTGCGGCCGGAGGCGCTGGCCGTCACCGTGGGCGGCAAGTCCATCTATGACGCCACTACCCTGCCGGTGGACGACGCCCTGGCCTTTTTCGACCATCTGGACCTGACCGGCAACCAGCAGATCATCGCCGCCCAGATCCTGAAGGAGATCCACGCCCGCCTGGGCTTTCTGCAGTCCGTGGGCCTGAGTTATCTGACCCTCTCCCGCGCGTCGGGCACCCTGTCCGGCGGTGAGAGCCAGCGTATCCGTCTGGCCACCCAGATCGGCAGCAGCCTCATGGGCGTGCTGTATATTCTGGACGAGCCCTCCATCGGCCTGCACCAGCGGGATAACGACAAGCTGCTGGCCACGCTGCAGCGCCTCCGCGATCTGGGCAATACCCTCATCGTGGTGGAGCACGACGAGGACACCATGCGCGCCGCCGACTATCTTATCGACATTGGCCCCGGCGCCGGCGCCCTGGGCGGGCAGGTGGTGGCCTGCGGCACCCCGGAGGAGGTCATGGCGAACCCTGACAGCCTGACGGGCCAGTATCTCAGCGGCAAACGCACCATCCCCCTGCCGGCACAGCGCCGCAGGGGCAATGGCAGGCTGCTGACCGTCCGCGGCGCGCGGGAGAACAACCTGAAGCATATCGACGTGTCCATCCCTCTGGGGACGTTCACCTGTGTCACCGGCGTCAGCGGCAGCGGAAAATCCTCTCTGGTGAACGAGGTGCTGTTCAAGGCGCTGGGTGCCCAGCTGAACCGCATGAAGGTGCGCCCCGGCAAGCACGACGCCATCGAGGGCATGGAGCAGCTGGACAAGGTCATTGCCATCGACCAGAGCCCCATCGGCCGGACGCCCCGATCCAACCCGGCCACCTATACCAACCTGTTCAACCTGATCCGCGACCTGTTCGCCTCCACCCCGGATGCCAAGGCCCGGGGCTACGGACCGGGCCGGTTCTCCTTCAACACCAAGGGCGGCCGCTGCGAGGCCTGCGGCGGCGACGGTATGCTGAAGATCGAGATGCACTTCCTGTCGGATGTGTACGTTCCCTGCGAGATCTGCCGCGGCAAGCGCTATAACCGCGAGACGCTGGAGGTCCGCTACAAGGGCAAAAACATCGCCGACGTGCTGGATATGACCGTGGACGAGGCGTGGGAGTTCTTCTCCGCCGTGCCCGCCATCTGTGACAAGCTGACCACCCTGCGGGATGTGGGGCTGGGCTATGTGAAGCTGGGCCAGCCCAGCACTACCCTCTCCGGCGGCGAGGCCCAGCGCGTCAAGCTGGCCACGGAGCTGAGCCGCCGCGCCACAGGGCGGACGGTGTATATTCTGGACGAGCCCACCACCGGCCTCCACGCCGATGACGTGCGGAAGCTGTTGGAGGTGCTCCAGCGGCTCACCGACGGCGGCAATACGGTGCTGGTCATTGAGCACAACCTGGACGTGATCAAGTGTGCCGACTATATCATCGACCTGGGCCCGGAGGGCGGCGTGGGCGGCGGTACGGTGGTGGCCTGCGGCACGCCGGAGGAGATCGCCGCCTGCCCGGCGTCCTACACCGGCCAGTATCTGAAAAAATACCTGAAGTGACCGGCCTTTCCCCTGCCGCATAGGATAGGGCAGGGGGGGTGGCTGCATGGAGCTTTTACAGGACGGCGTGGTCGCCGCGCTGGCGGCCATCGGCGTTACGGCGCTGATATGGCTGGCGGCGTCGCTGCTGCTGTGGCGTGAGCGCCCGGTGGACGCGGTGTATCTGGTCCGGATCTCCGGAGACGGGACGGGACTGGATGTGACGCTGCGCCGTCTGGCCCAGAGCCGCCGTCTGCCGGTGCTGCTGGTGGACTGCGGACTGACCGACGAGGGCCGCCGCGCCGCGGCGCTGCTGTCCGATATGAACACGAAATTGCTGACGCCCCAGGAGCTGGCGGCGTACTATACGGAGGAAGATACCACCGAACAGGGGAGGTGAGCCGATGGGCGAGCGCGTGACCGTGGAGGGCACCGTAGAGAACGTCATCTTTCATAACGAGGAGAACGGCTATACCGTGCTGCTGCTGACCGTGGAGGGCGAGGAGGAGCCTGTCACCGTGGTGGGCTGTATCCCCTGCGCCGCCGCCGGCGAGGGCATGACCGTCACCGGCGTGTGGAGCGTCCACCCCGTCCACGGCAGCCAGCTCACCGCCGAGAGCGTGGAGCGCCGGATGCCGGAGCGTGAGGAGGACATGCTCGCCTACCTGTCCTCCGGCATCCTCAAGGGTGTTGGTCCCGCCACCGCACAGCGGCTGGTGGAGCGCTTCGGCGCGGACACCCTGCTGGTCATCGAGCAGGAGCCGGAGCGCCTGCGGTGCATCAAGGGCATCACCGCCCAGAGGGCGAAGGAGCTGTCCGACGCCTTCCGTGCGCTGACGGGCCTGCGCCAGCTGATGGAGTTCCTGGCCCGGTATGACCTGCCGGTGTATCTGGCCATGCCCCTCCAGCGCACCTACGGCGACGGGGCCATCCAGGCCCTGCGGGATGACCCGTATATCCTGTCCCGGGCCCAGTACGGGGTGGATTTTTCCATAGCGGACGAGATCGCCATCAGCCTGGGCTTTGGCGGGGATGATCCCTGCCGCCTGCGGGCGGCGCTGACCTATGAGCTGGAGCACAACGCCGCCAACGGCCACGTGTTCCTGCCCCGCGAGAAGCTGCTCTTCGCCACGTCGCAGCTGCTGGCCGTGACGCCGGACGAGCTGGAGCTGGCGCTGGACAAGCTCATCGAGGGCTTCGGCGTGGTGGAAAAGACCATTGCCGGGGTGCAGGGCTGCTATCTGCCCCGGCTGTACCAGGCGGAGACCTTCGTGGCGGAGCGCCTGCTGTCGCTGGTGCGGACGCCGGTGGAGGTGCTGCCCCGGGCGGAGAAGGTCATCGATGACATTGAAAAGGAACAGGGCGTGGCCTATGCGCCTCTGCAGCGGCAGGCGGTGTGCCTGGCGGCCCAGGGCGGTATACTGCTGCTGACCGGCGGCCCCGGCACCGGCAAGACCACGTCCCTGCGGGGCATCGTGGCCCTGTACGAGCGTATGGGCCTGGATGTGGCGCTGCTGGCGCCCACCGGCCGCGCCGCCAAGCGCCTGGGCGAGGTGACGGGCCGGGAGGCCCAGACCATCCATCGCGCCCTGGGCATGAGCTACAATGAGCTCACCGGCCAGACGGCCTTTAAGAAGAACGCTCAGGACCCGCTGGAGGTCCACGCTGTCATCGTGGACGAGATGAGCATGGTGGATATCGAGCTGATGCGCTCCCTGCTGGAGGCCATGCGGCCGGGAAGCCGCCTGGTGCTGGTAGGCGACCCGGACCAGCTGCCCTCCGTAGGCCCCGGCAGCGTGCTGGGGGATATGCTCCGCAGCGGTGTGGTGCCGGCGGTGTCCCTGACCCAGGTGTTCCGTCAGGCGGAGCAGTCGGCCATCATCCGCGCCGCCCACGCCGTGGACCGCGGCGAGCTGCCGCCGCTGGAGAACAGCGGCAGCGGCGACCTCTTCTTCCTGCGCCGCCGCGCGCCGGATCGTCTGGTGCAGACGGTGGTGGAGCTGTGCCGCGACCGCCTGCCCAAAAACATGGGTATTCCCGCCGAGCAGATACAGGTGCTCTCCCCCACCCGAAAGGGCCCCTGCGGTACGGCGGCGCTGAACCGGGCCCTGCAGGCGGCGCTGAACCCGCCGGAGCGCGGTAAGCGCCAGAAGCAGTGGGGCGACATGACGTTCCGGGTGGGTGACCGGGTCATGCAGACCCGGAACAACTACGATGTGCTGTGGGAGAAGGAGGATGGCTCCGGCGGCAGCGGTATTTTCAACGGCGACGTGGGCGTTATTCAGGACATCGACCCCGGCGGCGAGCTCATCACCCTGCGGTTTGACGACCGCACGGCGGTGTACACCGCTGACCTGCTGAGCCAGCTGGATATGGCCTACGCCGTCACCGTACATAAATCCCAGGGCAGCGAGTATCCGGCGGTGATATTGGCCGCGGCGTCCGCCGCGCCGTCGCTGCTGGTGCGCGGCGTGCTGTACACCGCTATCACCCGTGCCCGCAGGCTGCTTATCCTCGCCGGGGATGATGCCGTCCTGGCCCAGATGGCCGCCAACAACAAGCAGCAGCGCCGGTACAGCGGCCTGCGCCGCCGACTGAAGGAGGGATACCATGAGCAATAACGGTAGTATCAACGACGCGTTGGACAAGGCCCAGCGGGGCTTGCTGGACTTCTTTTTCCCCCGCAAGTGCCCCTTCTGCGGGCGCGTGGCGGGCCGGGAGCTGCTGTGCGAGGCGTGCAAGGCGTCGCTGCCCCGGTGCGATAAGGTACGCACCGGCACCTTCGGCGAATGTGCCGCGCCGCTGTATTACGAGGGCCGCGTCCGCGACGCCCTTCTGGCCTTCAAATTCAAGCGGCGCATCGAGGACCTGAACGCCTACGGTGTGCTGATGGCCGAAAAGGCGGCGGAGGTCTACGCCGACCGCTTCGATGCCGTCACCTGGGTGCCGGTGAGCAAACAGCGCCTGAAAAAGCGTGGCTTCGACCAGTCGCGTATGCTGTGCGCCAGCCTGTGCGTGGACTGGCACACGGAGCCGCAGGAGACACTGCGTAAGGTGCGGGACAACCCGGCCCAGTCCGGTATCGGTGACCCGGCGGAGCGCCGGGCCAATGTGCTGGGCGCTTACGAGCCGGTGGACCCGGACGCCATCGCCGGAAAGCGCTTCCTGCTCATCGACGACATCATCACCACCGGCGCCACGCTTACCGAGTGCGTCCGGGTGCTGAAAGCCGCCGGGGCGGCGGACGTGGTCTGCCTGACGCTGGCCATGGCCCGTGATAATTGAGGTATGGACTTCGGCGTTTCCGTATAGAATACAGAAAATACCGCGATTTTCATTTCGCAGTTGCAATATTCTCTCTTAATCGGTATAATAGATAAATCAGAGGGTAACGGGCGCACCCGCCCGAAACGAAAGACAAGATAGAGGTGCAGTAGTATGTGTTCCATTGCAAAAGATATCGGCATCGACCTGGGCACCGCCTCCGTACTGGTGTACGTGAAGGGCAAGGGCGTCGTATTGAACGAGCCGTCCGTGGTGGCCATTGACAAGAATACCGGCAAGCTGCTGAAGGTGGGCGCCGAGGCCCAGGCCATGCTGGGCCGTACCCCCGGCAACATCGTGGCCATCCGTCCCCTCCGTGAGGGCGTGATCTCCGACTACGACATGACCGAGCGTATGCTCCGCGAGTTCCTGCACAAGGTGGTGGGCGGCTTCCAGCTGTTCAAGCCCCGCGTCATCATCTGCGTGCCCTCCGGCATCACCGAGGTCGAGGAGCGTGCCGTGGTGGACGCCGGCATCCAGGCGGGCGCCCGCCGCGTGTATCTGATCGAGGAGCCTGTGGCCGCGGCCATCGGCGCCGGAATCGACATCTCCAAGCCCGACGGCCACATGGTGGTGGATATCGGCGGCGGCACCAGCGACATCGCCGTCATCTCCCTCTCCGGCGTGGTGGAGAGCGCCTCCATCAAGGTGGCCGGCGACCAGTTCAACGAGGCCATCGTCAAGTATATGCGCCGCAAGCACAATGTGCTGGTGGGCGAGCGCACCGCCGAGCTGATGAAAATGCAGATCGGCTGCGTCTTCCCCAAGGAGCAGGAGACGTCCATCGAGATCAAGGGCCGCTGCCTGGTGACAGGCCTGCCCAAGGTCATCAACGTCAGCTCCACCGAGATGCTGGAGGCATTCGAGGAGCCGGTAGAGCGCATCCTCGAGGCGGTCCACGGCGTGCTGGAGCGCACCCCGCCCGAGCTGGTGGCCGACATCTCCAACAACGGCATCGTTATGACCGGCGGCGGCAGCCTGGTGGACGGCTTTGACAAACTCATCGAGGCCCGCACCGGCATCCACACCGTGGTGGCCGAGGGCGCTATCTCCTGCGTGGCCGAGGGCACCGGCCGCAGCCTGGACTCCCTGAATTCCATGACCGACGGCACCGTGAACCTGAGCCGCCGCAAGCAGATGAACTGAGCACAATACAGAAGGCCGCCTAAAGGCGGCCTTTTTCTCAAGTTGCTCTTGCAACTTCCACGAAAAAGCGCTACTATTACGATACACGAGAACGAGATAAGGAGGAACCACCATGAAGTTTTCCAGCAAGGTCTTGAAATGCGGCCTGTCCCCCATGCGGAAGTTCCACCCCTACGCGGTGGCGGCGGAGGCCAAGGGCAGGAAGATCTATCATCTGAACATCGGTCAGCCGGATATCGAGACGCCCAAGGCGTACTTCGATGCGGTGAAGCACTTTGACCTGCCGGTGTTGGCCTATGCCCCGTCCCCCGGTATCCCGGAGCTGATCGAGGCCATCCGCAAGTACTACGCCGATCTGGGTATGCACTTCGATGCCGGTGATATCCTCATCACCAACGGCGGCAGCGAGGCGCTGCAGATCACCATGAACTGCATCCTGGATGACGGCGATGAGATCCTCATCCCCGAGCCCTTCTATCCCAACTACAACACCATGGCCTACACCTGCGGCGCGAAGATCCACCCCATCCCCACCTCTCCCCATGACGGCTACCACTACGCCGACCGCGCCA
>ERZ773178.4304-NODE-4304-length-10851-cov-6.677658_pt1 | contig 10851 bp, 7 predicted proteins | sample MGYA00580533_ERZ773178 | MGnify/ENA primary metagenome ERZ773178 (study PRJEB29015, sample SAMEA2737859) | human gut metagenome | biome: human gut; feature: human-associated habitat; material: faeces | place: China | collected 2012 ...
ATCAGCGGAAAAGATCCTGCGCAGACAGTGCTCTATTATGAGCCACTCGTAAAATAGAGTGACAATAAACTGGCGACACCGGGAAGCCGATGCCGCCAGTTTTATAGTTCCAGACTGTTAAGTTTCCATCTGCTCAATTGTGCATTTACAGTGGTTATGTTATAAAAAGACCAGAAATAACAGAAAGCGGTCGCTTGGGTGAAAAAAGTAGATTCAGGGGTGAAATTTTGTTATGCTGTTTGTAACAAACGGAGTATAAAAGTCGTCAATATAGATAGAAGGGAAACAAAGGAGGGGCTTATGAAGAAGATTAACGTAAAAGCAACCATTTTTCTCAGTGCAATCGTATTGGTGGTAGTGGTACTTCTGCTGAATCTCATCGAATTCCGCAAAACGGTGGATTTCACGGTGCCGGGGATACAGATGCCGAAGGAGAACGCTTTCGGAAAGCAGGAAGAGGTACAGGTGAGCGTCAACGGAACCTATTATTACCGGGTACTGCCCTGGATCCACGGCAGCACTTTCCATGGGCAGATATCTTTCGTTGGAGAGGGAGAGGAACCGCAGAATTATTTCTTTACCTATGGAGCAAGCAGAGGATTTCTGAAGGAGGGAAGAGGGGCTGGCTGGATCGGAACCCCGGATGCCCAGACCACCGTAGCGATTTATCAGGCGGTACAGAATGTGGAAAAAGGGATGATATCCGTAGAGAATCCCGCCAGCTATGTTTTATATCCGGCGGCAACACCGGAAGAAGCCTATGCCATAGCGGATATATGGTATCCGGGAATGCTGGAGAATGAAGCAAAGACAGCATTCTGCGCGGCTTTTTTGCCGGAGGAGTGCCCGCAGAAGATCGGTTGCAGCTTCTGCACGGAGGATTACGATTATGTGGAAGATGTCGATACCGTAGAGCAGCTGTGGCAGGAATTTATACAGCTTTCCGGAAAAGTGACGTCAGATCCGATCCCGCCGGAAGAGATGGTGGAAGGTGTGGGATATTTTCAGTTTGTCTATGCAGACGGTGAGACAAGGACCTTTCGCTACGCGTCGGAAGAACAGGGATTATGGATAGGTGAGGACGAACGCTGCCTGGTGGACGGCCAGGCTTTCTATGACTGGCAGGAGCGTCTGATGGAAGCGTTGCAGAAGTAAGCACGGGAAAGAGAGGGGCGGAAATCTGCTCCATTCGCAGCAGATCCCACATCGGACAGGGGTATGCGAAGCAGTATGGTGAGGAACTGCGGCAGTATTGGGAAGCAACCAATGAGGTTTTTGTGTGGATCAGTGAACAGTATCAGAAACCGTTATATGTCACTTCGGATGTGACCATAGGAGATGGAAAGACAGTGATCTCGTTCCGGGGGACCGGCACTTCCATGACTACCGGGGAGACAGAGGAAATCCATAGAGACTGCGTGCTGGATTTTGAAATGCATGCGGAGGTATTGCGCTCGGAAGAAGAGCCGGAGCTGACAGTAAGTGACTGGAATCCGGAAGAAGAGGGACAACAGAATCAGGCAGAAACGATTTATGACCCTGAGGCGGGTGTGACTGTGACCCTGCGGGATATTTCCAATATAGGCGCCAGTATTGTCATCCGGCGGGAGGATGAGGATGCCGGGACAGAGGTGACCTATGGAGATGCCTATATTCTACAGCGCAGGATCGAAGGAGAATGGCAGGATGCGGAGACGATCATAGACGATTACGGATTTACGATGATAGGTCATACGGTGGGCTGCGGGGAGGAAGTCTCAAACTTTTACAAATGGGACTGGCTTTACGGAGTATTGGAGCCGGGAGAGTACCGGATGGTGTACGATGTCTTCCGGAAAACAGAGGGCGCGGGGAGTGCTCAGAAATACCGGGAGTACATCCCTTTTCAACTTTAAAGGAATCAGATTTCTTACTTGACAGATGGGTCGGTAGAATGTAGACTATAATTACAAAGAGTCTATGAAACATCGACTATGCCTTGCCGGGGGGGCAGGACAGGAGGGGCTTATGGGTGAGAATATCTACAGAATATTTGACGGTGTATGGAACTTAAGTCTGGTGGGAGGATACTGCGTGCTGCTGGTGATCCTCGCCAGACTTTTGTTGCAAAAAGCACCAAAATGGTGCTCCTATCTGTTATGGGGAATCGTGTTTGTGCGGTTGTGCTGTCCGATACTACCGGAGACAGGAATCAGTCTGATTCCGGACAAATTGCTGTCTGTGGGGACAGAGATGACGTCTGGGCAGCAGACAGTCGGTCCGGGCAGTCATGGTTATGCAGAGGCCAACGATACGAAGGACATCGGAGATGTCCTGCGGCGGGAGTACGATGCAGAGGAAGTACCGGACAGCCAGACGGCAGAAAAAACGATGGCTGGTGGAAATGACAATACTGTCATGAACGCTGACGGCACGCAGGATTTTTCCCTGGGAACTGCGAGAACAGAAAGTGGAGCTACGGTTGCAGAGGTAGCAGCCAGTGGAACAGATGCAGTGATTTCGGAAACATCTGCCGGAACGGGTACTGACGCCCGCGCATGGACATACCCGGTGTGGTTCCGTGTATTATCCATGGTATGGTTGGCAGGAATGCTTGGCTTCCTGGGATATCATGCTTATTCTTATCTGCGTATGCGTAACCGGATTCGTAGACCTGACAGCGGTGTCATACAGGTAGAACCGGGGATCTGCGAGATTGATGGTGGGCATCTGTCCTTCGTCATGGGACTGGTGCATCCGGTAATTTATCTCTCTTCGGGCTTAGATCCTGAGAGCAGAAAAGTTGTTCTGTGTCATGAACGGGTGCACTTACAGCGCAGGGACTATCTGTTTAAGCCTGCGGCGTTGGTGATCTGCTGCGTCCACTGGTTCAATCCGCTGGTGTGGCTGGCATTTTATCTGATGAATATGGACTGTGAGATGTCCTGTGATGAAAAAGTTGTGAAGCTTCTCGGTGAAGAGAGCAAGAAAATTTATTCCTATACATTGTTTGAAGAGGCTTCCGGCGGCGAATGGAAACGCTATCGGGGCGGCTCCATCTGCGCATTGCTTTCTTTTGGCGAAGACCATGTGAAGAATCGTATCCGTCATGTACTGGATTATCGCAAGCCGCCGTTCTGGGTCATGATCGGCGCGGCAGCAGTGATCGTGGTACTGGTGGTGTGCCTGTGCAGCAACCCCGGTGGAAGTGAGAACGGGGCAGGCACGGCGGATCGTGCAGATACAGACAACGGCGCAGGGGTAGCAACGGATGTAGACAGCAATGCGGAGACGAGTGGAAATATTGCGCAGTTTCCGGACAGCATCACAACACCGGAAGATTTTGCAAAGGTAACGATTCATAGCAGAGAAGATTTTGCCGCTGTTTTTGATGTGGAAGCAATCGAAGAAAAGCATTCCTTTGCAGCGGATCAAGTGGCTTATGACCTGCTGTCACGTGAAAACAATACGAATGCTGCGTATGCGATATTCAAAGCATTGATGGAAGAATCTGCATCCGAGACTTATAGAAAATATACAGATCCGGTAACGGCAGCGGTGTCACTGTTGCATTTGGGTGATGGAAGTGGAGCCGTGACCGAGACGCTGTATCCGGCAGGACGGCAATATCCTTATTATCGGGAGGACTCTGACCGGCCGGGAGAAGGCTCTGTGGTGAATGTACATTATACTTTTGCGGATGGATCTGCCGTAGATATTCCCATGGTCATGGCGGAGGAGATGACGCAGCTGTGGCTTTTGTCCTTTGGAGATCCGGGCAGTGCGGAGGATTTGGAATATGGTCCGCTCACCGGCGATATCTGTACCAGAAGCGTCTATGGGGAGTACGAACTTCGACAACCGGACCGAGCGGTCTATTGGGGCTGGATGGACTGGTATCCTGTGGATGCCGGCAGTTATTCGGCCTATTACCCACATGTACAGATTTCAAATTACGGGATCTATACTATGAGTGAATCAGGGGGAACTTCCGGCAGTGTGTTTCGCTGCATTCATGCGGAACGCGTCATGGAAACGGGCTGGTATGACGTTACCTGTGAGCGGAGCGCATATGACACATCAGAAGCCTATATACAGCTGCAAAAAGATCTGCCGGATGTGACGGAATGGAGCGGCGGCAAGGTCTATTATCTGACAGATCCCGATGAGGCGCATCTTATGACGGATGAGTGGATGCCGAAGGTGCTTCGGGAGTTTGACATGAGTACCCATACTGTCACCGATACGGTTCTGCCGGTGGATTTGCAGCTCAACAGCGACACGACGCTTCATGTTCATGACGGATATTATGACATTTACAATAGTAATCCATCCATAAGTATGCGGTTTGCGCTTAGCGGGGCGGATAGCCAGCACATCGAAAGAGCAGACATTTTGGCCTATCCGGGTGTGGTATTTGATGTATCGGAGCGGGCAGAAACCGAGACATTGGCGCAGTTAGATCTGGATGGTGATGGTGTGCCGGAGAAGATTTCTCTGCATCCTGCGGAGCAGGTAACGGGATATTCTTTCGAGGAATATATGATTTGTGTAAATTTGGGACTGGGTCAGATGAATTGCTATGACCTGCGGGATGCAGTGTTGGAGATAGACGGGCAGACGGCTGAGATTCCGGACAGCACGGGAAATATGAGCAATTCAATCTTCGCTTTCAGCCCGGATGGGGAACAGCTCCTGATCGCATTGTATGATGACGGCGAAAGCGCAGATCCATTGACCCGAATCTACCACTATGAAGACAGAAAACTGGTGGAAACAGACCGGCTCGCACAGGACCTGCGAAAGGCATGGATACAGGATGGACAGATGGTTATCACCGAACCCTATTTTGTGGTGCAGAACGATTACATCCAGAGAATCTATCAGGTAACATCAAACGGAAAGCTCCGGGAAGTGCCACAGGAGGAATATGTATTAAGTGCATGGGAGGAAGTGGAGCTGCGGCAGGATATAACGCTCTACCGTACACCGGACGATGATGAGACCTTTGTGCTGCCCAAAGGACGCAAAGTACGCATGACGAAGCTGGACGCAACGCAGGAATGGATCTGCATCGAGGTTACGGACGGCGTGAAGGGGTGGTTTCGGTTACGGGATGGAACGGATTACAGTGATTATTTCAGCGGTTTATATTTTGCAGGGTAAAGTGTGAAAAAACAGTCACCGGAGTTTTTCCGGTGGCTGTTGGAAGTATACAAGGATATCATAAATGATACTGTGAAATGAGATAAATAATGAAATAAGGGGAGGTTGTGCTTATGATGCAGCAGTTAAGTTTCAGTCCGGTGGAAAACATATTGGCAGTCCTGTTCACCGTAGTAATCATGGGATATCTTCTGAATCTTCTGGTGCGGAGCTTACGGAACTGGCAACTGGGATATCATACGGTGAATCGTGCAAAAGTATTCAGCAAGGGAGAGGCTACCGTGGTGAACCAACCGGTATATCTGGCAAACGGCACGGTAAATTCCGGAGTAACCGAGACGGAAAACGTCAAGAGCGTCATTTTTGAAAATCTGGAAAAAGAGGGCGAGCAGATCACATTAGAAGTCTCCGACAGAATTTACAGCGAATTGCAGGAAGGCGATTGCGCAAGCCTAAGCTACCGGGACGAGAAATTAATAAGCTTCGGAGCGTTACAGAACAGGGATGACAGAGAGCGGAGCTTCCGCAGATAGGGAAGCAGAGAGCACAGGAGGAACGGCGACAACCTCTGCACAGTTGACTGCCGGGAACAGTGCCGGATCAGTTGACAATGAGGGAGTTTATAATGGCATCCAGTATCTTGGCTACGATGGTGTCGCAGCGCGGAAACTGCATCAGCGGATTTTAGACGGAGATGCCGCTGCCCATGAGACCTACAAGGATCCGGTGAAGGCTGCGGAAGTTCTGCTGAATCTACAGGGTGGCAGCGGGGAAATGACGGAACTGCTCTATGAAGCCGGGAGGCAGTATTTATTTTTCCAAAAGGATTCCACAAGACCCGGCGAAGGCTCTGTGGCAAACGTACATTATATTTTCGCTGATGGATCCGGTATCGATATTCCGATGGTATTTGCGGAGGAGAGCAGTCAGATCTGGATGCTCTCCATGGGAGACATCGACAGTAAAGGACGGCATTCTACCGGCCCGCTGGACGGAGAAAATCAGGCCAGAGTGGTCTATGCGGAATACGGACCCAGGGATGAAGATTGGGCTACCGTGGCAGAACTGTCGAAAAAATGGGTGTATGTAAAGGTATCCCCCGGATCTTTTGCGGATGTTGCTGCTACTTATCAGGTCTCCAGCTACGGTATTTATGCGGCCACCGGGGACGACGCCGGACTAAATTGTATGGTTTCTGGATATATAGTGCCGGGATGTGCGGCAGAGGGACGTTCCACGGTTTATCAAAATATAGGAGAATATTATACGTCTGACAGTTATAGACAGGAGATGGCTTATCTGAAGCAACAGGATAGTGTCCGATTGTACTATTTTGCAGCTTCTGATTATCAGGATGGAGATCTGGACATCTGGATCGACACGATCCGGGAATATGATACTTCGGGACAGACCGGAGAAAACGGGGTCACAGACTGGAAGCTGCCGTCGAAGGCGCAGGATTTCTCCGCAGACATGCTTACTGCAGAAGACGGTTATTGGATACTGAGTCAGAGCAGCGGAACCGCCCAGATGAAACTTCCGCTTCTGTCCAGCCAGCCGGTCTGGAACGGGAAGGTGGCGGCAGATCTGACGACAGAGGAAGCGGATGCTTATGCAGCAGCACAGAGACGGGATATTATGACGAATGTGGGAGTCGTATTCGATCTGTCTGAGCGAGCGGAGCAGGAGACTTATGCCCTGTTGGATCTGGACGGAGACGGAACCGCAGAGAAACTTCTGCTGCGTTCGAGAATGGCACAGGCAGTAAACGAAGTGGATCATTCGCCGCTGGATCAATATATATTTGCGGTGAATACCATGCAAGGCGAGATGCGGACGGCACAGAATCTGGGAAACAGCATTTACGCCTTCACTCCTGATGGCAGACAGATATTGCTGGCACTGATGCGCAGGGACGAGTTCGGACAGTACGAGAGTTTCCTGTTCCGCTATGAGAACGAGAACGGGGAATTACAGGAAGCAGGAAGTTTCGCACAGGATATCCGGGAGATCTGGGTGGAAAACGGCCAGATCATCACCACCCAAAGCTATGATTATATTCTGCAGAGAGAGAATCTACGGATCATATACCGCATCGGAAGTGACGGAAGGCTGGCGGAGATCCCCACAGACCGCTATGATCTGCCGGAGCAGGCGGTCCTGCACGGACTCAATAAGGATCTGGAAGTCTGCCGGACTCCGGATGCCGGCAGCGAACGCTTTACCATCAACGCAGATCACGGAGTCTATTTCCTTTATCTAGATGCCGGCAGACAGTGGCTCTGCGTGGAGACCGAGAATGGTGTCACCGGGTGGCTTAAGCTGGCGGATTACACGGCGGAAGAAGCGTGGGCCACTTTCAATGATCTGATACCGAATGGGGGATGAGAACAATTTATACTGGATACACTTGAAAAAATGAAAAAAGTTTCCGGTATAAGAGAAACTTTTACTTTTGTAGGTAAAAAATAGAAATTGACAAAAATGGTTTACAGGATGTAATATAAAAGTGTTACAACTTGTAAACCATTTTGTATAATAAGACTTAACGGATGCCACAGAGGGCAGAAAGTGAGGAATTACAATGTCGGAATATACCATGGGAGCTGTGGAGATGCGTTTTGCGGAGATCATCTGGGAGCATGAGCCGGTCTCTTCCGGGGAACTGGTAAAACTATGCGAGCAGGAGTTAAACTGGAAGAAATCCACAACTTATACAGTCCTGCGGCGCCTCTGCCAGAAGGGGATATTTATCAGTGAGAACGGTGTCGTTACTTCACTGCTGTCGAAGCAGATGTTCCAAGCGAGACAGAGCGAGGAGATCATTGAGGAATCTTTCGCAGGATCTCTGCCGGATTTCGTAGCGGCATTTACTTCCCGGAAGAAGCTGTCTAAGAAAGAGATCAAAGAGCTGAAGAAAATCATCGAAAATAATGGGGGAGCAAAGGAATGACAGTAATGGCAATGATGCAGATACTGGTCAGAATGAGTATTCAGGGAAGTATTATCATAGGGATCGTGCTGCTTCTGCGAATGGTATTCCGGGGACTGCGGATCTCCTATCGGTATTGTGTGCTGTTGTGGGGAATCGCCTTTTTCTATCTCATATTTCCCTGGAAGATCGAGAATGAGCATGGATTCTGGTGGGCACAGCCGGAGTCGATGGTAGTGGCGGTGAGCGCGGATGGACCGACAGTGGTGACGGGACTGGGGACGAGCATCGTGCCGGGGCAGAATACCTTACCGGAGAAGGGCACTATGACAGGGCAGAGTACTCTGCCGGAGAATAATGCTGTGCATGGACAGACAACTGTAGGAACGGATGTAACGATAGAACAGAGTACGAATCGCGGATCGGAATCGAGCGCACTTCCGGCACCGGATGTACAGTCCACCGGCACGGCAGCCGCATTTTTCGCATCGGCTACCTTTTTGCGGGTAATATTTGCAGTTGAATGCCTGTGGCTGGCAGGAATCCCCTGCTTTCTCGCGTATTTTATTTTTTCGTATATAAGAATGAAACGCCGTCTGGCGGAATGTCTCCCCGGAGAGGAGGGCGTACGTTACGTGGACGGGATCCGTACACCGATGGTATTCGGGATCCTGCGACCGCAGATCTATCTGCCGGTGGAGATGAATCCGGAATTCTATGACTGCGTGCTGCAGCATGAGCGGATTCACCTGCGCCGTCTGGATTATCTGTGGAAAATACTGGCATATCTGATCAGCATCGTGCATTGGGTGAACCCGGTGGTATGGCTGGCGTATTACCTGCTGTGCTGCGATATGGAAAAAGCCTGCGACGAGGCAGTGACGGAGCAGTTGGAGCCGGAGGGCAGACAGGAATATGCCACCGCACTGTTATGCATGGCGGTCGACACGACTGCACGCAGGATCTTCGCGGCACCGGTGTGCTTCGATGAAGGTGACATCAAGGGCAGGATCCGGCATATTTTGAAAGGACGTAAGACCGCTGGGAAGCTTGCAGCGCTGGCAGTGGAGCTGTGTGTCGTGGTGGCATTGATATTACTGACACAGAAAGGTGCCGTAACGGAGCAGGAGCCGGAGGCAGGAAATGTCGCAGGAGAGACTGCTGACAGTGTGACGGCGGAGAGCGATGCAGAGGAAGAAAAGGATCTGCCGACATTCTATATCCGCCGGGCGGAGGATCTGCAGATAAGCAGCCCGCTTCGGATCGTGGAGCAGTATATCACCGACCGTGCCACGGCATGGAATCATTATTATATTGATGCAGACGGTGTCCTCTGGGGTAGCGGTTATAATCAAAACGGACAGCTGGGAAACGGCAGCTACGAGACGGATCTGGACCTGGGGAAAATGGATGCGGTTCGGATCGCGGATCATGTGGTTTCTGTGGACGCTAACCTGAATAACAATTTCTGCATCTATCTGACGGACGATGGAAAGCTTTACGGAATGGGGCTGAATATGGCAGGACTCCTGTTAGGGAAAGACTCTGTGAAACAGGTGTACAGCGATGATGATAATGACCGTGTGTGCACACCGGTGCTGCTGATGGAAAATGTGAGATATGCCAGAGCCGGCAGGGAAGCCATCGTTGCATTACAAGAGGACGGAAGCGTCTACTGGTGGGGACAGATGCGGACGACGACCAGCACCTATGGCAGTGATTACCATGCCTACTGGACGGTGGAAGAGAACTCGGTCAATCCGGTGAAAATGATGTTCCTGGAGCCCCATAAGGTATTGGAGAACTGTGTCTATGTGGATATCAGCGCATGGAACGGTGCAGCGATCACGGAGACCGGCGACTTATACATGTGGGGACTGAACATCTTCGGACAATGCGGCGTTGCGAAAAGTGAGAATGTCCATGATTTTGTCTGGGCACCGCAAAAAGTGTTGGAAAATGTCAGTATGGTATGGCTAGAGGCAATACGGCAAAATGACGACGGAATCGATACGGAGCTGGAGAACTTGAACTGGGCAGTGCATTCGTATACCTTTGATAACTTTGCACTGTTGCAGGACGGAACATTGCTGGCTGCCGGAGAGAATCTGGGCAAAGATTCCGTGACGACAGTAGTGGATGGGGATTTGTACCAGGCGGGATCCCACCGGGCGTCTTTTGAATTCGTGCCGGTGCGGGCAGCTGTCTACTCCACGGAGTATAACCGGGAGATCCTGGCGGAATTTACATGGGGAATGTCCAGAGAGGATGTCCGGTCGCTGTGTACGGATGCAGGACTGCAATTTTATGTCGGCGGAGAAGACGACGGAATCAATATCGAAGACAGTAGATATCGCTGCTATTTTGATGAAACAGGTGGACTGAGCGCACTTACGATCCAGACCGGCAGCAGCCGTGATGAAAGATTTACTGTGGACAAGACTACTCTGGAGGAAGTACAGCAGATCGTTACCGATGCCGGCGGCACGCTGACGCTGCTCACCCCCGCGGGAGATAATCCATGGGAGATCTGGCAGTATGCAGATACCGCCCAGGGGACCCTCTACTGGTTCACGGTATTCCAGGGGAAAGTCACAGTCATCACCGAGAAACAGCTGACAGCAGCAACTTTTGATGGACAACAGGAGTATAAGAGCGTATTATTGATGGAAAATTGAGAACCTGAGTGGATAAGTGACAGAAGGAGACATTATGAAAAAACAATATAAATTAACAGCATTAGCGCTGACTGCCTGTCTGTTGACGGGATGTGG
>ERZ773178.4319-NODE-4319-length-10821-cov-7.719302_pt1 | contig 10821 bp, 9 predicted proteins | sample MGYA00580533_ERZ773178 | MGnify/ENA primary metagenome ERZ773178 (study PRJEB29015, sample SAMEA2737859) | human gut metagenome | biome: human gut; feature: human-associated habitat; material: faeces | place: China | collected 2012 ...
CCCTGTGCCGCAGGATACTGGAGGATGTGCCTTTGGTATCCCGGCAGGTGCAGCAGGCTGAGGAAGAACGGCAGGAGGATATGAAGACCTGCTAAGAAAAGTCAGGTAGAAATTTCAAGGCAGTTTGCTGCGCAAAAAGGCTACACCAAACCAAGCCGCTTCGCGTCTCAAATTTGAAACGGTGGCCAGCCAAGGTTGTATGAGAAGATCAGACTTGCTCCAGCGACTCTGGATAGTCCTTCACGGTGACGTAGTAGATCCGCAGAAACTTGTTGGCGGAAGCCATCATGTAGACACGGTAGGGTTTGCCCTCGGCGCGTTTCTTGTCCATGAACTGGTAAACCGGTTCATCCAATGGCGACCTCTGCAAATAGACACTCATAACAAGGAATAGCGTCCGGCGCAGAGACGATGCACCGACGTTGCTCATGCTCTTGTGCCTGCCAGTCACATCACCGGAATCGTTTGGCGGAGCATCTAATCCAGCGTAGGCCACAAGTGCTTTCTTGGAATAAAAGCGGCGCACATCGCCGATTTCAGCTATGAGCTGTGGCCCCAGAGCCGGGCCTACGCCGAACATATTCATGACAACAGGATATTCTGGCAATTGGGAAGCCAATGTTTGCATTTCCTTCTTGAGAGCAGCGAGTGCTGTAGAAGTTGCCCTAAGCTGGGATACAGCTTGCTCCACGAGCAGGTTCGTTGTTTCGGACTTTGGCATGACACCGATATGTCCGTTGGCCTCGGCGTAAATCGCACAAGCCTTTTCCTCACCGAAGTTGTAGCCATGCTTTTTGCACCACTTTTGCTACTTGCTGATAAACGCCTTTTCCGAGCGTTCAGAGATGCACTCACAGTACCAAAATTCAGCTACGAAGTCCACCCATTTCGCGCTCCCATCTGCACGAGCGGGACTGCTGTACAAACGGTTTACATTAGGAAATACCGTATCCAGCAACGAAATCAGATTGTTCTTCAGAACCGCCTGCACCTTGGAATACTGCCGGTACTGGCGGTAACAGTTCTTCAGCAGCAGTCTGGTATCTTCCTCCGGAATATACCTCGGCAAAGTAAGCCAGCGGTCAAGGCCATAGTTCGCCAGCTTTACGGCATCCTTTCGATCGGTCTTGACCCTCCTCAAATCGTTGTTCCCGTAGCCATGCACCAGTTTTGCATTGACAACGGAAACATATAGCCCTGCGTCGTGGAGCAGCTTTGCCACCGGCGCATGGTAATTTCCTGTGGCCTCCATAACCACGCGAGTCTCACCGTTTAGGCCTTTGAGCTGCCTTGCCAGCTCGCTCAGTTCACTGGCGGTGTGACAGACTTCAAAGGGCGAGATGACGACCTCTCCAAAGGGACGCATGACGGCAACCGTGCTCCTTCCTTTGGAAATGTCAATGCCTACAGAGTTCATTTGTATTCCTCCAATCTGTGAATCGCAACCGGAATCCATCTTTTTCTCATTGCCGATTCAATCTATTGGGTGACGCGAACTCTATGGCTCAACCTGCTCAAATCGAACGCTGCAATAAGGGGATGGCTGACAGTCTTATTTACGGACATAGAAGCCCAAGGAGGGCATGGCCAGCTAGTTGCTCCCCTTATTGTAGCTTAGGCAAGAGATGGAAAGAAGCCCAGCCGGATGCTGGGCTTCCAACCAAAACTTATTGTAATAGGAGGTGAGGAAGCGTGAGTACCAGCGGTGAGACTGCCAATCTGGTGGTGAAAGAGAGCATCTGGTGCAGCTCTGAGAGAGTTTTCCCATGCTTGTTATCCGCAAAAGGTACGCAGAAACGAAGGTTCTCATAAGTGGTAACACCGTCACCAATCTCTTGTTATCCGCAAAAGGTACGCAGAAACGAAGCTCCACACTCTACAGCCTTTGGCGCGCTTATCTGCAAACCATTATAACGCAGTCCCTCTGGCTCGCCGCCACGGCTTTTATAGATGGCAAGATTGTAATAGTCTTCCACAAAGCCGTGGCATGCCTCCGGAAACCTTCGTACTTCCACCGGTATCTTCAGCAGACGCAACCGCTTTGCAAAAGCTTCACCCTCTGGGCATAACGCATCCCGGCCGGCTAGCATCAGACCGCACGGCGGCAGGAGACGAAGTTGTTCATCATCTGCCAGCAGTGGCGATACATAGGGATCCCTCGCCTGCTCTGGTGTAGCATACAACTGGTTGAATGCACGGGATACCTCTATAGGGAGGGCATCCGTGTCGGCGGCGGGTTTTGCCGCTGGATCTGTGGCTGCGTCCAAAAGCGGATAATACAGCAGCAGCCCATCAATCATGCGACCACTCTCTGCTCCGTTCATTTTCATGGCGATTGCGGTCGCGATGGTGGCGCCACCGCTACATCCCATCAGGATTAGCTTACCCGGTAGACAATTTTCAGAAGACAAACGATTCACGATCTGTCGGATCAATGCAGTACCTTCTTCGATGGCGGCGGGATACGGATGCTCCGGGGCTTTGCAGTAATCTACGCCGATGATACAGGCGCCGGTTTGCTCTGCCAGTGTTTGACGCAGTGCATCGTTTTGCGCGGCATAGCCAAGCACCATGCCGCCGCCATGAAACTCAAACACGAGAGTGTTTCCTGTCTGCGGTACGCCGTGCTGCCAGATGTCCACCTGACGATTTTCTACCTGCATAGTCCGCAGAAGCCCCTGCGGTGTCTGCTTGGCCAGCACCTCCCGATCCGTGCTGCGGATCATCGGTACGATTTGAGCAAATTTCTTCGTAAAGCGATCCATACGATGACCTCCGTTATTCCGATACTGCAAAAGCGACTACAGTATCCCGTTCATAGGAAAGCGACAGCAGTACGCAACTGCCTCCGTTTTCTGCGGCGCGCTTTGCTAATAGGCCATGAAGCGTTACCGTGGGTTGTCCGATTTTTGAACGCCCGATTTCAATCTGCTGCAATCGTACGCCGCCTCCTGACAAGGATAGCGCCTTAAAGACCGCTTCTTTAGACGCAAAAATCCCTGCGAATGCCCGTAGGGGATCAACTTGAGCCAGGCAGTATGATCGCTCACTCTCCGTAAATACGGAGTTGAAAAAGGGGTCGTCCCATTGACCCGCCAGAGGTCTGAGTCTATCCATAGCTAAGATATCAACACCTACACCGTGCACTTATATACTCCTTTTCGCCGAATTGTAATGTGATTTGCATTAACTCAGGCTATTTGAGCCTTGATACTGGTATCCGCATTCTGCCTCGTTGATTAAAAAGTCTGATATACCGTTTGCCTGAGGCATAATAGCTTGCGTATAACGAAGAATGTTTACCGTCATAAAGATTTGCGTGGCGATGGGCAATGGGGTAAAGTCACCCTTCATAATGGCACGGGCCTTATCCAACCGAAAGTACAGTGTGTTCTTATGAATATTCAATCTTTTGCACACATTTGAAGGGTTTTTAATATTCGTTAAGTAGAGGTACACAGTTCTGCAAAGCTGCGTACCGTTCTTTTTATCGTGTTGAAACAACTCCATAAATGGCGGGTAGCAGAACATGTCGATATTTGTAGTGGGGGGTAGGCTGCAGATAATATCCTGCAGTCGAAAGTCGTCATAACAATACAGCGTGGATGTAGGCATAAAACGTGCGCCCAACGTAATAGCAGCGCGGGCTTCACGGCTATAGGCGGCCATATCATATATGGAGGAGAATTCCGAACTGATTCCCAGCTTTACACCACTTCTGGCAAAGAAATCGCTGCCGTCCTGTAAAATCGTATCGATTGAAAAAGTGCCCGCTTGACTGCAGCACAACAGTAGAATCATATTCTCCCGAATGCAGTAAATGCTGTTTGGGATGATGTGGCGTAGCGCAGAAGACATATTCTGCAGTTCGGATCGTTTTTGGATTCTTTCCGGGAACTTTGCTGCCACAATGTGCAGACATGGTTGCAAGTTAAAGCCATACGCACGCAGCCGTATCTCCCAGTGCTTTGCTCTATCTGGGTATCCATCCAGCATAGCGGAGAAGAAGGTCGTATAAAAGTCGGATTTGTTAGAGGCGTAGAAGTCTTTGCGTTGTAGGACCATGCTGATCAGCTTTGCCATTTTGGGCAGATAGAGACACGCCAATGGACTCAGCAGTTCGTCCAATGGCAGGTAAACGCTGTACGCCCCCGCGATCGTATCCCCAATGGGTATGGGCGTATGGTACTGGTGAAATCCCTGCCCTGGTGAGAATACCAGTGAAGGTGAGAAGGATGAATCTCGGAACAGGTTGATGCCCTGCGTCTGCTGAATGTATTGAATATGATCCGGCGCAACAAACCCGTTGGTTACGTCTTTCATAAGTTCGTCACTTCCAAAATCCGCAAACCCGGTTATGTCGGAGTGTCCCAAATATGTAAAATTGTTATCCACAATGTTGATTGGGTGTTCAAAGAAATAGCTGAGCCACTGAGCAATCTTTGACAGATCGTCCTCTACAGCAATCAACTCCATAAACTCTTGAAGTTGACTGTTGAAACGAAGAGATTGCTCTAAATTTGTCTGCAGCATCTGATGTATTTCCCGATAATTCTCCTGCGTAGACACAAGAATAATGTTGTTGAACCGGGATTTAATGGCGTCAGAAACGGCGGTGTCTTCGTATACGACAAGGGAACACGGCGCCCTATTGTCAGGCATAGCCCCCTTGTTCAGTGAAGAGGCAATCGCGAAATACAAGGTATCAGGTGCAGTTGCCTGTGCAGCATTTTCAATCTCGGATATAAATAAAAAGTCAGCATCTCTATTTTTGTGCAAAATGCTCACTGTGCTACAGTCCAATAGCAAAAGGGCTTCTCGGAGTAGCATGATATTCTCTCCTCCTTACGACTCATTTTCCGCAACTATAGCACATTATTCTTGGATATGTCAATATATTTCTTCTTTTGTGATGGATAGGGCGATATTCCCTGTATGTGATTTTGCACAAATGTTTTTCTGATGAAAAGTTAAAGAATAAATAAATAGGCTGTAGCATAATGACTGGCGTGTGCTATTTTGTTAATCTAAAAACGAACATCGTTCCCATAAGTAAGAACAAATCAAGTCGATGACACATAAGGAGGTTAATATGGCTACGATTGAACCCCGGATGTACACGCCAGATGATGGCCGCGAAAGAATTACCGTCAAAAAGGTGTTTGGCAACGAAGAATACGATGTTGTCTACGTTAAGGGTATTCCCGGAAAAACAAAAGAAGAAATGGACGCAATGCGGGCCAGCGGCCACGTCAACGCAGACCCGATGGCCGCCATGTTCAGCTACTGCGCCAAACTGAACCCTCGCGTTTATGAGGCCGCACCCGGTATTGACTGTTATCAGGATTGTGCCTGTCAGCTGCGGGATGGCACAACGATTTACGCAGATATCTACAGACCTTCCAACATCACCGAAAAGATTCCCGTTATCGTTTCTTGGGGGCCTTTCGGCAAACGACCTGCGGAAGGACAAGACGATTGGAAGCTCATGGGTGTTCCTCCGAAAACTGTTTCCGAAATGGCAAAGTTTGAGGCTTCCGACCCCGGGTATTGGTGTCATTACGGCTACGCAGTGGCCAATGTCGATCCCCGCGGTGTCGGAAATTCCGAAGGCTATTTAAATCTCTGGGGAACTGAGGACGCTCAGGACGGCTACGATTTTATCGAGTGGATCACCGCACAGCCGTGGTGCAATGGTAAGGCAACGCTGTTTGGAAACTCCGGGGTCTGCATGGCGAACTGGAAAATTGCAGCCACACAGCCGCCGCACTTGGCCTGCTTGGCCGCTTGGGAAGGCATCAGTGACCTGTATCGTGAAAGCTACTGCTGTGGTGGTATTCCCAATCCCAGCTATGAGGCCAACATTGTCAAGGAAGTCGCCTGCAAGACCTGGGTTGAGGATACAGTCACTATGTGCCACATGTATCCCGAGTTTAATAACTATTGGAAGGACAAGCAGGTACAGTGGTCATCTGTCAAGGTTCCCACCTATGTCACCGCTGGTTGGGTGCACCATCATCTCAGAGGTTCCGTGGAGGGCTTCCGCCGCATTCGCGCCCCCAAGAAGTGGTTGCGCATTCATCGGGACTTTGAATGGCCCGACAGCTATCGTGGCGAGAATCTAGAGGAACTCCGTCAGTTCTATGATCGCTATCTCAAGGGCATCAATAATGGCTGGGAGTTTACACCGCGTGTTCGCTTGGATGTTATGGACGCTTATGCCTATGATTATCGTTCCCGCCGCACCGAAAAAGAGTTCCCTCTGAAGCGCACGATTTACAAAAAGCTCTATTTGAACGCTGCAAATATGGACGGCGGCTATGAACCCTATCCCGTGGAGAGCGAGGTCTCCTACGACCCGAAGACAGAGACCACCCAGTTCAATATTCGTTTCACCGAAGACACGGAGATTACCGGCTATATGAAACTGCACCTGTGGGTGGAAAGCCGCGGTCATGACAATATGGACCTGTTCCCCTGGATCCTGAAGCTCGGCCAAAACAAGGAAGAGATCCCTATCGAGTGTATGGATGCGCCGTATCGCGGAGCATGGGGCTTCCTGCGCTGCTCCTATCGTGAGATAGATGACAAGCTGGCCAGCGACTACCAGCCTGTCCATTCCCACCGCAAGACAGAACCTATGAAACCCGGTGAAATCATTCCCGTGGATATAGAGATGTATCCCCACAGCCGTATATGGCACAAGGGCGAGTATCTGAGTATCCGGTTGGCGGGGCGGTTCATTAAGACGGAATGGTTCCATGACGTTGCAATGAATCACGATGTAGATAATGGTGAAGGCATGCATGTGATCCACACGGGTGGAAAATACGATTCTTATTTGCAGATCCCTGTAGTTCCTCCCAAGTATACCAGCGGCGACTATGTATACGAAGGATAACTCCCAAACCCTCTATAACTTTGCAAAAAATTATAAAGAAATGTAGGAGAATAATATGGATAAAAAGAGACATGCATGGCTACCCGATTTCGGCACACGTGGTTGGGGAATCGTTCTACTGGCCGCCGTGTTCTACTACTGCGGCAATCTGTTCGATGCCGCATTGAACTCGGTACTTTCCGTATACAACGCGGCCTATGGATGGGACAATGTACAAATGACCAGCGTCGTGACACTTGGCGGCTGGATTTCCATCATAGGTGTAATCCTGTTCGGTATTCTGTGTAAGCGAAAAGGCGCTAAGCTTACCAGTGCTGTAGGCCTTTTCGGCGGTGCTATCGCTCTGGTGATTCTCGGCATGGCTAAGACATTCACTTTGTTTTCTGTCGGCGTGATTTTGTTTCTGTTCTGCCTGACCGGCTTCATGATGATTGGCGTCGGGCAGTTCGGGGCGAATTGGTTTCCTCGTAAGACAGGCCTATATATGGGGATTGCAACAGCGGGCCTGACCATCAGCGCGGCCACTTTGAACTTGATCATCATGGGTGTAGCGGAAACGAGGGGTATCTCCGCCTTTATGTATGGCATGGCTGCGGTTATGGTCGTTGTGGGTATTGTGGTATGCGTGTTTGTTCATAATTATCCAGAGGACATCGGTTGCTATCCCGATAACGATCGTTCTGTTTCCCGGGAGCAGTTGAATGCGGAGCGTCAGGCTATGGAGGCCTACAAGAAGAACAGTCCTTACACACTTTCGCGCGTACTCAGGATGAAGGAAATGTGGCTTGTCGCCATCGGTTGGAGCCTACCCATGATGGCCGCTAGCGGTTTGATTGGGCAGTTAGGCTTCGCCATGGTAGAGTATGGTCACGACTTCATGTTCGGAATTATGCTTTTGACATACACATGGCCCGTGGGACTGGTCGGCAGTTATCTGCTGGGTGCGCTGGATGACAAATGCGGTACAAAACTGGCTTCTATAGTCATTGTTGTTATTGAAGCCCTCGGTGCTGCAATCATCCTGTTCTTTGGTGGCAGCAAGACAGCCGCTGCGCTGGGCGCTGGGCTGATGTTGTTCGCCATGTCTGGCGTGACGAATATCACCGTCAGTATGTCTACCACCGTATTTGGCCGCAAAGATTTCGAAAACTTCTGGCCCGTGATCTCAACGATCTACAAGTTCATCGTAGCGGCAGGTGCCGTAGTAGTCGCTTCTGTTGCCAGCAAGCTGAGTTACCACGCCGCGTTCATTGCCTCTATTGTGACTTGCGCTTTGTCCATAGTCATTATGCTGTGCACCACCAACAAGTGCGTCACAAATGATGAAACCATGGATCGCAAATTGTTCTAAGTATTCTGAAAAGGAGATGTATTTATGACCATTCAGGAAGAAACCTTACAAACTCTATGCAAGAAAGCCTCGACGCTGTTCGGTGGTGACCCCACGTCCTACAGCGCAAGCACACGGTTCAAAGAGGATCTTCATTGCAAGAGCGTCAACTATGTCCAGTTCAGTGCTGCTCTGGAAGATGTTTTTGATATGGAAGTCCCTTACATGGAGTTTATCAAACTGGAGACCTTTGGAGACGCAGCAGAGTTTATGCGTGAAAAAATAGAAGGCTGAAACATAAAGGAGCAAAACATGGAACAAACAGTATGTTTACACCACTTTGCCATGAGCGTGGGCGACCTACAAGAATCTGTTTCTTGGTACGAAGAAATGTTCGGCCTGCACGTTATCAATGAAATCACTTTCCCTCACAATGGTGCGCACATGGTTTTCATCGGTAATTCGGACTTTGTAATTGAACTGGTTCATGTCCCAAATGCAAAGCCGCTGCCCGCAGGCCGCAGTCACCCGGATACGGATAATGCAGTTTTAGGCCTGAAGCATTACTGCATCTGCGTCGACAACAACAAGGCGTTTATTGATCGGCTGCGAGGAAAAGGTGTCAAGATTGTTTTTGAGGTGCAGCCTCAGGGCGAAGAAAGCTATGCCGCATTCATTAACGATCCCACCGGCAATGTTATCGAAATATTTGACAAGAAAAACCATATAGCCGACAAACTGGCTTAAGTCACACCGATTTACGATGGGGGAGGGACGCCGAAACGGTGCACCCTCCCTCGCCCGCAAGATGTGACACAAACGCTATCATTTAAAACCAAGAAAGAAGGATTTTCTATGAGTCTTATTGAAAAGCTGATTGAAAAGGCAAAATTCGCTCCCAAGCGTGTGGCACTGGCAGAATGTGAATCCGAAAAGACGTTGAAGGCAGCCAAGATCGTGCTGGACAGCGGCATCGGCTATCCTGTGCTGGTCAACGACCCAGCGGTGATCCGTGCCACAGCGGAAAAGGCCGGCGTGGATCTCACCGGCATGGAGATCGTGGACACCACAGACGAGGCCACCCGTGCGGCGCTGGTGGCTGAGTTCTACCCCATGGAGGAAAACCGCGACCTGTCCGAGAAGGCATACCTGCGCAAGATCGCCAATCCCATGGCGTATGCCATGATGCTGGAGGCTGTGGGCAAGGTGGATTGCTCTTTCCAGGGTCACACCAACACCACCGGTGACGTGCTGCTGACGGCATTGAGCATCATCGGTCTGCAGGCCGGCGTGACCACCGCCTCTATTTTCGCGCTGGTGGAGACGCCGAGCTTTGAAGGGCCGGAGGGCAACGTCATCGTGTTCACCGACTGTGGCCTGAACACCGAGCCCAACGAAGAGAAGTTGGCGTCCATCGCCATCTCCGCCGCAGACAACATTCACGCGATCATGGGCTGGGAGCCTCGCGTGGCGTTCCTCTCTTTCTCCACCGATGGCAGCGGACGTAGCGCCAGTGTGGAAAAGGTCAAGGCCGCGCTGGCCCGCACCCGCGAGCTGCGGCCTGACATTAAGGCGGACGGTGAATTCCAGCTGGATGCCGCTATTGATCCCGAAGTAGCTGCTGCTAAGATCAAGCGTCCCTCCGAGGTGGCGGGTAAAGCCAATATTCTGGTGTTCCCCGATCTGAACTCTGCCAACATCGGCATCAAGATCGTGCAGCGCTTTGCCCACGGCTTGGGCATTGGTCACACGCTGTGCGGTTTCAAGAAGCCAGTAGCTGATTCCTCCCGCGGTGCTACCGTGGAAGAAATGGTCGGCGATATCGCACTGGTGATTCTGGCAGCTTCCGAAATGAAGTAAACATGCCAACAGCTGCCGGCATGCCTCTGGCAGGTCGGCAGCTGTTTTTTAATTGATAATTTAAACTTATTTAGAGTTGCGAAAATAAGGAGCGTTTCATGTATACCTTAGGCATCGACATCGGCAGCACCACATCGAAGTGCGCCGTGATACAGGATGGGACGAAGCTGACAGCCACCAGCCTCCAGACCGGCGGCCTGGGCACAGGCGGGCCGGAGGACGCGCTGGCGGAGCTGTGGAGCTCCAGCGGTCTGACGGCATCGGACATGGCCCGCACCATCGTCACCGGCTACGGACGGAAGAACTACGAGGGTGCGGACGGCGAGATCAGCGAGCTGACGGCCCACGCTTTGGGCGGGCGGTTTGTGTTCCCCGACTTGCGGACGGTCATCGACATCGGCGGACAGGACGCCAAGGTCATCGCCCTGTCCCCCTCCGGCAAGATGGTGAACTTCGTGATGAACGACAAGTGCGCCGCCGGAACGGGCCGGTTTTTGGACGTGATGGCCTCCATTCTCCGGCTGGACGTGGACGACCTGGACACCGAGGCCGCCAAATCCGCCGCCCCGGCATCTATCTCCAGCACCTGCACCGTGTTCGCCGAGAGCGAGGTTATCAGCCAGCTGGCCAACGGCGTCAAGCGGCCTGACCTGGTGGCGGGCATCTGCCGCAGCGTGGCCAGCCGCGTGGCGGCCCTGGCCCGGCGGGCGGGTGTGACGGAGCAGGTGTG
>ERZ773178.4322-NODE-4322-length-10816-cov-3.303875_pt1 | contig 10816 bp, 9 predicted proteins | sample MGYA00580533_ERZ773178 | MGnify/ENA primary metagenome ERZ773178 (study PRJEB29015, sample SAMEA2737859) | human gut metagenome | biome: human gut; feature: human-associated habitat; material: faeces | place: China | collected 2012 ...
ATTGGGTCTGGATGTGCGGAGTGGACAGGATTTGACCGGACTTCGTGAAAATCTGGAAGAGATGGATCGGAACCGGGTTGGATATGAGATCCTTTTTCTTGATGCGAACGATGCAGTACTTGTGAAGCGTTATAAAGAGACAAGGAGACAGCATCCGTTAAGCGGATCGGGAAGAGTAGATACAGGAATTGCGAAAGAAAGAGAAAAGATTCTTTTCCTGAAGATGAAGGCGACTTATATTTTAGATACCAGTAAAATGCTGACCAGAGAGCTTCGGATCGAGTTGGAAAAGATCTTTGTGGATGGACAGAGTTTCTGCAATCTTTATATTACGGTTATGTCGTTTGGGTTCAAATATGGGATTCCGCAGGATGCGGATCTTGTCTTTGATGTGCGTTTTCTGCCGAATCCGTATTATATTGATACATTGCGGGAGAAGACCGGGAATGAGGCGGAAGTGCAGGATTATGTGATGCAGAATGATAAAGGAAGGATTTTCCTTGACAAGCTGAAAGACATGATGGAATTTCTGATCCCCAATTATATTCTTGAGGGAAAGAATCAGCTTGTGATCGCAATCGGATGTACCGGAGGAAAGCACAGATCAGTTACACTGGCGAATGCACTTTACCAGCTTCTGGATCAGGAAGAAAGTTATGGGGTGCGTATCGAACATCGTGATATCGGGAAAGACAGCATCACGAAAAGAAAGTAAAAGGTGGGAAAAATGTCATTTTCCGGTAAAGTAAAAGAAGAACTGGCAGGAAATATCAGTCCGGCAAGACATTGCCGGATCGCAGAACTGGCTGCGTTTATAGGAATGTGCGGAACGGTTGCAATCAACAGTTTTGACCAGTACAGCATAAGAATCCATACAGAAAATTTACTTGTGGCAAGAAAAGTCTTTACATTGATCCAAAAAACCTTTAATATAAAGGCTGATGCCTCTGTAAGAAGGAATATCAGTAAGCAGACTGTGTCCTATGCAGTTGTGATCCGCAGGCATGAAGATGCACTGAGGATTCTGCAGGCAACAAAGATGACGGAAGAATATGAGGATAATGGAGAGAGTATTCATGCGGTAGATCCGCTGATCGTACAGCAGACCTGTTGTAAGAGAGCATTTTTGAGAGGTGCCTTTCAGGCATCGGGCTCCATGAGTGATCCGAATAAATCTTATCATTTTGAGATTGTCTGTTCTACAGAAGAGATGGGAAAGCAGGTCTGTACTCTGATGCAGAGTTTTTCAATGGATGCAAAGACGGTTCTGAGGAAGAAGTCTTATGTAGTTTATCTGAAAGAGGGATCGCAGATCGTAGATATATTGAATATCATGGAAGCACACGTTTCTCTGATGGAACTTGAAAATGTCAGGATCTTAAAAGAGATGCGTAATACAGTAAACAGAAAAGTGAATTGCGAAACTGCCAATATCAATAAGACTGTATCAGCGGCAGTCAAGCAGGTTGAGGATATTACATATCTGAAGGAAACAATTGGTTTTGAGAATCTGCCGGAAGGGCTTGTGGAGGCTGCTCTTGCCCGCCTTGCAAACCCTGATCTGACATTAAAAGAGCTGGGAGCTATTCTGAATCCCCCTGTCGGAAAGTCCGGTATCAACCATCGACTGCGTAAGCTGAGTGAACTGGCAGATAAAGTGAGGCAAGAACAAGGAGGATTATTATGATTAAAGAATCTGTTGTAGTAAAAGCTGACCCTGGATTTGATGGACGTCCAATCGCACTTCTTGTACAGGAAGCAAGCCAGTATGCAAGTACAGTGTATATTCAGGTTGGAGAAAAGCATATCAATGCGAAAAGTATTATGGGGATGATGAGTCTGAACCTGATCGGTGGTGAGGAGATCACTGTCGTGACAGAAGGGGAAGATGAGGAAAAAGCAGCAGAGGGAATCAAATCTTTTTTTGCAACAGTAGGATAAGTTCCTGATAGAAGAGAAGTTAAGAGGGTTGTGCTGGAAAGTGCAGCCTTCTTTTATCTTAAATTTGGAGGTCTGTGAGTATGAAGAAGATGTTATTTATTTATAATCCTAATTCAGGCATGGGGCTTCTGAAGCCGAAGCTCTCAGATGTGCTGGATATTTTTGTGAAAGGCGGATATGAAGTAACGGTCTATCCGACCCAGAAATATCATGATGCCGTAAGAAAGATGGCAGAATACGAGGAGCAGTATGATCTTGTGGCATGCAGTGGAGGAGACGGAACGCTGGATGAAGTTGTTACGGGGATGATGAAGCGGGAGGACAAAGTACCGATCGGATATATCCCGGCCGGAACAACGAATGACTTTGCAAGCAGTCTTCATATTTCCAAAAATATGCTGGAAGCGGCAGATACAGTTGTGAATGGAGTGCCGTTTGCGTGTGATGTGGGAGAGTTTAATGAAGATTACTTTGTCTATATTGCAGCATTTGGACTATTTACAGATGTTTCTTATGAGACGAAGCAGAGTATGAAAAATGTGCTGGGACATCTGGCATACATATTAGAGGGAACGAAACGTATTTTTAATATTCCTTCTTATCGGATCAAAGTGACCCATGACGGAGAGACCATTGAAGATGAATTTATTTACGGAATGGTAACCAACTCCCGTTCGGTGGGGGGATTTAAAGGAATTACAGGAAAGAATGTAGTCTTTGATGATGGGAAATTTGAAGTAACACTGTTCAAGACACCAAGGAATCCAATGGAACTGAACGAGATCCTGGGGGCGTTGGCACTGAGAAAGATCAACCCGAAGCGGATGTACTCTTTTAAGACAAATGAGGTTCATTTTGAGACAGAAGAGGAAATTCCATGGACGTTGGATGGTGAATTTGGCGGAGTGCATGAAGAAGTAGTGGTAAAAGACTGTCAGAAAGCACTTGAGATCATGGTAAAGCCGGAAGTCATTGAGGATGTCTCCGAGAAAAAAGGTACAGAATAAAGCAGAGGATAGTATCGAGCTGAAAAGGAAGAAATTTCAGAAAATATACCAATATAAACTGAATTGAAGAAATTTTTAAAAATATTAAAAAAAATGAAAAAAGTACTTGCATTTTAAAAAAAAGTACTATATAATCATACTTGCTTGTGACGAAAGAAAGTACAGGCAAGTAAATATGGCTCCGTGGTCAAGCGGTCAAGACGCTAGCCTCTCACGCTGGAATCAGGGGTTCGATTCCCCTCGGAGTCACTTAAGATCTGCAGAGTATTCTGCAGATCTTTTTGTTTCTGCGGAAACTATTTTCTTGTACAAAAAAAGACGGGAAAGTACTTATATTTTATGCAAAACATAAGATTGTCTTTTTCCATTGGATAAGCTATAATATAGGAAGATTCTAAATTAAATTATTTTCGGCAGTTTTCACAGAGTGTCGGGAAATGAAAGAATTGGAGGAAATGAATATGTTAGTATCAGCTACAGAAATGCTTCAGAAAGCAAAAGCAGGTCATTACGCAGTTGGCCAGTTCAACATCAACAACCTTGAGTGGACAAAGGCAATCCTGACAACAGCTCAGGAGCTTAACTCTCCGGTTATTCTTGGAGTATCAGAGGGTGCAGGAAAGTACATGACAGGTTATAAGACTGTTGTGGGAATGGTAAATGGAATGATGGAAGAACTTGGAATTACAGTTCCGGTTGCTCTTCATCTTGATCACGGCAGCTACGAAGGATGCCTGAAATGTGTAGAAGCAGGATTCTCATCCATCATGTTTGACGGATCTCATTATCCGATCGACGAGAACGTTGAGAAGACAAAAGAACTTGTAAAGATCGCTCATGAGCATGGAATGTCTATCGAGGCTGAGGTAGGTTCCATCGGTGGAGAAGAAGACGGAGTCATCGGAAAAGGTGAGTGTGCTGATCCAGAAGAGTGTAAGATGGTAGCTGATCTTGGAATTGACTTCCTTGCAGCAGGTATCGGTAACATCCACGGTAAATACCCGGCTAACTGGGAGGGATTAAGTTTTGAGACTCTGGATGCGATCCAGCAGCGTACAGGTATCATGCCGCTCGTACTTCACGGTGGTACAGGTATCCCGGACGATATGATCAAGAAAGCAATTTCTCTTGGAGTTGCTAAGATTAATGTAAATACAGAGTGTCAGCTTTCATTTGCAGATGCTACACGTAAGTACATCGAGGCAGGAAAAGATCTTGAGGGCAAAGGATTTGACCCACGTAAACTTCTGAAGCCAGGTACAGATGCAATTATGGCTACAGTAAAAGAAAAAATGGAGTTATTCGGATCTGTCGGAAAAGCCTGAGAAAAATTTTTCTAACTTTTACTTGCGTTTTAGGAAAAGTTGAGTTATACTGACTGACGTAGACAGAACAAGGGCGTTCCAATTTAAGATTGGAATGCCCTTTTTTATACATCAGGAAAGATTCTTTTGGTGATGTGTAAAATATGCAAAGCAGAAAGGGATTCTGTCATAGAGGAACCTGGATGCGACAAGAATCAATGAAAAGGAAGGGATATGTATGAGCACAGAAGTAATCAACGTAGCTGAAATCTTTGGAGAAAATGTATTTAATGATACAGTCATGCAGGAGCGTCTGCCAAAGAAAGTTTATAAGAACCTGAGAAAGACGATTGAAGAGGGAAAAGATCTTGACCTCGAAACAGCAGATGTAATTGCTCATGAGATGAAGGAATGGGCCATTGAGAAAGGTGCTACTCATTATACTCACTGGTTCTTGCCGCTGACAGGAGTTACGGCAGAGAAGCATGATTCATTTGTTTCTGCACCACTTCCGAGTGGTAAAGTCCTGATGAGCTTCTCAGGAAAAGAATTGATCAAAGGAGAGCCGGATGCTTCATCCTTCCCGTCAGGAGGACTGAGAGCGACATTTGAAGCAAGAGGATATACAGCATGGGATTGTACTTCACCGGCATTCGTAAGACAGGACGCAGGCGGAGCTACACTTTGCATTCCGACAGCATTCTGCTCTTATACAGGAGAGGCACTGGATCAGAAGACACCGCTGCTTCGTTCCATGGAAGCAATTAATAAAGAAGCATTAAGACTGCTCCGTTTATTTGGAAACACAACATCTAAGAAAGTAACTCCTTCTGTTGGAGCTGAGCAGGAGTACTTCCTCGTAGATGCAGAGAAGTTTGAACAGAGAAAAGACCTGATCTATACAGGACGTACCCTTTTCGGTGCAATGCCTCCGAAGGGACAGGAACTGGATGATCATTACTTTGGAACGATCCGTCAGAGGATCGCATCTTTCATGAGAGATGTAAATATCCAGTTGTGGAAAGTCGGCGTTACAGCAAAGACACAGCATAATGAAGTTGCTCCGGCACAGCACGAGCTTGCTCCGATCTATTCCGAAGCAAATATTGCAGTAGATCAGAACCAGCTCACAATGCAGACGTTGAAGAGAGTTGCATGCCAGCATGGAATGAAGTGCCTGCTTCATGAGAAACCATTTGCAGGAGTAAACGGTTCCGGTAAGCATAATAACTGGTCCATTACAACAGACGATGGAATCAATCTTCTTGAGCCAGGTAAGACACCTCATGAAAATACACAGTTCCTTCTGGTACTTGCCTGCATTCTGAAGGCAGTGAATGTACATGCAGATCTGCTTAGAGAATCCGCAGCAGATCCGGGAAATGACCACAGACTTGGAGCAAATGAAGCACCACCGGCGATTATTTCCATCTTCCTTGGCGAGCAGCTTGAGGATGTGGTAGATCAGCTGATCAGCACAGGAGAGGCTACGCACAGCCTGAATGGAGGAAAGCTGGATACAGGTGTCAGCACACTTCCGGAGCTTTCAAAAGATGCAACAGACAGAAACAGAACATCACCGTTCGCATTTACAGGAAATAAATTTGAGTTCCGTATGGTAGGATCAAGAGATTCCATCGCAAATCCGAACATTGTACTGAATACGATCGTTGCTGAAGCATTTGCAGATGCGTGTGATATTCTTGAGAAGGCAGATGACTTTGATCTTGCAGTACATGACCTGATCAAAGAATATCTGACAGACAATCAGAGAATTATCTTCAACGGAAATGGATATTCTGATGAGTGGGTTGCAGAGGCTGAGAGAAGAGGACTTCCGAACATCAAGTCCATGGTAGAAGCGATTCCTGCAATTACAACAGATAAGTCCATCAAGCTGTTTGAGAGATTTAGTGTATTTACAAAGGCAGAGCTTGAGTCCCGTGCAGAGATCCAGTATGAGGCATATGCAAAGGCAATTAATATCGAGGCACGTACGATGATCGATATGGCAAGCAAGCAGTTCCTGCCTGCATTTATCAAATATACAAAGACACTGGCTGATACAGTTCTTGCTGTAAAAGAGGCAGGTGTGGATGCTGCAGTCCAGACTGAAGCATTGAAGAAAGTAAGTGCTCTTATGGCTGAGACAAAGGCAGCACTGGATGTCCTTGTGAAAGTAACAGATGAGGCAGCAGCAAAAGAAGAGGGAGAAGTGCAGGCGAACTTCTATCATTCAGATGTTGTTCCGGCTATGGAAGCACTTCGTGCTCCGGTCGACAAGCTTGAGATGATCGTTGACAAAGAGGCCTGGCCAATGCCATCTTACGGAGACCTGATCTTCGAGGTATAATATTCATAAAAGTTTTACTTATTATAAAAAGTTACTGTTCGGATGAAACGTCCGGGCAGTGACTTTTTTTATTTTTATAGTATAATGAAAAAGAAATATAAAAAGAAAGTGTGGAGAATAAAAATGCAGTCAGCAGCAGAATTGAAAAGTTTACTGAACCGGATCGACCATAAAGGCTATCCGGCTTATAAAGATACAAAAGGAATCTATCAGTTTCAGGGATATGAATTGTCTATTGACCATGTGCAGGGTGATCCATTTGCGTCACCGTCAAAGGTAAGTGTCCGTGTGCGGGGAAGACAGGCAGCATTTCCGAAAGAATTGTATAAAGAAAGACATCAGAGAGTTGCGTTGCAGGATGAACTGACGCGGCAGTTTGGAAGAAGGGCAGAACGCTTTGCATTTAAGGCAAAAGGATCGGGAAAAAGTGGCCTGATTTCAGTAAGCCGGTGTGGACAGGAAGTGCTGGAACGGACAGCGTGCCGGATTGATGAAAGGACGGGAGATGTGACGCTGAGAATGGAGATTGGATTTCCTGCAAATGGAAGAACGATCAATGCAAGAGAACTGGAAAAGATCCTGTTTGAATTTGTACCGGAATGTGTCAGATATTCACTTTTTTATAAAAATATGAATGAAGGAAAGCTCAGAGAGATCATTGACCTGGCGGAAGACCAGCATTATATAAGAGAAATGTTATCGGAGCTGGGACTCTGTGCCTTTGTGGCAAATGGAAGTATTCTTCCAAGAGAGTCGGGAATTTCAGCAAAACCGATGCGTGGCGGGGTGAAATTTATTTCTTCGAAGGAGCAGGAAGTGACTTTGGAATTACCGCATAAGGGAAAGCTTACAGGAATGGGGATTAAAAAAGGAATTACCCTGATCGTTGGCGGAGGCTATCATGGAAAGTCGACACTTTTGAAAGCGTTGGAACTGGGAGTGTATGACCATATTGCCGGTGATGGACGGGAGTATGTGATTACGGATGCATCTGCATTGAAATTACGTGCAGAAGATGGAAGAAGTATCCAAAAGACAGATATTTCCATGTTTATCAATGATCTTCCAAATGGAAAGGATACGGTCGGCTTCTGCACAGAAGATGCAAGTGGAAGTACTTCACAGGCGGCAAATGTGGTAGAGGGAATTGAAGCGGGAACAAAACTTCTTCTGATCGATGAGGATACAAGTGCTACGAATTTCATGATCCGTGATGAACTGATGCAGCGGGTGATTCACCGGGAAATGGAGCCGATCACTCCATTTATTGAACGCATCCGGGAGCTGTATGAAGAATACGATATTTCTACGGTGATCGTGGCGGGCAGTTCAGGAGCTTATTTCCATATAGCGGACAGCGTGATTCAGATGGACCGGTATATGCCGAAAGACATTACAGCTTTTGCAAAGAAAGAAGCAGAGACATTTCCGGCGATCAGTGTACCGGAAGTGGCTGCAAAGCGACCGGATTTCAGAAGATGTCCGACAGCAAACCGGGAATTAAAAAGCGGAGACCGTGTGAAAATGAAAGTGATGGGATGCGAGGCGGTGTCCATCAACCGGGACACGATCGATCTTCGCTATGTAGAACAATTGACAGACAGCGAGCAGCTTACTACACTTGGGTATTGTATCCGTTATGCACAGAAGCAGATCATAGATGGAAAAAAGACGCTGCAAGAGATTGTCGGGGAACTGGAAAAGACACTGGACAAAGGCGGGCTGGAGGCTCTGAGTGGAAGTGGTTCAAGTGTGCCATGTATGGCAATGCCGAGGAGACAGGAGATTTTCGCCTGCTTTAACCGGTACAGAGGGCTGAAACTGTAGAATAGAATTGGAAGATAATGGAAAAGGAGAGAAAGCATGGCAAAAAAAGTAATCCTTGCCTCCGGCTCGCCGAGAAGAAAAGAACTTTTAGAGCAGGTCGGAGTGGAGTTTGAGCAGAGAGTAAGCGGAAAAGAAGAACGGTATACAGCGACAGAACCAAAAGAGATTGTGAAGGAACTGGCACTGATGAAAGCCGAAAATGTTGCGTCAGATATAGAAGCAGAGAAAGGACTTCTGATAGATACAGTCGTGATCGGTGCAGATACGATCGTAGTTTTGGACGGGCAGATTCTTGGAAAGCCAAGGAATGAAGAACATGCATTTGAAATGCTTCAGAATCTCCAGGGAAGAAGCCATGAAGTTTATACAGGTGTGGCATTTCTTTCTTATAATAAAGAAGGAAAAAAAGAGGTAATCTCTCATGCAGTTGAGACGAAAGTTCATGTGCATGAAATGAGCGAAAAGGAAATCCGCGAATATGTTGCAACAAAAGACCCGATGGATAAGGCGGGCGGATACGGAATCCAGGGAGTGTTCGCTGCTTATATCGACGGGATCGAGGGAGACTATTATAACGTAGTGGGACTTCCGGTGTCGTATGTGTATCAGCAGTTGAAGGAGATATGTTTGATGTGCTAACGAAAGCATGGTTATAAGTATGCTTATTTATTTTGAAGTTGAAAAAGAGCGAAAACAATTTGAAATCAGATAAAATATCTGTTTATATTGAAAAAATTATTATTGAAAATGGTATAAGGGCCAACAAATAATAGAAACTTGATATAATTATTCCAGCAATAACTTTTGCTACAAAATGATTAGTACCCCTATTCTTTGTTGTACTTATAATTTCATTCATCCGTTCTTCTTTGTCTTGAGAAAACATTTTAGATATTGTAATATGCTTTATGAAAGGAGCAAGTTTATGAAGTGTAAATTTTTTGCAGCTTTCTTTTATTAAAATTTCCGGAGGCATAATAGATGATTTATTATTTTGACAGCGTTTATGTCATAGGCGGTTTAGCATTACTTTTTCTTATACTACTGGCTTTTTTGAAATTTATGAAAAGAAAAAGCAATATGTATTTATTATGCTTTTCTGTTATGTACATATACTTATGTGTTGTCCTTGATTTAACGCAATTCCCAATTTATGCATCGGAAGGAATGAAAGCAGCAATGGGTGGACAAAATGTTTGGAGAGAAATGAATTTGATTCCACTAAAGACGATAGTGACAGATTTTTCAATGGAGAGCGTTCTGAATATTATAGTGACAATTCCATTGGGATTTGGGTTATCGTTTCTGATGAGATGCTCTTGGCGACAAATTATGCTGAGTGGATTACTGGTGGGTGGATGTGCAGAGGCAGGGCAATTATTGACTGCGTTATGGGTTGGATTTACTTTCAGACATGTGAATATAGACGATATTCTTTTGAATATTATAGGAGTATTGGTAGGATATGGGGTATTTAAAATATTCCGTAATGTATTTCAGTGGGGATACAAAAAGTTAGAAACGAACTCAAATGCTTTTTTGTCCTATATTAAATGTGTGTGCGATGACAATTCTGATGCATTGTTAAAGTGATATATGAAAAATGCAGAGGGAAAAGATTTAAGATAAAGGGGAAAACATCCTGGCAGTTTTGACTGTCGGGATGTTTTGTTATGAAATCGGATGATCGGTTGATAAAAGGTTGAATAATTCTCATTTTATCCCCTTCGAATTCGAGGGGGAAATGGGGAAGGAGAAAATACATTAACAATTTCACCCAAGATCAGGAGACAGGAATTTATACACAATTCCACAATTTTTCCCCATTCTCTTTCAGCCATTTTTCCTGGACTTTGTAATCCGGCAGAACGGACGCAACTACATTATAAAAAGCTCTGGAGTGGTTCATTTCTTTCCGATGAGCCAGCTCATGAACGACAATATAATCAACCACTTCTTCGGGAGCGAAGATCAGACGCCAGTTAAAGTTAAGGTTTCCCTTGCTGCTGCAGCTTCCCCAGCGGGTCTTCTGCTCCCGGATAGAGATCCGGCCGTAAGTAACGCCTATAAGTCTTGCGTAGTAAGCAGCCTTTTGCGTAAAAATAGAACGGGCAGTCTCAATATACCGTTTGCGTTGTGCATCTGAGAGCGTGGGGCGGTCTTTTTTTACCTGTTTTTCGTAACGCTGCTTATTTTCGGCAGAATGTTTTACGATCCAGTCAGCTTTCTGATGGATGAAAGAATTGATAAAGGAACGGGGACAACCATAGGGAGCACGCACGATGACCTGTCCGTCAGGACGGATCTGAATTGCAACGGATTTCCGCTTACTGTAGATAATTTCGTAAGAAATGGGAAAACTCATACTTATTGTACCTCCGGTC
>ERZ773178.4325-NODE-4325-length-10804-cov-14.349428_pt1 | contig 10804 bp, 7 predicted proteins | sample MGYA00580533_ERZ773178 | MGnify/ENA primary metagenome ERZ773178 (study PRJEB29015, sample SAMEA2737859) | human gut metagenome | biome: human gut; feature: human-associated habitat; material: faeces | place: China | collected 2012 ...
CGCTTTTTTCGCTTCTCCATTTATAGCCCCTCAGTCGCTGCGCGACAGCTCCCCCGAGGGGGAGCACGCCCGCCCGCAAGCTTTGCGGTTTAGCCGGGAACTTTCCCGCTATGCCAAAGGCTCCCTCTCCGAGGGAGCTGGCAAAACCGTCAGGTTTTGGCTGAGGGAGTTCGTTCCAAACCCCTCCCGTGAAAAAGTAAATCGGGAAAATCCGCAGATTTTCCCGATTTACAAATTACAAATAATTTTTCCGCTGAACATGGCCAGAGCGCAAGCGGAGGCCATTTCAAATCGTCTTACACCGCACCAAAAATCGTAGCGCTGTACGGCGCAAGGGGGGCATTGCCGGTAAAAATGCGGCTTTGGCCGCGCCACAGGCTGGAAGAGGTGCCGTCGCTCAGCAGCTTCCACTGCCCGGCGGGCAGGGGAACGGTGCAGGCGGTTTCGGTGGGGTTATAAAAGACGCACAGGGCGCTCCATGCTGCGCCGTCACCCCAGACGGCGGGCAGCATCCAGCCCACCAGCGGCTGCTCCAGTGCAAAGAACTGCAAAGCCTCCGGGGCGTGACGGTCGGTGCTGCCCAGCCGGGGAAAGGCTGCCCGCAGCGCCAGAAGCCCCCGGTAGTAGTCCACGAGGGCGTGGTACTTCTCGGCACGGTTCCAGTCCAGACGGTTCAGGGTGGGGGAGGAGCGATAGCTGTTGCTCACGCCCTTTTTGGTGCGGGCGAACTCCTCGCCTGCCTGCATGAAGGGCAGGCCGAAGCTGGTCAGGTAGATGCCCGCCGCCAGCCGGTTCTGTGCCAGCGCCACGGTGTCCCGGGCGGTGAACTCCGGCTTTTCGTACCGGACGCAGAGCAGCTTGTCCCACAGGGTAAAGTTGTCGTGGGCGGAAACATAGCTCACGATCTGGCTGGGCGCGTGGGGCGGCAGACGGTCGCTGCGGCACCATGCCGCCACCGCTGCGCCGATATCCCAGAAGCTGCCGGGCTTGCCCTCCACATAGCCCGGCTCCCGGGCATCGAAGCAGCCGCCCTTGATGGCGTCCCGGGTGTCATCGCAGAAGATGCCCACCCGCTCGTTGAGCATGGCAAGGTTGGCCTTGTTGGCCTCGTACCGGTGCAGCTGGCTGGCACCGCCCTGCCACGGCTCACCGTACAGCAGGATGTCCCGCCCGCCGGGCAGGGCATCCAGCGCAGTGCGCACCGCGTTGATGCTCTCGGCGTCGTACAAGCCCATCAGGTCGAACCGGAAGCCGTCGATGTGGTACTCCTTTGCCCAGTAGAGGATGGAGTCGATGAGATACCGCCGCGCCATGGGGCGCTCGCTGGCAAACTCGTTGCCGCAGCCGCTTCCGTTGGAAAAGCTGCCGTCCGGGTTTTGCCGGAAAAAGTAGTACGGCACGGTGTTGTTTAAGGGGGTCTCGGTGCGGTAGGTGTGGTTATACACCACGTCCATCACCACCCCGATGCCTGCCGCATGGAGGGCGGCGATCATCTCCCGGCACTCCCGGATGCGCACCTCGCCCCGGGTGGGGTCGGTGGAGTAGCTGCCCTCCGGCACGTTGAAGTTGGTGGGGTCGTAGCCCCAGTTATATTGCCGCAGCAAAGGTTTTGCCTCGTCCACGCTGCCAAAATCAAAAATGGGCATCAGCTGGACGTATTTTACCCCCAACCGCTTGAGGTAGTTCAGGCAGGTGGGGTGGATGCCATCGCCGTGCAGGGTAGTGCCCTGCTGGGTAAAGGCCATATATTTGCCCCGCCACGCCGGGCGCACCCCGCTGGCGGCATCCTGCGAGAAGTCCCGCACGCTCACCTCCCACACGGCGCGCTGTGCCGGGGGGATATTGGGGCGCACATCCCGCTCCCACCCGGAGGGTGCGGTGCGGGCAAGGTCTACGATCATGCTGCGGACGCCGTTCACCCCCGCCGCCCGGGCGTAGGGGTCGCCGGTCTCGCGGGTGATGCCGTCCACGGTGACGGCAAAGGTGTAATAGCGGCCGTGCTGCTCTCCGGGCAGCCAGACGCTCCACACCCCATGCGCCCCGCGCACAAGGGGCTCTGTGCCCAGCACGGCACCGCCGTCTCCCTTGTGGTATAAGGTCACGGTGACTGCTTCGGCGGTGGGTGCCCACAGCCGCAGACAGGTGCCGCCGGGGGTGTAGTCCGGCCCAAGGGGGCCGGTATAGTAGTTTTCGCGGTGGAAGGGTACGTTTTCAAACAGTGTTTTCCACTGGGCAGGCGTTTTTGCAGCCATGGTCAGCTTCATTCCTTCTTATAAGATTCGTTATATTCAGTGTATCGGACAATAGGTTTTTTTTCAAGAGGGAATCGATGTTTACCATGGAAATCAATTTTCCGTAGGAAACCAGCGCGGCAGCTGCCGTTTGCCGTCACGACCCCTCCCCGTGAAAATGGGATAGCGGAGCGTCCGCAGACGCTCCGCTATCCCGAAATTAAAAATAAATTTTCCGCTGATAATGGCTAGAGCAAAGCGGAAGCCATTCCAAATCGTCACGCAGCGCCGACATCACTCTGCCGCGTCCGTCACCCGGACCGGATAACCAGTCCGCACACAGCGCACTGCATACCGGGCGTTGCCGCCGGAGGTGCAGGTGAACAGGGTCAGATCCCAGCTGTCCGTCTCGGCGGCGGTGGTCATCTCCTCGATCTGGGTGGGCTGCAAAGTCTCCACACTCTCCACCTCGTAGCTCCAGCGCAGACCGTCCGCATCCGTAAAGTACACCGGGCTGCCGATCGCCAGCCACTTGATGGGGCTGAAATGCTTTGCATAGTTGTGGCCGCAGATCACCAGATCATCAGCATAGGTGGTGCCGCTGTACCGCCCGGGGGCAACCTTCAGCCCGGCGTAGCTCCACTGTGCCATCACCGGCAGTTCCAGCCCCGCCGCCGGGATGGAAAGCACCCCGATGTAGTCACGCCCTTCCACCTCCACGGTGGTCATCTCCTGCGTCGGATCCAGCACCGGCTGCGGGGCCACGGTCTCGTTTTCCTGCCGGTGCTCCGTGATGGTCTTTTGCATGGTCTGCTCCAGTTCGCCCAATACTTCCTGCGAAGCCTTTTCTGCCCGGGCGGCATCCCACCGGTTGTAGCCCAGCAGCCCGGCGGCGCATAAGATCAGCACCGCACCCAGCACCATGCACAGCCTACCGATTTTCCGTTTCATTGCATTCCATCCTTTATATATAATAGTATCATCATCTGCTTCAGTATACCATTCCCCGCTCCGGTTTACAACCGTTCTTCCGGGCGATTTTTATCGGGCAGCAGCGCGCAGACCAGCCGCACCATCTGCCCGGTCAGGGGCAGCCACACCAGCGCACACAGTACGTTGAACAGGGTATGCGCGTTGGCGATTTGCCGGGTGATCACCGCGCACTCTGCCCCCGTAGGCGAGCACAGCCGCACCAGCGCCGCAAAGGGCTGCAGCAGTGCACAGCACACCGCCGCGCCGCTCAGGTTAAAAATGGCGTGGGCTGCTGCCACCCGCTTGGCGTCTCTTCCCTGCCCGATGGCGGCAAGCACCGCTGTGATGGTGGTGCCGATGTTATCCCCCAGCAGAATGGGGATAGCCTCCGTCAGCCCCAGCAGGCTGTGTACGCCGTCTGCACCGGGCTGCGCCGCCATGCTTTGCAGCAGCGCCACCGTGGCAGAACTGCTTTGCACCGTTAAGGTCATGCAGACGCCCGCCAGCAGTCCGTGCAGGGGGCTTTGCTGCACCCGGGCAAGCTCCAGCCGGAGCAGCGGGCTTTGCAGCAGCGGTTCCATGGCGCTGCGCATCACCGTGACGCCCTCGAACAGCAGTCCAAAGCCGAACACTGCCTCGCCCACGCAGCGTCCCCGCCAGCCTTTACAGGCCAGGCAGAGCAACACCCCGCCAAACAGCAGCAGATACCGCCAGCTTTCCACCCGGAACGCCAGCAGCTGTGCCGTGACTGTTGTGCCGATGTTCGCCCCGAACACCACCGGAACCGCCTGCCGCAGCTGCAACAGCCCCGCCGCCAGAAAGGCAATGACCATGACCGTGACCGCCGAGCTGCTTTGCAGCACCGCCGTGACCGCCGCCCCGGTCAGCAGTCCCGCCACCGGGTTTGCGGTGCACCGCGCCAGCAGGCTGCGCAGACGCCTGCCCGCTCCCTGCTGTACTGCCCTGCACAGGCTGTCCGTCCCATATAAAAACAGCGCCAATCCGCCGAATACCTGTAACAACACTTGGAATCCCTGCTCCATCCGCACCCTCCGTTTCTGCCTGTCCTTTATTTCTATGCAGCGAGAGCCGGTTTGCGCATTGACAAAGCTTACAAGTTTTTTGTGAATTTTTGTTTAATATTTCCCCATTCTCTTGCAATCCCGCTGCAAAAGGAATATTCTTATCAGGCGTTAATACTTAACAACTGTTAAGTATTTGAAAAATGCAAACGAGGAGGGACTGTTGTGTCCGAGCCAAGCACCCCCAGCTTTCAGGGGATGTGCCACTTTATCGGGCAGCTGAGCAAGGCATCCAAGGCCGGGATGCGGGCGGCGCTGGCCGATTGCCCCAAATGCCACTTTAATATGCTGGAAGGCCTGCTGCATTCCATCAACTGCCACGGAAAGGACGGTGCCATTTATGTCTCCGACCTTGCCCGGGAGATCCGACAGCCGCTGCCGGCGGTCTCGCGTGGGCTGCGGCTCATGGAGCAGGACGGCACCGTGGTGCGGGAGCCGGACCCCGCCGACCGCCGCAAAACGCTGGTGCGCATCACCCCTAAAGGGTATGAGCTGTGCCACCAGTGTGAGCAGGCTCTGCGCGACTACTTTGCCAGTGTGCTGGCACGGTTAGAGCCGGAGCAGGCAGCCCAGATGGACGCGCTGCGCGGCGCGCTGATGGATGCCATTCTTGCGGAAAATGCCGCGCGTAACATTGACCCGAAGGGAGAAACGAACCATGACAAAGATCTTTAAGCAGCTGGCCCGGCACTGGGCGGTCTGCCTTGTGGTGTTCGCGCTGCTGTTCGTGCAGGCGTACTGCGACCTTTCACTGCCGGACTACACCAGCAAGATCGTGGACACCGGCATCCAGCAGGGCGGCATTGAAAGCCCCCTGCCCCAGACGGTGCGCCAGAGTACGCTGGACGCGCTGAGCCTGCTGATGAACGAGGAGGATGCGCAGAAGCTGCAAAGCGCCTACCAGTACTATTTGCAGGACGATGGTGTATTGCAGCTGCGCTCCGACCTGACCGAGGCCGAGCGCACCGCACTGGAAGACGCCGTGACCACTCCGGACATCGTGCTGTATATGGCCGCCGCACAGGCCGCCAACACCCCCGCCGGGCAGAACAGCATGGGCATGACCGGCCTTGCCGAGATGCCCTCTGCCGCTGCGGACACCGACACCGAGACCATCACCCCCACGGCAGCAGATCTGGACACCGTTTGCAGCCAGTTTGCCGCCATGAGCCAGATGCCCGGCTTTGACCGCAGTATGCTGCAAAAGCAGCTGGACAGTGCCATGAGCCAGCTGGACAGCACCCTGCTGGAAAACCTGAAAAGCCAGTCTTTGCTGCTGGTGCAGCTGGAATACGAGGCACAGGGCGTTGCGCGGGATGTGCAGATGGGTTACCTCTTCCGGGTGGGCGGCCAGATGCTGGCGCTCACCCTGCTGATGGTGGCCGTGGCTGTGGCCGTGGGCTTCCTTGCCTCCCGGGTATCCGCCGCCATCGGTCGTGACCTGCGCCGTGAAACCTTCTCCAGTGTCATCGGCTTCTCCAATGCAGAGATCGAGAATTTTTCCACCGCCTCCCTCATCACTCGCACCACCAACGATATCCAGCAGGTGCAGTTCGTCTGCGTCATCCTGCTGCGCATGGTGGCCTACGCGCCCATTCTGGGCATTGGCGGTGTGCTGCACGTTGTAGGCAACAGCAGCGGCCTTTCTTGGATCGTGGTGCTGGACGTGGCACTGCTTTTGTTGCTGCTGATCTTCCTGATGAGCGTTGCCATGCCCAAATTCAAGGTGATGCAGCAGCTGGTGGACCGGCTGAATCTGGTCAGCCGCGAGATCTTGACCGGCATCATGCCGGTGCGCGCCTTCAGCCGCGAAAAGTTTGAGGAGCAGCGTTTTGATAAGGCCAACCGGGAACTGATGGGCACCCAGCTGTTTACCAACCGCGCCATGGTGGCCATGATGCCCTTTATGACCCTGATCATGAACGGCACCAGTCTGCTCATCGTCTGGTTCGGCGGCAAGGCCATGGACGCCGGCACCATGCAGGTGGGCGAAATGATCGCCTTTATCACCTACACCATGCAGATCGTCATGTCCTTCCTGATGCTGGCGATGGTGGCCGTCATGCTGCCCCGCGCCGGTGTGGCTGCGGATCGTATCGACGAGGTCATCCGCACCAAAGCCTCCATCCACGACCCGGACGAAGCCACTGCAAAGGCCGCACAGGCGCACACCGACTGGCAGGGCGTGGTGCAGTTCGAGGATGTGAGCTTCCGTTACCCCGGTGCAGACAGCGATGCACTGGAGCACATCAGTTTTACCGCAAAGCCCGGCGAGACCACCGCCATCATCGGCTCCACCGGCTGCGGCAAATCCACCCTGCTCAACCTCATCCCCCGCTTTTACGATGTGACCGGCGGCAAGGTGACCGTGGACGGCATTGACGTGCGCGAAATGCCGCAGGCACAGCTGCACGACCTGCTGGGCTATGTGCCCCAGAAGGGCGTGCTGTTCAGCGGCACCATTGACAGCAATCTGAAATTCGGCGGCGAGGATATCACCGACGCACAGGTGCACAAAGCCGCCGCCATTGCACAGGCCACTGATTTTATCGAGGCAAAGCCCGAAGGCTACCAAAGCCCCATTGCACAGGGCGGCTCCAACGTATCCGGCGGCCAGAAGCAGCGGCTTTCCATTGCCCGGGCAATTGCCAAAAATCCCAAGGTCTATCTGTTTGACGACAGCTTCTCGGCGCTGGACTACAAGACCGATGTAACGCTGCGCCGCGCCCTGAAGGCACAGACCGACAACGCCACTGTGATCATTGTGGCACAGCGCATCTCCACCGTGCTGCACGCAAACCAGATCCTTGTACTGGACGAGGGCAGGCTGGTGGGTAAGGGCACTCATGCCCAGCTGATGGTCAGCTGCCCGGAATATCAGGAGATCGCCCGCAGCCAGCTGAGCCAGAAGGAGCTGGCGCTGGATACCCTGAATACAGAAAAGGAGGGTGAGTGATATGCCCAGACCCGGACGTCCCACCACCGAGCGCGCCAAGGACTTTAAAGGCACGCTGCGGCAGCTCATCCGCACCATGAGCCACTACAAGCTGCCCCTTGCGGCAGCCATGCTGTTTGCAATTCTTTCTACCATCTTCAACATTGCAGGCCCCAAGGTGCTGGCAAAAGCCACCACTGCCCTTGCCACCGGCTGGATCGCCCGGCTGCGCAGCACCGGCAGCATTGATTTTGTGTATATCGCCCGCATTCTGCTGTTTTTGCTGGGGATGTACCTGCTGAGCAGCGCTTTCAGCTTTATTCAGGGCTGGCTGATGACCGACCTTTCCCAGAAGGTCTGCTACGACTTCCGCCGCCAGATCAGTGAAAAGATCAACCGCCTGCCGCTGGCGTACTTTGAAAAGCGCACCGTGGGCGAGGTGCTCTCCCGCATCACCAACGATGTGGACACGCTGGGGCAGAGTCTGAACCAGAGCATCACCCAGCTGATCACCAGCATTACCACCATGATCGGTGTGCTGGTGATGATGCTTTCCATCAGCCCCCGCATGACTCTGATCGCTCTGCTGATTTTACCGGTATCGCTGGCGTTGGTGCTAGTGGTGGTCAAGTTCAGCCAGAAGTACTTCAAGACACAGCAGGCCACGCTGGGCGTGGTCAATGGTCAAGTCGAGGAAGTCTACGCCGGTCACAACGTGGTCAAGGCGTTCAACCGGGAGGCCGTGGTGCTGGCAGACTTCAACGCCGCCAACGATAAGCTGTACGAATCCGCATGGAAGAGCCAGTTCCTCTCCGGCCTGATGATGCCCATCATGAACTTTGTGGGCAACCTGGGCTATGTGGCAGTGGCCATCGTGGGCAGCATTTTTGCTGCAAACGGCGTTATCACCATTGGTGATATTCAGGCTTTTATCCAGTATGTCAAAAACTTTACCCAGCCCATCCAGCAGCTTTCGCAGGTGTCCAATATGCTGCAAAGCATGGCCGCTGCCGCCGAGCGGGTATTCGAGTTTTTGAACGAGCCGGAGGAAGAGCAGCTGGCAGACCCTGCCCGCCGCGCCGACCCCGCCGACATTGACGGACAGGTCACCTTTGACCATGTGCGCTTCGGCTACACCCCGGACAAGACCGTCATCCACGACTTCAGCTGCACGGTGCAGCCCGGCCAGAAGGTAGCCATCGTAGGCCCCACCGGCGCGGGCAAGACCACTATGGTCAAGCTGCTGATGCGCTTTTACGATGTGGACGCCGGTTCCATCACCCTGAACGGCCACGATGTGCGGGACTTTGACCGCAGCGCTCTGCGCGAGGGCTTTGGCATGGTGCTGCAGGACACATGGCTGTTCAAGGGCACCATCATGGAGAACATCCGCTATGGCCGTCTGGATGCTACCGACGAAGAAGTGATCGCCGCCGCCAAGGCTGCCAATGCCGACCACTTTATCCGCACCCTGCCCGGCGGCTACCAGATGGAGCTGAACGAGGACGCCTCCAACGTCAGTCAGGGACAGAAGCAGCTGCTTACCATCGCCCGCACCATTCTGGCAGATAACCGCATCCTGATTTTGGACGAGGCTACCAGCAGCGTGGATACCCGCACCGAGCAGCGCATCCAGACCGCCATGGATCGCCTGATGGAGGGCCGCACCAGCTTTGTCATCGCCCACCGCCTTTCCACCATCCGGGACGCCGACCTCATCCTTGTGATGCGAGACGGCGACATTGTGGAGCAGGGCACCCACGACCAGCTGATCGAGGCCGGTGGCTTCTACGCCGATCTGTACAACAGCCAGTTCGAGGATGTTGTGGATTAAAGCACCTGTTATCGCAATATAACTGCAAAAAGAGCACCTGTTGCCTTCCTTTCTGAGGACAGCAGGTGCTCTTGCTTTTTTATTCCTCCACCGGTTCCAGCTTCAAGCCGAACAGCTTTTCCGCAAGGGGCGGCAGCTGCCGCTGCAACGCGCGGACATAAGCCATTACCACCGGGTCCTCGCGCTTTTGCCCCAGCACGATGCCAAACCGGTGTCCCCTGCCCCAGTCCAGTACCCGCACAAAACTGAGGTCCGGTCTACGGTAGTAGAAAGGCGGGACCATCTTGAGCGCCGGGTCGCCGTAGGCTGCACTGCGGACACCGCCCACCGGCGTAAACTCCACTCCTCGGTCCATTCCCTCCTGCAGCAGGCTTGTTTCGTAGACAGTCTGGTACATCTCCTTGATGGGCAGCCAGCGGTATTGCAATGCCTGTTCCAAGGTCAGTCTGCCCACCGGCATATCAGCGGGCGGGTGGATGGGGATGCAAAGTTCCGGCATATAGAACAGCGGCACAAAGGTAAGCCCCTGCGCGTAGAACTCTGCACTTTCCAGCTGGAAGGAAAGATCCATCTCCCCTTTTTTCAGGCTGCGCCAGACCTCGCTGCGGTTGGCGCACTGTCCCAGAATAGGCGTGTATTGCAGACACAGCTCGCTTGTCAGTGAAAACAGGTCGTATACGAACATCCGCATTGCCTCATGACACCCTGCGATGATCAGATGTCTTTCCGGCGGTTTTTCCTGCTGCTGCACCGCTCGGGCATGGCACACTGCCTGCTGATACAGGGCTACCAGCTGCTTTGCCTTGGGGTAAAAATCCTGTCCTGCCGGGGTCAGCGCCACCCGGCGCGGTACATGTTGGAACAGCTCGAACCTCAATTGCCCTTCCAGCGTGCGGATCTGCTGCGAAAGTGCCGACTGGGAAAGATACAGCGCCTCTGCCGCCGCAGAAAAGCTGTTCAGTTCCACGATCTTTACAAAGCCTTCCAGTGCGCTCTCGTTCATGCTTTCCTTCCTCCTGCAATACATTAGGTTTTCCTTAATTATAATATTCCAAACTTGAATTGTAAATAGTACCCTTCTACGCTACAATTGTTAAGGATTCAGCAAAGTGTCTTTTACTTTGCCGCACGATAAGAAGGAACACAAAGAAGAGCAAAAAGAAAGAGAGCGTACCTATGAACAAGATCTCCCGTAAGGGCTTTATCAAGATTGCCGCTGCCGCCGCCATGAGCGGTGTGACCGCCGGTGCTCTGGCTGCCTGCAATGCCGCCTCCGGTTCTGCTTCCGCTTCCACTGCCGGTCTGTACACCCCCGGCACCTACGAGGGCACTGCCGAGGGCATCTCCTCCACCGTCAAGGTCACCATGACCTTCTCCGACAGCGCTGTCACCGACGTGGTGGTGGATACCTCCGGCGAGACCGCTTCCTTCGGCGCTGCCGCTGCCGATGAGCTGCGCGAGCAGCTGCTGGCTGCTGGTTCTGCCGAGATCGACGGTGTTTCCGGTTCTACCATCACCTCCGACGCCGTGATGAAGGCTGCCAAGAGCTGCTACGCACAAGCTAAGGGCGAGGCCGTGGTCTCCAGCGTGCAGCTGCCCACCGGCGATGAGAACGACTGGCTGGGCAAAGAGCCCGACATCGACGAGGCTGCCATCACCGAGACCGTGGACACCGACATCCTGATCGTGGGTGCAGGCAACGGCGGTATGTTCGCTGCCGCCTATGCTGCTGCCAACGGCCTGAACTTCC
>ERZ773178.4327-NODE-4327-length-10802-cov-19.049316_pt1 | contig 10802 bp, 8 predicted proteins | sample MGYA00580533_ERZ773178 | MGnify/ENA primary metagenome ERZ773178 (study PRJEB29015, sample SAMEA2737859) | human gut metagenome | biome: human gut; feature: human-associated habitat; material: faeces | place: China | collected 2012 ...
GCTTCTGCCCTTTACCTTTCCCTTCGGCCGGTGACCGTTGGTTCAGGGCGTATGGCGTCTCCAAGAGTACAAGCCCGCTAGGCGTCCCGGCAGAATTATAAATCCGGCGAGACACCTAGCGGACTTCCCCCCACTTGCAAAAGTTCTGTCCTTTACTTTTCAGGAATAATCTCGAAGATTTCGGCTGAACCATCCAGCTGAAGCTTGGCAGCCTTCTTCACCAATTCTATCTTGCAGAATGACTGGTCGATGTTGGTTGTTGCCAATACCTTGCCCTTGGCATTCAGCTGGCGACAAATCAATGATTTGCCTGGAGCCAACTTCAACAGCAGGGTGTAACCCTTTACATTCTTTTCTACACCCATAGTAAGGGTGCCCTCGTTGGTGAATGAGGTGCAAGGATTCTCATCGAAACCATACATCGCTGCCTGCAGATTGCCTGCCTCAACAGGGAAGCTCAAACGATCTGGAGTAGTTGGGTTCACCTCAAAAGTACGGACTGCAGCCCAATTGCGCTTGTCAGACTTCAACTTCTTGATGCGGATATAACGAGCCTCAACAGGAGAATCGGTCTTCCAGTTGATGATATACTGCTTCTTCAACTCACCGGTCAAAGCCTTCCATTCCTTCTTGTCAAGAGAATACTCCAATACGGTATTATCGAAGTAATCCACATCATCTACAGAGTTACGTCCCTGAAGGATTCTTACCTCAGAAACAGAACGAACACAACCTAAGTCTGCACCAATCCAGTCGCCAGTGTTCTGACCATTACCTGATGTATAATAGGTAGTAGAATCGTTGTCAAACATCGCCTTGCTCTGGGTAGTTCTCAAGGTGGCATAAGTACCGATACCCTTATAGAAAGCAGGCACCTTGCCAGTCAACTTCTTGAAGAAGCCAGAAGCCATATCATCCATAGACTGCTCATAGAATGGCTGCAATACCATGGTTCCAGACTTATGCTTCTCGTAAGCAGCCACATCTTCCTTGCTCATACGGTTGTTTACATAGCCATCCCAGAAAGCCTGGTCATTACCAGCCTTGTACTCCTTAATGAGCTGCATGGTCTTCAGACCACGGTTACCCAATTTGCCAAACTCAGTCAACCAAGGACGGAGTTCCTTCATCAACAAGGCATTCTTGCAGTTTGCCTCCATCTGAGCAGGTGCATTCTTCACCTTTTCAAATTCCTTCTGCAAAGCATTGAACTCAGCATCTGTAAAGTTGTCGATGCGGAAGCTCTTGGTTTCCCATGATTCGATACGGCGATAACCGGTTTCTGTATCGCATGAGTGCATGGCGAATGTACGATAAGCATCGTGTGCCTCTGGAGTGAGATCTACCAGACCACGCTCCCAGTTGTCGAGTGGATTATAGTTGGCGATATTCCATGCATAGTCAGCTACACCGTAGAGAGCCAGCTTGGAAGCCTCACCATGCTCCATTGGGTTGCTCACGAAACCACAGAGATCCTTGTTGGTCAGGTCGGTCTGCAAACCGTAGGTAGGACCCTGCATGATGATATGGCGTGCATAATCAGTAACTGGGAAGTTCCACCAGTAGTAAGCAGGGCGCTTGATACGGGAGTTCACCCAGTCGAGCGTCTCGCGGGTCAAGTCACTACATACCACATCACCTGTCCAGAATACATTGATAGATGGATCGAGGGTGTTACCGAAGATAGCCAGAGAACCGGTTGGTTTTGGATTCGCCCAGAGACGGGTATAATCGGTAGGACACATCACGAGCGGTGTAACATCGCCCTTAGCCTTCACAAACTCCTTAGCCAAGCGGTTCAAGAGTTCTGACTGCTTCACTGGGTTGGCACCCTCGCCGGAAATATCATCAAAGAAGATAGCGAAAGAACGTACACCGAGGTCGTACATCAAGTCAAGCTTGTGAACCAGGTTCTGATAGTCTTCCTCATTCCACTTGATATCCTGTCCTGGATGGATAGCCCATACGAAATCTACACGGTTGCGGCGGCAAGCCTGTACGAGTTCGCTGATGTTCTTAGCCTCTTTCTCAGGATAAGGCAAGCGCCAGTTAGGGCAGCTGTGATAAGGATCATCCTTTGGACCATAGAGATAGGTGTTCATCTTGTTCTTTCCATAATAATCGATGAGGGAAAGACGCACCTGATGAGACCAAGGCTCACCATAGAAGCCCTCTACCACACCACGGTTTGGAAGATCAGGGTAGTCGTTGCAAGTGGTATAAGGCATCTGGCCCTTTGCCATCTCGCTGTTTACAATCTGGCGCAAGGTCTGGAGACCGTAGAAGGCACCACGCTCATCGTATCCCACAATCTGGATACCTTTGGCATCAGCCTTCAGGCTGTAAGCTCCAGATACAGGCTTGACTCCTGCTTTAGCAGCAAGCTTCTCACCGAAATCGATGGTCAGGCGAATGCCCTTGGCGTTAGCGGTCAGGAACTTCACATCATCCGCAAACTTACCTTTCTTGTCTATCACCTTGACACCCTTCTGCAGGTCGAGTCGGTTAGCAGCATCCACATTCAGGAGATGTGGTGTAGGACTCACGATGAGTCCGTGATGATCCAGTTTTTTACCAGGAATCATGTGCACGTCCTGCTTTTCAGAACGCTGGCCGCTCAGGTCTTGTGCCTGAGTGCCCTGTGCAAATGCTGCCATCAACATAGCAGCCAAAATCACTTTTCTAGTCATAATGAATCGTTTGGTTTTAATATTAAGCTTATAATTTTTATTATTTCATAGGGGAAAGACGCTTTCCTGATTTAATTCAGCTGAAAGACGCTTTCTACATTCTTATTCGTCTGTTCTGCGAATTCCTCCTCACTCACTCCGTAGGCTTTTGCCAGAGTCTTGAGCACTTCTATCACGAAGGCGCTTTCATTGCGCTTGCCACGATAAGGCACGGGAGCCATATAAGGACTGTCGGTCTCCAGGATGATGCGATTCATCGGAACCGCAGCCGGAAGGTCTTCTCTGAGATGACTGCTCTTGAAAGTAGAAACACCGCCGATACCCAGCACGAAGTTATCGAAAGAGAGAAGCTCTTCAGCCTCCTTCTGATTGCCGGTGAAGCAGTGGAACACGCCGCCAGGCAGGTCTTTCTGATACTGACGGAGCAAGTGCACCATCTCGTTCTGTGCCTTGCGGCAATGAATCATCAGGGGAAGTCGGGTTTCTACCGACCATTTCACCTGTTCCTCGAATGCCTCCAGCTGCTCGTGCTCGAACTCACGGCTCCAGTAATAATCGAGTCCCACTTCTCCTACTGCGATGAAGTCATTGCGTTGAGCATCCAATATCTTCCTGAGTTCAGCCAGCTGATCCTTCCAGTTTGCCTTCACCTCTTCAGGATGCAAACCGATCATCGGATAGGCATAACCCGGATATTCCCGACTCAATGCCAGGACAGCGTGCGTGGTCTTCACGTCGATGGCAGGCAAGAACACCTTGCCTACCCCCGCTTCCCTGGCACGAGCGAAGGCTTCCGCTCTATCCTCATCAAACTCTTCTGCATCGAGATGAGTATGCGTATCTATTACTTTAAACATTGAACTTCTTTACTTTGAACTTTGAGCTTTGAACTTTGAACTTTATGATTAGTACTGGCGCTTCATCATTTTCTGTGCATATTTTGCCAACTCCTCCTTGCGCTCAGCAGGCACATTCACAGCATCAAGATACTTCTTGCTCTGCTCGAAGTAATAGGCAATCTTATCCTGTGCCATCTTGTCGATACCGATCTCGTTATAGAGACGGGTAACAGCAGCCACCTTCTCATTGCGGTCGAATTCCTTGGCATCCACCCATTTCTGGAGTTCAGCACGCTGGGCATCGTTGGCATGGTTGAAGGCATTGATGAGCATGAAAGTCTTCTTGTTGGAAGTGATATCACCACCAATAGCCTTACCAAACACCTTGGAATCACCATATACATCGAGGAAATCATCCTGCAGCTGGAAAGCCAAGCCGATCTGCTCGCCAAACTTATAGAGATTGTCAGCATCCTCAGCAGAAGCATCAGCCAGGATGGCACCAATCTTCAGGGCACAAGCCAGAAGCACACTGGTCTTGAGGCGAATCATCTCGATATACTCCTCTTCCTTCACATCATTGCGGTTCTCAAACTCCATATCATACTGCTGTCCCTCTCCAATCTCAAGGGCTGTAGTTGTAAAGAGCTTCATCACCTTGGCAAGATGCTGATCGTCGCACTGTGCCATTCTCTCGTAAGCTAACACCAACATACTGTCACCAGAGAGGATAGCAGTATTGGCATCCCACTTCTTGTGTACAGTCTCATGACCACGACGGAGGTCAGCATTATCCATCAGGTCGTCGTGCAAGAGAGTATAGTTGTGATAAGTCTCAAGAGCTATCGCATTCATCAGAATCTTCTCAGGATCATTCTTGAAGAGATTGTATCCCAAGAGCATTAAAACAGGGCGAATACGCTTTCCACCTAAAGAGAGTACGTACTTCACCGGTTCGTAAAGCGACAATGGTTTACGATTGTATGGGAGATTTGCCAGGAAATCATTCACCATTACCAATAATTCTTCTGATGTCTTCATATCTATCATATTTCTAATTTATAATATCTGATTTATAATCTGTCTTGAAATTGAGTATTCAGTTATTTTATCTTTTATAACTGGAATACCACCGGAATGGCAATCATGGTACGGCACACCTTGTTCTTGTCCATACCCGGTTTCCATTTGGGCATCATTTTCATCACGCGGAGCGCTTCAGCATCAAGGGCAGCATCCACCGAGGTACTTACCTTGGTATTGGCGATGCTTCCATCCTTGTTCACGATGAAGGTTACCACCACCGTGCCCTGTACCTTGTTGTTCTGCGCCACCTGCGGATACTTCAGGTTCTTGGTGAGCCATTGCATAAATGCCGACCAGCCTCCCGGAAACTCCGGAATCTTCTGCACCACGGTAAACTTGATAGGAGCCTCAGCCTGTGTATCTGCCGGATCCACCGCCGTCTCAGGAGCCGCCTCCTTGACGTCAGCCCCTTCTACTACACCCGAGCCATCACCGATTACCAGCTCGCTGGTAGTAGTGCTGATCTTTTCCGGTGTCTTCTTGACCATTTGCTGCTCGGTAGGTTTCACCTCCTGGGTGATAGCCTGCGAGGCAGGTGCCTTCGCCATAGCCTCCGCACTCACCATATCTTTCTGGTCGGGCGGAGTTGACATTTCCATATCTTGCGAAAGATCTTCAAAGTTCTCTGCCCAGTCGTCATCTCCCTGCGGATTTCTGGAATATTGCAATCCTACAAAAAGAAGCGTAAAGGCAATAAGGAGTCCCAGCAGGAAAAAGGTTACCCGCTTGTCCTCCAACTGTGCACGATCTGATTTCTTTATTTCCACAATATCTATTATCTACTATTTGCAGACTTGTTCACCCGTTTTTGGGGTCCAAACTGCAATATTTTACATTCTCTTTCGTTATTTTCTACGAAAACATTGCAAATTTACGTCTTATTTCTCAAAAAAGCCGTATCTTTGCCAAAGAATTAGATATTTTAAATGAAAAAAGTTGTTTTTTCCATTATATTGACGCTTTTCGCGACAAAAATGGGGGCTCAAGAGAGTCAGACGGGGTATAACTTCCTCCGACTCCCCGTCAGTGCCCATGCTGCCGCCTTGGGAGGCGATAACATCACCTTGATAGAAGATGATGCGGCACTTGCTTTCCATAACCCAGCCCTGCTGGTTTCGGTGAACGACCGTACCCTCAACTTCAACTACATGAACTATATGAAGGGGGTGAATATGGCATCAGCTTCATTCAACCGCATCGCCGGAGAGAAGGCTTCGTGGGCGGTATCGGCGCAGTATGTGGATTATGGCAAGATGAAGCAGACCGATGAGAACAACATCCAGATGGGTGAATTCTCGGCTAAGGATATCTGCCTGGCGGGTACTTTCTCCTACCTGCTCAGCGAACGCCTCGTGGGTGGCATCACCGCCAAATTCATCACCTCGTATATCGGTGATTACAACTCCATCGCCATGGGGGTGGATCTGGGACTCAACTACTACGATTCGGAAGAAGAGTGGTCGGTTTCCGCAGTAGCCAGAAACCTGGGTGGACAGCTCAAGGCTTATGATAAAGAATACGAGAAGATGCCGATAGACCTACAGGTGGGTGTCAGCAAGCACTTCATCAATACCCCCTTCCGCGTTTCAGCCACCTTGGTGAACCTGAACCATTGGGATAAGGGAATCAGAAACCATGCGGTATTAGGTGCCGATCTGCTGTTGGGCGAAAGCCTCTGGGTGGGAGCCGGCTATAACTTCCGACGCCACGATGAGATGAAAATCGTAAATGGAGAAGATGAGACCAGCAGCCATGGAGCTGGATGGTCGTTGGGTGGCGGTATCAATCTGGAGCGCTTCCATCTCAACATCGCCTACGGCAAATACCATGTCAGCAGTAATAGTCTGCTGCTGAATATCGACTACAGATTATAGAATACGGATTATAGAATACTGATTATAGAATACTGATTATAGAATACTGATTATAGAATACAGATTTATAGAACAGATAAACTTTTCAGATTTAAAGACATGAAGAAGATTACAATAGCAATTGACGGTTACTCTTCTTGTGGAAAGAGTACCATGGCAAAGGATCTTGCCAAGGAAATCGGATATGTGTATGTAGATACAGGTGCCATGTATCGATCAGTTACGCTCTATGCCCTGCGCCACCAGCTCTTCGATGAGGATGGCAAGGTAAAGGTAGCAGAGTTAGAGGCTGAGATGCCAAACATCCACATCTCTTTCAAGTTCAACGCCGAAACCGGTCGCCCAGACTGCTATCTCAACGGAGAGTTGGTAGAAAAGGAGATCCGCTCGCTGGAGGTTTCCAATCACGTAAGTCCTGTGGCAGCCATCCCATTCGTAAGAGAGGCATTGGTAGCCCAGCAGCAGAAGATGGGCGAAGACAAGGGCATCGTGATGGATGGCCGTGACATCGGTACCACCGTTTTCCCTAACGCAGAACTGAAGATCTTCGTTACGGCAAGCTCTCAGGTAAGAGCACAGCGCCGTTTCGATGAGCTCAAGGAGAAAGGAATGCCTGCCGACTTCGAGGCTATTCTGAAGAACGTAGAGGAGCGTGACTACATTGACACCCATCGTGAGACCTCTCCTTTGCGCAAGGCTGATGATGCCATCACACTCGACAACAGTGAGATGACAATTCCGGAACAGAAGGAATGGTTGATGAAACAGTATCAAAAAGCCACAGAAAAGTAACAAAAAGCTACTCTGTCGAAGAAAGGACAAAGAAAACTGCAAAAATATATTAAAATTTCAGTTTTATATAAAAATACTGCCATTTTAAAGAATTGGCTTTGCAAAAAAACGTCGTTTTATTTATCTTTGCAGACATAATGACAAGGTAGTAATGATATAGATTATAAATTTTGAGTTAATTACTGTTTTTTGAAGGTGATAAGTCCTCGTGAGAAGATTTATCACCTGTTTTTATTTAATAAGATGAATCATCAGATTACCTGTTTCTCCTTATGATAAGGTATCCTTGATGATTTTCTCCTTGCATTCTTCCATCAGCCATTTAGGAGTACTGGTAGCACCGCAGATGCCAACGGTATTCAGGCCCTTCAACCAATCCATATTGATTTCCTCGGCACTCTCTATCTGATAGCTGTTAGGATTCACACTCTTGCACTCCTTGAAGAGCACCTTTCCATTGCTGCTTTTTCTGCCACTGACAAAGAGGATGACATCATGCTTGCTGGCAAAGGAGGCGATGTTTGGCATTCTGTTAGCCACCTGGCGGCAGATGGTATCAAAGCTCTTGAAGGTTGCGCCCTCTACGATATGCTCCTGGCAATACTCGATGATGCGATGGAACTCATCCAGACTCTTGGTGGTCTGAGAATAGAGATAGATGTCACGGTTGAAATCCAACTTACCTACTTCCTTCAGATGCTCTACATCCTCAAACTTCTCTACCACGAGGGCATGACTCTCGGTCTGTCCTACCAGACCCAACACCTCAGCATGTCCCTTCTTTCCGAAGATGACAATCTGCGCCTCCGGATTGCTCACATACTGCTTCTTGATGCGGCGCTGCAACTGGAGTACTACCGGACAGGTGGCATCAATAATCTCAATATTGTTCTTCTCTGCCAGCGCATAAGTCTCAGGGGGTTCACCATGGGCACGAAGCAGCACCTTCACACCGTGAAGCTCCTTCATCTCCTCATGGTCGATGGTAATCAGCCCTGCCTCATGCAGGCGCTCCACCTCCATACCATTATGCACGATATCACCCAGGCAGTAGAGTGTACTGCCCTTTTCCAACTCTTCTTCAGCTTTCTTGATGGCAGTGGTTACGCCGAAGCAGAAACCACTACCATTATCTATTTCTATCTGCATTACTTTACATTTATTCTAATTACAACTTTGGCATTCTCCGGATCATTGGTAATCATGAGAATACGAGGATGCTTGGCACGCGACTTCTTCAGATCGGAAGCCACGGCTGTCACCTTCATCTTCACGGTCTCTCCCGGCTGAATCTTGCTCTTCTTCAGCTGTACCTGCAAGCCCATGGTAAACATCTGCATGCTTCGGATATCCAAAACCGACTTACCCTGGTTGCTAACCAGGATTTCTCCCTTCCGCTTCTTCTTGCCGTTGAAGCTTCCCAGATTCAGATCGGTAGTAGAGAGTTCCACCTTCGGAGCCAGTTCCTTCTGCTCGGCAGTCAACTTGTCGAAACTTGGCAGGAGAACGGCAGAAACCACGATTTCCTTCTCTGGAGCAATCTTGTCACCAGGACGCTCACCCAGATAAACAGAAGTCTGATTCAAGCCGAAATCACGCAGCTTCTTCGAATCCAGCACGAAGGTAATCTCTGCAGAACGGTGAGGAGCCACCTTGGAAGGCGAAACCGTCGCCTGGAGATAGTTAGGAAGATGCATGACCACAGGTTCCATCATCTCCTCTGTAGGATTGAAGATATGGATGCGCTGTACCGGACGGTCGCCACGGTTTACATCATCAAACTCCACCTCCTGGGCATCCGACTTGAGTTCGCCAAGCAGTTCATTATATGGACCTGCGAAATCTACCACATTGCTCACTACCCTACCACGCATAGAGAGGATAAAAGGTTCCTCCGATGCATTGCTATAGAGGCATATCTGCTTGTGGAAGGTACCCATCTGCTTCGCATCATACACCGCCTTGACCAAGAAGCTGTCGCCAGGAGCCACACTGTTCTTCGGATACACAACCTCTGTACATCCGCAACTCTTATACACCTGATGGATGATCAGCGGTTTACTGCCCTCATTCTTCATCAGGAACTCAGCGGTCACCGGCTTGCGGAATACTACCTGTCCACAATCCACGATCTCGTTCTGAGTACTTATCTTCTGTGCCGACGCAGACACCGCCAACAGCGATGAAAGCATCAATATATTCATTCGTTTCATACTATTCTATTCGTAATTATCAATCCTTATATTAATTATTAACTGTCATCTTATATGCCTCCGTACGACCACCAAACTCCGGACTGTAGGTACACTCTGCCGTGCAGGATCCCGACTGGTAGTCGCCCTTACGGTCAACATAATATTCCATTTCTACGAAATGCTTACCTTTAGATAAACGATCAAAATAGAAATTTGTTGTATTATCCTTAGGAGAAACATAACATTCCATTCCCCACTGGTAACCGCTCAACTGATTGACAGGCTCCAGACAGGCGGCACGTTTGTCCACAATCTTCACGAAATCGTAGTCACGGTCGGCAGTAATGGTGATGATGACCTTGATCTTATCACCCACCTTCGCCTTCTTCTGGTTTTCAACCTTACGGCTAACCTTGATGCCCGATTCCAGAGAAGCTATTTCGCTAAGCGGCTGCTTGAACTCTGCATACACGGCACCCCAACTGGTATAATCGCTCTTCTTGCTGATGCTCAGGGTAGATGCCTTACCCGCCTTTTCAGTCCTGACATAACCCAGCGTAGTAGAATCCTGCGGCATTGGCAACAGCTTGCCATCCAGTTTCAGCACGGCATTCTCAGCCTTTCTGTTCCAGTTGCTCTCATTACCCTTCATAAAGGCATAGACGGCATCCACGGTGTTCACTGGCGTATCCCAAACCTGGGTACGCTTCGACATCAGGAGCCAGCGCTGCATCTCCTCGATGGTCTGCTGTTTGCTAATAGCAGACGATGCTGATGAAATAGCAGCTATAGACTGAGCATCCAAAGCCTGCAGAGCCTCGATGGCAGCCACCTCCGTTGGAATCTTATAGTTTCTCCAACTATAGTACGCCTTGCGAGTATCATAATATCTGCCCATATCCTCACGATAGACGGAATATTCCTCCATGCTCTTCAAGTAGTCGGCAGCCGTCTTGTAATCGTAGTTTAGGGCGAGTATCACAGCAGCCTTCGCCTTGCCATAGATGGTCAACGAACCCGTCATCTTCTTCAGTTTTCCGAGGAGATAATCCATGTCATTCAAAGCAGGAGCTTTGAGTTTCACACAAGTCCCATCCATTGCGACAATATAGAGATAATGCAAAGCCATCTCGCTAGGATTCACCTTGTGCTTTTTCTCCTCCTGCTTCTTCATTTCTCTCACTTCCTGGGCAGTCTGCCAGGAGAGATAATTGATGGCGGAAGTCAGCATCTTGGCGGTGGATTTCTGAACACCGGCAACGGCATTCAGACGAACCATCATTTCGGCTACCGACGTTGTCATATACCGGCTGCCCTTCATGCCCT
>ERZ773178.4331-NODE-4331-length-10791-cov-4.267325_pt1 | contig 10791 bp, 7 predicted proteins | sample MGYA00580533_ERZ773178 | MGnify/ENA primary metagenome ERZ773178 (study PRJEB29015, sample SAMEA2737859) | human gut metagenome | biome: human gut; feature: human-associated habitat; material: faeces | place: China | collected 2012 ...
CAGATTCCATTCACCTTTGGCTAACTGTGAGATACCCCACTGTGTACGTAAGGTAATGTGTGCTTTGTCCATAGACCTTCCGCGCTTGGTGGTGATTACTACTACACCGTTAGCAGCACGGGCACCATAAATAGAGGTAGAAGACGCATCCTTCAGTACAGAAATATTTTCAATGTCACTCGGACTGATAGTGTTGAAGTCACTGCTGGAAATGGGTACACCGTCCAGAATGAACAAGGGGGAGGTACCTGAAGTGATGGAGTTGGTTCCACGGATTTGAAAAGCCGCTGCCTTGCTGGGTTCACCCGAGTTGGACATCACCATCAAACCGGGGGTCTGTCCCTGCAGGGCTTGGTCGAAACCTGCGGCAGGTACGCTTTCCATTTTCTCTGCCTTTATTGTGGAAACGGAACCGGTTACCGTTCCCTTTTTACGAACTCCGTAGGCTACTACCACTATTTCGTCCACCAACTGTGCATCACTCTTCAACGTGATATCCAGCTTTTGTGTCTGTGGAGTCACTACGTGCTGTTGCTGCTGCATACCAATGTACGAGTACACCAAAGTAGCCTGCGCAACGCCTTTGATCTCAATGGAATAATTACCGTCTATGTCGGTAATCACACCATTATTAGTACCCTCTTGCATAATGGCTACACCAATCAGCGGTTCATTGGTTTCTGCTTCAATGACCGTACCCTTCACTGTAAAATTTTGGGCAATAAGCGATTGGACCGCTATTACGGCAAGAGAGACGAACAAAAGAAATCCTCTTTTCATCTCTGTTTTTTAAGTTAAAATAATATAAATGAATTGTTTTTAAATGTATATAATTCCAATACTTCGGTAAAAATTTACCGAAGTATTGTATATTGCATACGGAGAAATGGATGGACACACTTGCTACATCTTGTCTCTTCGTTTAACGTTTCTCCAAACATTACATCAAAAAATAATATATTATTAGAATATTCAATAAAACGGCTCATGATTGCATTTTTATTCATATTAAAAAAGATGTGCAAAATTATAGTATTATCCTTAATTCCGCAACACTTTTTCAAAAAACAATTTAAAGCATTGAGTAATAATATTTTACCCAATGCTTTGTCATGTCAGAAGATTCACTTAACTTAGTGTTGCTAATAAAAGTTCATAAATCTTCATCAGACATGGCTAAAGTACAAATAAAATCTGAAAAAATCACCCCTTTTGGCGGAATATTTTCAATCATGGAGCAGTTTGATGTCCTTTTATCCAATGTGATTGATTCTACATTAGGAAAGCGCTGTCAGTCCTTCGGCTACAGCTACAGTGAAATACTCCGCTCCCTCATGTGCGTGTTCTTCTGCGGTGGTTCTTGCATTGAAGATGTCTCCACACATCTTATGAGGCATCTTTCCTGTCATCCCAAACTCAAGACATGCAGTTCTGATACGATTCTACGTGCCATAAAAGAGCTGACTACCTGCAACACAACCTACCCATCCACGGTTTCAGGAAAATCATACGACTTCAATACAGCCGACACCATGAACGAACTTCTGGTGAGGTCACTTATATCTACCGGAGTATTGAGCAAAGGACAGGAGTACGATTTTGATTTTGACCACCAGTTCATTGAAACGGGAAAGTATGATGCCAAACCCACCTACAAGAAGTTTACAGGATATAGTCCCGGAGTAGCAGTTGTCGGCGACTCTATTGTCGGCATAGAGAACCGTGACGGTAATGCGAATGTACGTTTCTGTCAGCAGCATACGCTTGAAAGGGTTTTTACAAGACTTAAAAGGAACGGCATCCGTATAGACAGGGCACGTATGGATTGCGGTTCTTGTACGGAAGAGATTGTAGACACAGTGAAGGCCCATTGTAATCATTTCTATATACGCGCCAACAGATGTTCCGCTTTTTATGACGAGAAGCTCATTCTCCGAGGATGGAGGACTGAGGAAATCAACGGAATAGAATTCGAACTGAACTCCATTGTCGTAGAAAAGTGGAAAGGAAAGCCATACCGCCTTGTTATTCAGAGGCAGAAAAGGACTGACAATATACAGGAAATATGGGAAGGTGAATATATTTACCGGTGTATTCTGACCAATGATTTTGAATCGGATGTAAGGGAAATTGTTGAATTCTACAATCTTCGTGGTGGAAAGGAAAGAATCTTTGACGACATGAACAACGGATTCGGGTGGAAGCGGCTGCCGAAGTCATTCATGTCTGAAAATACGGTCTATCTTCTGATGACTGCACTTATAAGAAACTTTTACAGGACGATTATCAAAAGAATAAATGTAAAGGATTTTGGTCTCTCCCATACAAGTCGTATCAAGACTTTCATCTTCAAATATATTTCTGTTCCGGCCAAATGGATTAAGACATCAAGAGCATACAGACTAAATATCTATACCGATAATCCTGCTTATGCAAGAGTCTTTAAAGTGGGGAGTGATTAACTCTGCTGTTTTACTGGATTTACAGCGTATTGCCTCATGTCGCTTAATGGGGTAAAGGGAAGGTGTACTTAAAAGATGTGCAACAAACTCTCATGCTACAAAGGAATCATATAAAAAGAGGAAATTTACCAGATATTCATTTGTAACACGAGAGTCAAGTTTGCTTGCGGAAATTAGGAATATGGATAATCAGTAAAGAAGGTTGAATGAACACTCTCCAACGATATATGGTGTTGAATTCTCTTTTGCTGGTGGTGATACCTGTGATGAGCCAGCAAAAGGAAGACAAGGAAATTAAGCTGAATGAAGAAACGGTAAAACTCATTCAGTTTGATTTCCTTCCAGGGGATATGGAGAATTATAACAAGCCTTTGGAAGCTCCGTTGGAAAAGAAATGGATGGAATTTCAGAATCCTTTTGATAAAGGAATCCCCCGAAGTCTGACAGACAGTCTTATGGCAAAGAAACCGAAGGGATATATCCGTATGTGTCCTTATTCCATCTGGACAAAACGGGGAGAAGATCCGGTGTATGATGTGACTGTGGAAGGTCGTCCGCCTGAACTTATCATGAACGAGGGACCGGACGTCAGTAAAAAACTACAGACAGATTACGGGCATTCTCTCAAGCCCTCAACGGGCAGAACGTATGATATGCTGAATAACTCTACTCCCATTGAAGTAGGAAAAATTTTTAAGAAGTATATAAGGCCTGTTTTCAAGAAGGACAAAAAGTGACTATGTATTATTTTATTTGTAATTAGTTGAATATTAGTCACTTTTTGTTTACATGATCAAGATTGTTCTGTAAAATCTAAATTGTTGATAAAAAGATGTTGGAGAATTCTCTGCCTCTTAATTTATTGTCTTTCTGTTATGAAATACCTATAACACAATGCTGACCTTCTTTTGCTTTTTTATAATTTTATATCTTGTGACTTTATCTAGTTTTTTATAGAGGTTAGTTTCAAAAATGAATCTGATTAACCTTTTGTGGAAGAGTGTCGGTTATTTTTTGTATGCTTCCATGTTTCATTGTTGATTCTATTTACAAAAGATACTGGAAGACGTTTGAGGTTTTATTGAAAGGATTTCCTGAGTTTAATAGCGATGGAAGATTGGACACTTTTAAATGAATGTAAACTGAATATTTAGGAAAGAAGTGTCATCTTTTTTATTAAGAAGAGATGACACTCCTTTCCTATTATAAAGAGTTAAATGAGATACTTATTCTGCGATACAGATACTTACACGATTTTCCTCTATAGTGGCAAATGGCTGTACCGTATCACCTTTGTAATCTATTGTAATACGTTGATTGTCGATACCTTTTTCTTTCAACATAGTGGCGACAGCTTCTGCACGATTTTTGGAGAGACGTTCATTAATATCTGCATTACCTGTTTGCTTGTCTGCATAACCACAGATAGTAACTTTGCAGTCTGCATGATTCTTCATGAATTCTGCAAGTTTTTCAATCTTCTGTTCCTCTTCTGTACGTATTTTAGACGAGTTGATGGTAAAGAATATATTTTCTGTCATGCTGACCTTTTCTTGCTTTACAGGAATAGGTTCTTGCACCGATTTTGGCTCTTCTTTGACTGAAGGAGCTGGCTGTGGAGTTGGTTCATAGTATACTGGTTCTGTCTTGCGTGAGGTTTTTCCAAATTTAATTGTAAATCCTGCAAGTGCATTAAACTGCCAGTCTACATTGCCTGCCTTTTTGGAATTGAACTTATCCGACAGTACATTTGCATTTACCTCTATGTTAAAGAACAGATTGGAAGTTAGACGTAGGTTAGTACCTAATCCAAACTTACCAACTGGGCTGATTTTGCTGTCTTTCCATAAATAACGTAATTCATACCCTTTATTAGCTAATGCAACGGCTTCATCGTTATTAAATGCTCCATTCAGACCTACACCAGCGAACAAGTATGTATTGAAAAAACGGTTAGGGTTGTAGCGACAGAACAAATTGCTCAAATCCAATGTCGCATCTATATTTCCTTGTAAGTAATTGTACTTGTAAAGCTGATTATAGGCGGCCCATCCTCCTTTAGCCTGCCAACCATTTACTCCGAAACGCAGTCCCCAGAGTGGTGTAAACTGATAGCCTCCATAGATGGCAGCTGCCGGAGAGATTAAGTCTCCAAATTTGGCTTCACCACGAGTGTGTGCGGCACCAGCCTGTATTTGCATAAACCAGTGGGGAACAAACTCGGTTTTTCCCTCTTCTTTAATTTGACGAGAGGATTGATACTCTTGTGAGGAAACTGTAATTGGCATAAAACCAATACATAATATTGTTAAAATGGTATTCCAGCGCATAATATTAATGATTTAAGAATTAATTTGTTAACAATAATGAGAGCAAATAGATACTATAGTTTATATTATCTCTATAATATATAATGGTTACTCTGACAAACAAAGTCTCCACCCTCCAAGATAATTCATAGGCTTAAAGCTAATACTGCTAGATATAGATTGAGAGCCTTTAATGGTAAAAGTACATTTTACTTCATTTTCTATAGCGGTTTTAAACTTTATGTCTTTAATTTCGTGGCTTTGCACTGGAAAAAGTTTTAGGGTTTCTATTACCTTTTCCATTTCTTCGTTTGATAGTGGAATGGGTTCATTCCATATATCTGTAGAATCAGGCTTATATAACATCGCTGCAGCTTCGGCGTATTCTCCGTTTTGTACGTATGTCATATAGTCATTAACCAGTTTTTGTACAGCTAAGGTATCCTCTTTTACTAGCCCATCGGTAAAACTTTTTAGTTCTGTTGGTATGGTAGCAGTTTCTGTTTGTTTTCCTTTCCTTTCTGTACATGAAAGCAAGCAGAGCAAGCAGATTGCTACAATAGCGACAATATTGTATCTTTTCATCGTTTTATATTTACAAGTAAAAAATAAGGGGCTTTTTAGGCCCCTTATCTTATTGTTTTTTAAGAATTCCAGGCTTTTGCTTAGTTAGCTTGTGTCTTAGAAATCTTACATACTACATATACGCGGATTGTACCCCAGTCGTATGTTACATCAAACGGAACTTGAATCTGGAAATCACCTACAGTTACTCCGTTATTTTCATAAAGCAAAGTACCGAAATAATGTTTGATACCATTCTTACCTTGTTGGATTTCCTGATAAGTAGGTTCTGTGAAGTGGAATTTAATCTTATCAGTTACACTAGATAATAATTTATCAAATTTACCACTTGTTCCATTCAAATCTGTTTTGATATCCTTTTCAAGACATTCTATTTTGTTTACACCGTAGTATTCATAATAGTTGTGTCCTTTGGTTTCAGTTCCATCAAAGTTATGATCACGCCAGTCTACAAATTTCAAGGTCAAGTCTCGTTTTGCACCTCCAGTTTCAGCATCTGTGAACGTATTGTCGTTCGGGTCGATGATGCTAATCGGACGCAAGAACTTAACGAAGAACTTGTTATTATCCAATGTAAACGGAACCCAGTCACAATTAGTCGGTTTAATTTCCAATTGTGCAGTAAATGTTTCCTTAACGTCCAAATCTTTATGGTCTGCGTAGTTCAAGATATCTTTAGCTACATCATTATCTACATACTCTAATACTGACTGCTGAATTGTTTTTCCTGCAGCAGGTGTTTCTTGGTTGATTAATCTTACAACCTCATATTTATTCAGGTCTCCTTTGATATTAGCATAAAGAACTGTACCATTCTTGCCGACTGTAATTTCATACTGAGTACCTGAATTACCTGTAACCGGTGTTAAATCAGTACCTTGAGGATCTACAAATTTAAATTCTTTAGTCAATTTGTCGTTTTGGAATGCTGTATAAACGCTATTGACATCAGATACTGTTACATCATTGCCTACAAATGTATTCAAGATGTCAGATTTAAATTCATCGTTAGCACCTATCTGACCTACAGTCTCAACATTTGCATGAATATCGCTATAGCCACTACCTGCAGTAGGCTTGTTAGTTGCATACCAATATTCTTTAATCTTGTCAGAATCAGCTAATTTTCCAGCAGGAGTTACATTGCGTTCAGATGGTGTCCAAGTCAATGTAACATATACATACTGATAAATATGTTTCGTTGCATCGATTTCTTTTGCATAACGTACAACTACAGAAGCTGCTTCATTGTTCTTGAACAATTGATATGCTTCGTTGTTCTTCAATGTCCAAGTGATGATTTCAGTTTGTTCTGCACCTGTATCTGAAATAGTTTGTTTAACGATACCTTTCTTAGTTGCAGGCTGAGATGTTGCAGTTACTCCGTCATACTGGGTAGCATCATCATTGCCGCCTTCCAACTTGAAGTTTGTATGGAAGTCTTCTTTAGAGATACCCAATTCCTGAAGTTTAGCCAAGATATCTTCTTCAAAGTCATGCCATGCAATTTCCAGTTTATGTTCGTTTTCTGTACAGTTTACTGTATACTTATCATTGAACTGGAATTGAGCATTCAACAGAACGCTGCTTTCAGCTGCCTGATCTACGATTTTAAATTTGATGTAACCTACAGAAGCGATCTTATTAGAAACTTTGTCTCTCAGGATAACACGTACCAGCGGTTCGCGATTCACTTCAGCTTGGTTTTGTTCTGCACCAAAAGCTTGCTGTTTACCGTCTTTCGGCATCTGAGGTCTCAAAACAGAACCCTTCATTGCAGCGTGTGCACTTTCAGAAGTTTTGTTTTCACCTTTGTGGTAACCTACTAATTCGTAGCTATATTCAAAACCATATTTTTCAACGGTACCTGATTTTGCATTTACATCCCATGCTTCGTGTACAGATGTTCCACTGCTTAAGTCGTCATAGTGAGTCTGAACTAATTCAGCTACATCCATTCCTTCATGGTTCCATACAATCTCATATTCAGCTTCGTTCTTAATAGCTTCAGCTGCAGTAGCATACAAATGTTTAGTATGATCTACAGTAGCATCTGCATGAGCCAAAACCATATCGTTATAATCTACAGCTTTTACAGCAGCATAATCAGAAGTAATAGTAGTATCTACTTTTTCTTCTGCATTTTTGTAATTAGCCTGTAGAGCTAAAACTGTAACTTTTCCATCTGTGTTAATATCTTTGATTGTACCATCAGTTAATTGAGCATGTACAGTCAAAATACCATCTTTAGCCTCTTTACTAGTTACGGTTGCTTTAACTACACCACCTTCAGATCTTGTATAATCTTTGTCATCACTGATGAAAGACAATTTTTCAATTTTGTTGATGTCTGCGTTAGATGGATTCATATGGTAGTTAGCTACCAAGCCAGGAGACATTGCTACGCCTTTTAATGAAGTTGGAGCATCTTTAGAGAAATCGTCATCTGCATTAACTTTAGCTACGGTCTTTTCTGTGTAGTTATAAGTTCCAACAGACATTGCTTCAATACCTTGGTAGTAGAAATCTGGCTGGAATACCAATGATTTCAATCCTGTAGTCAAAGAAATAACCAAAGTACCTTGATAACCTTCTACACCATTCAACAGTAATTCTCCGTTTACTTTATCATATACAGCGGTAATTGTACCTTCTGCCAAGTATGAAACGCCTGTGTCAGTCTTTTTATCACCTTCAACTTTCCACCATGTATTAGTTTCAGCATTGGGTTCATAATAGATACCATCTTTTCCATCTTCACCATCGGCACCTTTAGACGGCTTACCTGTATCTTTACCATTGATAACCCAAGTTCCATTAGGGCCAATTTCTACAGTACATCCAGCCTGGCTTGTACCATTAATAATGGTAAAATCTCCTTTGCTTGTTTTGATAACAATACCGTTATCGGTAGTTGCGATGTCATTAATAGTGACACCTTTTTCGATGGCTGCTTTCAAGTCATTCAGTGTCTTCTCAACAGCGTCTACTCGCTGATTCAGATTATTGATGTCATCATCATAATCTGAGCAAGAGGTTACTACACCCCCTGCAAGAAGAAAACTTCCCAAAACAAGGGCTCCATAAAATCTTTTTCTCATAATTCTTAAAAGTTTAATTAATTAAATGAGTAATAATAAATTTTCTATCTCATTTGGTATTAAAGGATTTTTTCCTTTTCCTTTTAGCATCGTGATGCAAATCTATGCGCATTTGTTTTGTCTTTCTTTGTCTAATTGTAGATTAATTGTATTTATTGATAAAACAACAAATCGCTAAATATAAATAGACAAATTTTATGGTTTTACTAATCATGATGCTTTCTCATGGATGGTTTGTTTCTTTCTCCATACAGACGGGGGGAGCCCTTCTTTTTGCTTGAATATCTTGCTAAAGTGTGCTAAATCTGCAAATCCTACAGATTCAGCCAAGTCGCTTAAATTAATATCAGAAGTTGAGGTGAGTTTTCGTTTGGCTTCCTCTATACGCAGGTTGTTTATCCAAGTATTAAAATTGGTGTGATAAGTTTCATTTATATATCCTGATAGGTATGTGCGATTAATTCCTATTTGTCGACTGATGCCTTGTATTGTAATGCCAGGGTGTAAATATTTTTTGTCCGTAATCCAGCAGTCTATCTTTTCTTTTATTAAGTCGTTGTTTTGTTTGAGTATTTTTTTCTCTTGTGATTCTTCAGGCTGAATAATTATTTTATCAGAGATAAGAGCTGGAGCTATTTTCTTTATTTGATTATGTGCCTCTACTCCATAGTTATGATACTGTATGCTAAAATGTATGAAAAATAAAGTATAGCATATTGTAAATAAGGATTGGGTAAGAGGTGTAGGAGATAGCTCTGTAATAATACCTATAAGTCCTATAATAAATGCTTCTATCCAAATACGAAAGTGATATTTCCTAAAAGTACGGTTGCTTTTATCCAAACTGTTTTTCCATAGTCTAGTAATATGCAGGTATATATAAGTGTAAAAGAAAAACTGTACAGTATAACATAATACTAACAGATAATATATCCATTTTTCACCTTGTTTGCTCATGAAATAAATATAAGTAATACTTATGACACATAAAACACATGCATAAATACCATTATATACCATAACTTTACGGAATTTTTTACTTGCATTCATCAAATGAATCATGGCATATAAAACCAATAAGGTTTCTATAGGTAATAATATTTGTATGAAATAACTTTTTGCATTTGGCAGTCTAAAGCTTTCTGTTATGGCAAAAAATAAAGTTGATACCCCCATTATTATTAGTGCCAGTTTGATATACATAAGTCCTTTTTGATAAATGAGGTCTTTTTGTTTAGCAGAATAGCTAAAAAAGTGCAGGAATACAGATGAAAGCAAACAACATGTCCCCGAGAATATTTCCAATGCGAATAAAGGTGTCTCCATTTTTGGCTTTGTAAAAGATTTGTTTATGTTTTTCAATATCGTAAAAATATAACAAATATTTTATATTTCAAAAGATAAATTTGTTGATTCGTATATTTGTATGTTTGGTTGTTGAATTGATACATTTATTGTATCATTAAAAGTTTGTAAATATGTTATAAGTTATTGATTTCTAATTTGTTACTTTGTGCTGGTCAAATGGGCTAAATGTGGTTATTTGTGTTGAGATATAACTGATTTTATTGTTTTAGAATAGGTCTGTTTTTATTTTGGATTCTTTATTCTTAAAATATGAGCGGGTTTAATATGATTCTTGTTACAAATATGTGAATAAATTCTTATAGTGAAATCAATGTCTTATAATTAAAATGTGTAGTTTAGTTGAGAGATAAATACGGTTTGTGAGTTTTAATTACACAGTTTATATTGGTAGATTTGGGAAGAACTATAACGATCATTTTTTAGCAAAACTTTCTTTTTTAGAATATAAATCATTATATCTGTAAGAATTTATATCGTTGGCTTATTTAGAAACTATGGAAAAGAATGAGAAAAACGATATTATTGGTATAGCTATAATTACAGCATTAATCGCTGGAATTACTTGTATTAACATGAGAAAGGGAAAGTATCCAAACGTATCGAACTGTGTCGGATGGGGAAAAATAAGGAACTGCTGAAAGATTTTCCGGATGACTTCCGGAAATACATGAATTTACCAGAAGACACAGAAGCATGGAATAAAATTACAGACTTGTCTTTATTCCTGACAAGCAGAAATAACTCTACCACTTTGCAGACCATTAAAGTTTCGAATGCGATAGCTACGAATGTGGTATTCATTTCTTGAATATAGGATGTAGTTCGACAATACTTGTGCTCAAAAGCAGGCTTTTGTCTTGGTATTGCACTTACCTTTCACTATCTTTGTAGCTTAATCGGACATTTGTTCAGAAAGTGAAAAGGATATGATAAAATTTACGGATATGAAGACTAAACTATTGATGT
>ERZ773178.4332-NODE-4332-length-10790-cov-21.897066_pt1 | contig 10790 bp, 9 predicted proteins | sample MGYA00580533_ERZ773178 | MGnify/ENA primary metagenome ERZ773178 (study PRJEB29015, sample SAMEA2737859) | human gut metagenome | biome: human gut; feature: human-associated habitat; material: faeces | place: China | collected 2012 ...
GGAAAGCCCACGACAATCCTTTCCTGGTTCGCCCGAAGAAGGATGGAATCTTCAATATGTCGCAGTTGGAGTATGAACATAAAGGTGGAAAATATTTTGCGGGTGCTGCCGTTCATACCCGTCAATATCCGATAAACGAGGATGGCGAAATGGTTTCTGCCGATGAATCCAAGGGCAAGACCACCTGTGCCTGGTGGGTTTACGGAGAGCAGAGTGTTTGGAAGTCAGGAGACAAGAACATTTCGTGCATGGTGCAATATTCCGAGAACACCAGTCATCAGAATGCCTGCTACCGATACGCCGAACTGGGCGGCGCCTATCAGGACGATAAGAACGAGTGCGGCCTGTCAGGCCAGTACGCCCGCTTTCAGCAGGGTTCAGAATATTCGTTGGAAGTAACGTGGAAAAGACAGCTGACGGAATCCATTTCCCTTCAGCCATCGTTCCAATACATCAAAAACGACAATGGAGATTTCACGGCACTCAGTGCCCGACTCTATGTTAGTTTCTAAAGGAAAGAGAAAATATAAAAGAAGGAAAGGTATGGCATAAAGTCTATCCTTTGCGGTTTTTAGGCACGGATTACACGGATTACACGGATTTTTTATGAGAGATGATAATCGCTTTACTTATATTAGCGCCATAAATCCGTGTAATCCGTGTAAATTTTTAAGTTTTTCACCAAAGGCTGCTGCAATGTGGGTTAAAGAAATTCTTAGCAGTTCAAGGACTGCAAAAGTAAGTTATCCTTTATGAGCAATTTACTTTTTCACAACAAAGTTTTACTAAAAACGTATTAAAACATTCTAATATTCTGCAAAACAATATCAAATTCTCATTTTTTGTAATATCTTTGCAGAAAATTAAAACATAATTATGATGATATTTACCAATACACTTATATCGAATCAAACTGGATGTAATGTCCCCCATTACATCCTCAACTGTAATCTTCGGAAATAATGGTTATCGCTGTATAGATAACATATTATTAACGAATTAAAAATTACATGGGCTTAATCATATTATATTTTTTAGGTGCTCTGTCACTTTCCTTTTTATGCTCCGTCCTTGAAGCGGTGCTACTTTCTACTCCGATGTCGTTTATCTCGATGAAGGAGAATCAAGGCAACAAGACTGCCTCGTTGATGAAACAGTATAAAAACAACGTAGATCGCCCAGTGGGTGCCATTCTTTCGCTCAACACCATCGCCCACACCATCGGCTCTGCCGGCGTGGGTGCCGAGTCTATCAAACTCTTTGGCGAAGAATACTTCGGTATCATTTCCGCCATTCTCACCTTGCTGATTCTGGTGCTTTCAGAAATCATCCCGAAGACCATCGGTGCTTCTTACTGGCGCTCGCTGGCAATGCCATCCACCAAGATTATCCGGATACTCATCTTCATCACCTACCCTCTGGTACTGCTCTCAGAACTTATCACAAAGGTATTCACGCCTAAGAGCCACCAGGCTTCCATGAGCCGCGAAGAGGTTTCGGCCATGGTAGATGTAGGAACCACAGAAGGCATCTTCCGTGAATCGGAAAGCAAGATCATCAAGAGCTGCATCCGTCTGGCTGGAGTTAAGGCAAAAGAGGTGATGACACCATCCATCGTGGTAGAATCTGCTAATATGCATCTAACCACCAAGGAGTTTTACGAACAGAAGGAATGGAATTTCTCACGCATTCCTGTATATGATAACAATAAGGACTACATCGTGGGCTACGTTCTGAAGGATGTGGTTCTCAAATCGGTTTCAGACGATGAATTCCAAACCCGATTATCCGAGCTGATGCGCCCGATTCTTTCCTTCAACGAGGATGAATCGCTATATCAAATCTGGGAAAAGATGCTGGAAAAGCGAGAGCACATCTCCATTATCGTAGATGAATACGGATGCCTTCGCGGCGTAGTTTCCATGGAGGATGTGATAGAAACGATGACGGGCGTGGAAATCGTAGATGAAGACGATGTTGCCGTGGATATGCAAGCCTTGGCTAAGGAAAAATCACGCCTGATGATGCAGAAAAAGAAGTAAGAATAAAAAAACTCGTTGGCAAATACCAACGAGTTTTTTTTACTTGGCACCTGGCTTCGCTTTGAGAGAGAAGTTACCATCAAAGTCTGTTACTGTACCCTGGGTAACTTTCTGTCCCTCGATGATAACAGACTTGTTTTTCATAGAATAAAATCGTTCAAGTATCATTATTATTATCCAAATCTTTGTTTTTTATACATTTCAGCACAAAGTTACATACTTTTTTGCATATATAATAAGGTATAGTGGATTTTTTTGCGTAATTTTGCCGATGAATAAGCTAAATGGCTCTGGAAGCAATAGCACCAGAAGATGAGCCAGGAGGCAAAACCCAGAAACAAAACAAAGCATTATGCAGACCAGCAAATACCTATTAGCAACAGAAAGAGACGCCGAATGGGGTCTCACCATCAGCACCGTGGGACGGGAAGAAATCGCCCCGGGAGAAGAATATCCTACCAAGGGACATGCCGATGGATATTACTTCGATATTCAGAAGGGAAGAACCCTTGATGAATACCAGCTTCTCTACCAGCCGGAAGGAGAAGGTGTGTTCCACTCTGCCCATCTTCCGGAAACAAAGATCAAGGCTGGAGACATCTTCCTGCTCTTTCCCGGTGAATGGCATACCTACCATCCATCAGGCACCAAGGGATGGAAAAGCTATTGGATCGGATTCAAGGGAAAGAATATCGACGACCGTGTGAAGGCGGGATTCCTGTCCCCTGAAAAGCCGATCTATCACGTGGGCTACAGCAACGAGAGCATCAGCCTGTATGAAGAGGCTTACAAGACGGCACAGGAGGAGGCTGCATACGCTCAGCAGACAATGGCGGGTATCGTAAACCATCTCATCGGAAAGATGTATTCCCTGGAGAGAAACATCATCCTGAGCAAGGATTCCAAGCATGTGGATATCATCAACAGGGCGCGCCTGCGCATCCGTGAATCTCTGGAGGATACACTCACCATCCAGGAGATAGCCCAGGAACTAGGCATCAGCTACTCTTCGTTCCGCAAGCTCTTCAAGGAGCATACCGGCTTCGCTCCAGCACTCTACCAGCAGACACTGAAACTGCAGAGAGCCAAGGAGCTGCTTTCTACGACCGATGAGAGCATCAAGGAGATTGCCTATCGCCTCAATTTTGAATCACCAGATTATTTCTCAGCTAAATTCAAGAGCCAGACTGGCATGAAACCGTCTGATTTCAGAAATACAACCCGATAAAAGAGCTTTTATTCATCGGATTACGCAGGGTTAACGGAACCTTAACTGCATTCCGTTTAAATTCGTGCGTAATCCGGGAGCAAGATTGTTCCGTTAACTCCGCATAATCTGATGAAGAAAAAACTCCGATGAAGAAAAAACTTAAATTTTTGATATTTCATAGAGATTCTTGACCCTCCGCCAAAAAACTAGGCTCTAATATCATTTTCTCTTGTTCCATCTTGCACATTCCCCCTATCTTTGCAATCGTAAACAAATAACAATAGTAAATAACAACAACTTAAAATACATTCTAAAAATATGGAACAGAAGAAATACTTCTTTGCCGTAGATCTGGGCGCTACCAGTGGCAGAACTATCCTGGGAAGCTTATCAGATGGCAAATTCGATTTGGAAGAACTGACACGCTTCGACAACCGACTCATCGAAACCGGCAATCACTTCTACTGGGATATCTTTGCCCTCTTCTATGAGATCATCTCAGGTCTGAAACTCGTGGCGCAGCGCGGTATCCACATCGAAAGCATCGGTATCGATACCTGGGGATGCGACTTCGTATATGTAGATAAAAACGGAGATATCCTCCGCAACCCTCTCGCCTACCGCGACCCTCATACCTTCGGCATGATGGAGAAATATTTCGACGAGAAAATCAGCAAGGAAAAGGTGTACGAGAAGACGGGAATCCAATTCATGAACTTCAATTCGCTCTTCCAGATATACGCCATGAGAAAGGCTGGAAACGTGGCTTTGGAGAATGCCGACAAGATTCTCTTTATCCCTGATGCCCTGAGCTATATGCTTACCGGTAACGCCATCTGCGAATATACCGTGGCTTCAACTTCCCAGATTCTCAACCCAATGACAGGCGATCTCGACAACGAACTCGTAGAGAGTCTCGGACTGAAGAGAGAGCAGTTTGGCAAGATGACCAACCCTGCTTCCATCATCGGCACACTCACCGAAGAGGTGCAGAAGATGACGGGCTTGAATGCCGTTCCAGTCATCGCCGTAGCGGGTCACGATACAGCCAGCGCCGTAGCAGCCGTACCAGCCAAGAACGAGGAGTTTGCCTACCTGAGCTCTGGTACCTGGAGTCTGATGGGTATCGAGACCAAAAACGCCATCATCAACGAGAAGAGTTATGAACTCAACTTCACCAACGAGGGCGGCATTGAGGGCACTACCCGATTCCTGAAGAACATATGCGGCATGTGGATTTACGAGCGCTGCCGCAAGGAATGGAAGGACGAAGCTGCTGCCAACCAGAAGGACATGAAGAGTCTGGGACATGCTGAGCTAATTGCCGAAGCGATGAAGCAGCCTGCCTTCCAGAGCATCATCAACCCGGACGATGCCTGCTTTGCCAACCCATCGAGCATGGTAGAAGCTATCAAGCAGTATTGCGAAAAGACAGGCCAGCACGTTCCTCAGAACTATGGCGAATTCTGCCGTTGCATCTTCGAGAGTCTCGCACTCCGTTATCGTCAGATTTTCACCTGGCTGAAGGATTTTGCCGACTTCGACCTCAACGTGCTCCACATCATCGGTGGTGGTTCGCTCAATCAATATCTCAACCAGTTTACAGCCGACAGTTGCGGTGTCACCGTTCTGGCTGGTCCTCAGGAAGGTACAGCCATCGGCAACATCATGTTGCAGGCAAAGGCATCAGGCTTGGTCAAGGACATCTGGGAAATGCGTCAGATCATCGCCAACTCGCTGGAGCTCAAGAAATTCGAGCCAAAGAACAAGGAGGCTTGGGATGAGGCATACGAAAAGTTTTTAAAGGTAAAAGGGTAAAAAAATAAAAGCATAAAAAAAATAAACAATAAAATACACAAAAACAATGAAAGCAGATTTGATTTTAAAGAATTATGAGATTGCTAAGGAGCGCTATGCTGCTCTGGGTGTAGATACAGACAAGGCTATTGAGACTTTGGAGAAGACTCCTATCTCTCTGCACTGCTGGCAGGCTGACGACGTGGTTGGCTTCGAACGTGGCGAAGCTGCTTCTGGCGGTATCCTGAGTACAGGAAACTACCCTGGCAAGGCTCGCAACATCGATGAACTCCGACAGGATATCGAGAAGGTGAACTCTCTCCTGGCTGGTACTTTCCGCCTCAACCTCCACGAAATTTACGGTGAGTTCGGTGGCAAGCAGATCGACCGCAACGAGGTAACCGTAGATCAGTTTACAGGTTGGATGCAGTGGGCTAAAGAGCAGAACATGAAGCTCGACTTCAACTCTACTTCTTTCTCTCACCCATTGAGCGGAAATCTCACATTGTCAAATCCTGACCCAGCTATCCGCGAGTTCTGGATTGAGCACACCAAGCGTTGCCGCCGTATCGCAGACGCTATGGGTAAGTTCCAGAACGACCCATGTATCATGAACATCTGGGTACACGATGGTTCCAAGGATATCACCGTAGAGAAGGGCCGCTATCGCGAGATCCTGAAGAACTCTCTCGATGAGATCCTGGCAGAGGAGTTGCCAAACATGAAGTCTTGCCTGGAGGCTAAGCTCTTCGGTATCGGCTTGGAGGCTTATACCGTAGGTTCTCACGACTTCTACGCTGGCTACTGCGCTAAGAACAACGTGATGTACACCCTCGATACAGGCCACTATGAGCCAACAGAGAACGTATCAGATGCCGTTTCAGCACTCCTGCTCTTCGTTCCAGAGTTGATGCTCCACGTATCTCGCCCTATGCACTGGGATTCAGACCACGTAACCCTCTTCGACGACAATACCCGTAACCTCTTCTCTGAGTTGGTTCGTGCCAACGCACTCGACCGTGCTCATATCGGTCTCGACTACTTCGACGGTTCCATCAACCGCATCGGTGCTTACATCATCGGTGTACGTGCTGCTCAGAAGTCATTGTTGCAAGCATTCCTTGAGCCACTCGATACCCTCCGCAAGTACGAGGACGAGGGCAAGCTCTTCCAGCGTCTGGCTCTCCTCGAGGAAGAGAAGACATTGCCATTCGGTGCTGTATATGATTACTTCAACCTGAAGAACAACATCCCTGTTGGCGAGGAGTACATCGCTGACATTGAGAAGTACGAGGCAGAAGTTCTCGCAAAGAGAAACTAATATATAAGCAAAAACTCCTAGGCTCATAGCAGCCTAGGAGCTTTACGGTCTGTTTATACCTAAAAACCAAGCAATTAACAATTATGGAAATATTAATAGGACTTTTCATCATAGCCATCGGTGCATTCTGCCAGTCCAGCTGTTATGTTCCTATCAACAAGATCAAAGATTGGAGTTGGGAATCATACTGGATAGTTCAGGGTGTGTTCGCATGGCTTATTTTGCCTTTTTTCGGCGCTATGCTCGCTGTACCTAGCGGACATTCCTTCTTTGAATTATTCGACGGATTCGGCTTCAATGTGGCTATGAGCATGCTCTTCGGTGTACTCTGGGGCGTAGGCGGACTGACCTTCGGTCTCTCCATGCGCTACCTGGGTGTGGCATTGGGTCAGAGCATCGCCCTGGGAACCTGTGCAGGTCTCGGAACCATCATGAGTCCGGTGCTGCTCAACATCTTCTTTCCGGAACTGGATGCCCTCTCATCGCTCACCTTCAGCGTCATCCTCGGTGTGGTAGTCACCCTGCTCGGTATCGCCATCATCGGTGTGGCTGGCAGCATGAAGGCAGCATCGCTCTCAGAAGAGGAGAAGAAGGCAGCGGTAAAGGATTTCAACTTCCCTAAGGGTCTTGCCATCGCCCTGCTGGCTGGTTTCATGAGCGGATGCTTCAATGTGGGTCTCGCCTTCGGCGATGATATCCACTTCGGCACCTTCACCCCAGATATGTTCAAGACCCTGCCTGCTACCTTCCTCGTTACCGTGGGTGGTTTCATTACCAATGCCATCTACTGTTTCTATCAGAACACCAAGAATCATACTTGGAGCGACTATAAGAACGAGGAGGTTTGGGGCAACAACATCCTGTATTGTGCCCTGGCTGGTGCCTTGTGGTACAGTCAGTTCTTCGGCTTGTCATTAGGAAAAGGTTTCCTCACCGAATCCCCTACCCTTATGACTCTGTCTTTCTGCATCCTGATGGCACTCAACGTGGTGTTCTCAAATGTATGGGGCATCATCCTGAAGGAATGGAAGGGATGCTCATCAAAGACCATCACCGTATTAATCGTCGGCATCATCGTCTTGATTATCTCAAGCTTCCTGCCACAGTTGATTTAAAACATAGAACTAATCATAAAGTTCAATGTTCAATGTTCAAAGTTCAAAGTTCAAAGTTTTAAGTGATATGAAAAGATTTGCATTTAAGATGTATCTCAAGAAGGGATGCGAAAAAGAATATGCCAAGCGCCATGCTGCGATCTGGCCTGAGCTGAAACAGATGATCAAGGATCAGGGAGTAAGCGACTACAGTATCTTCTGGGACAAGGACACCAACCTGCTCTTTGCCGTTCAGAAATGCGACAGCGATACCAACAGCCAGGACACAACCAACGTGGATCCTATCACCCAGAAATGGTGGGATATGATGGCAGACATCATGGAGGTGAATCCTGATAATTCGCCTGTCAGCATCCCGCTGGAAGAACTTTTCCACATGGATTGATATAAAGATTTTAGTTAGCTTAGAAACAGAAAAAGCCCCCGAGCATCTCACGATGTTCGAGGGCTTTGTTTCACTAAACCCAAAAACTTTTACCTAATAACACTAAAACCTAAATTAAACCTATTACCTATAAAATGTATATCTAGTAAACCTATTATATCAAAATATTACTAACAACACTATATCAACTATTTATAACCTATGCCTTATCTTGGCAAATTGAAAGCCTTGGTCATCTCAGCCATTTCTTCCTGGCTCATACCATCAGGCTCGAATCCCATGCACTTGGAATCGATGTAAATCTTCGCACTCTTAGAGAGCACGTCAATCTGGTCGAAGGCATCCATTACATCCAAGCCCTTGGCAAAGACGCCGTGCTTCTCCCACATCACTACATCATAGTCTTCCAGCTCCTTCAAGGTTTCCTCAGCCAGCTTCAGACTGCCTGGCAACTGATAAGGAACGATACCCAGACCGAGTGGACAGAACGCCTTGGTCTCTGGAATCATACTCCAGAGCAGGTTGCTCAATACATCCTTGCCCATGAACTTCTTGTTGTGGCTCATGGCAATGAGCTCAATAGGATGAGTATGAACGGTAGCTTTGTAGTTGGAACCCTTTTCGATGAGACGGGCATGAACGCTCAGGTGGCTTGGCAACTCTGATGTAGGCATCACGGCGTTATCAGCGATGATGACATAGCTGGCGCAATCGTCGAGGATTCGGATGATAGAACCGTTCTCCATAGGCCAGCGAGCCAAGTCGCGCATACGTTTGCCTGTACCCTTGCAGAAGAAGTAGCAACCCTTCAAGGCTGGCAATGCTGTACCAATCTGCTTTACTTCGCTGATGGCAGGCAAAGCCTTGATCTCGTCATCTACTAAGTCGGTGATGTTCACGGTGATGTTACCACCATTACGCTCAGCCCAACCATTCTGCCAGAGGTATCCGGCAACTTCTGCAATCTTCTCGACCTCCTTTTTCAAGGCAGGACGACCTTCTAATACGCTATTCATTGTAATCTTGTTATTAGCTTGTTTAAAAATTCTGCTGCAAAAGTAGTGATTTCCCCTCATATCCAACCTATTCTTTTGATATTTGGGCTATGACATTTGGCATAACCCTCAAAATCGTGAAAAAATGCAGAAGGCGGCTCCTTGCATCACGCAAGAAAACCGCCCTTTTCATTCTACATGCCAATAGAGAATTCATACTCTATTGATGAGTTGAGATTTATGCTCTTTTTTATTGAGTTGAAATTTATGCTCTTTTGATAACCCAAAATTGATATTCTATTTTACTTCTTTCTTCCCTGGGGTTACATCAGAGAGAATATAACAGGGATGGTATATTTTACGTTTACCGGTTTACCATCCTGTGTACCAGGAGTCCAGTTAGGCATCGCCTTCACGATTCTCAAAGCTTCAGCATCCAGTTCCGGATCTACAGATCTTGCAATTCGGGCTTTGGTAACGCTACCATCCTTCTGAATGACAAAGGTTACAATCACACGGCCCTGCTTTTTGGCCTTGACGGCGGAAGCCGGATACTTGATGTTTGCAGCCAGATACTTCATCATCATTTCCTGACCACCAGGAAATTGCGGCATTGTCTCTGTTACATCATAAACCACATTCTTGGTTGTATCGGCTGGGGCTGTCGCATCAGAAGCCTTTGCTTCCGCCTTCAGTTCAGCTTCCAACTTTGCCAATTCAGCAGCCTTAGCTTCTTCTGCCTTTTTGGCTTCTGCGGCAGCTTTTGCTTCTTCAGCCGTCGGATTCGCCACAGCCACATCAGCATTCAGAGCCTGCTCAGCCTTCTGCTGAACCTCGGCTACTTCCGGAATCTGCTCGCCAATCTCACGAGCCACACTCTCGATGTTGCTCACCATAAGCAACGCTCCTGCTAAAGGTGCGAAAAGGAGGTACTTCGCCTTGCCTATTTCACTGGTTCTACGTTTGTTCATCATTTTAATTCTTTTTTTAAGAGGTAATAAATTAAAATTATTGGCAATCTTGGTCGATTCATTCGGCTGTCGATATGCCAAACCTAGAAGGTGATACTGATAGGATTTGCGCGCGTTGCCATCAGATAATACACTTTCATCGGCTAAATATTCCAAATTCATTCTTACTTCCTGCTTCATCAGCCAGGCAAACGGATTAAACCAGCAGGCGATGGAGAAAAGCTCGGAGAAGAGGGTATCCAGGGAATGGAGACCCGAAACATGGGTGCACTCGTGAACCATCACTTCGTGCAACTGCTTGCCCTCCAGGGTAGATGGATACATAAACACCCAGCGGAAGAAGGAGAACGGACTCCCCTCACCTCTGAGAAGATGTACCGTAATGCCTTCCACCTCCTGCTTCCTGGAAATAGCTGCAAGGCGGATGATGCTGAAGAGCTGCCATACCAAACGCAATGAGAGAACGGCAACTCCTGCCCAATAGATGCCCAGCAGCATATCTATCCAGGTTATGCTGGGAGCCTGAGCCTTTACAACCACCACGGGATAAAACGTGTCGGCATATACATTCGCCATACTCGCCATCGTTGGTGTATCGCGCACCCAATATTCCAGATTGAGTGCCGGAACCATCAGGGCAACGGCATAGATGAGCCAGAGGGTAAGGCGGCGAAGACCGAAGAAAGTATCGCGGCTCACCGTGAGGCGATAAAAGCCATAAAGGAGCATCAGGGCTACATTGATTTTTATAAGATATATTGCCATACAGTTTCAGTTTTTTATATAAATTAGTTATTGAACTTTCGCATATTAGCTCCACACGCCCTGTTTTACTCTAATTGAGCAAGCTTTGAGCGTATTTTTTAACGTTAATTATATTTAACGACCCTTGGGTCTTGCCTGATGAAGTTTGCGTCATAGTATTCACCTTTTTCCACGAGGGTGAATATGATC
>ERZ773178.4334-NODE-4334-length-10783-cov-59.184843_pt1 | contig 10783 bp, 4 predicted proteins | sample MGYA00580533_ERZ773178 | MGnify/ENA primary metagenome ERZ773178 (study PRJEB29015, sample SAMEA2737859) | human gut metagenome | biome: human gut; feature: human-associated habitat; material: faeces | place: China | collected 2012 ...
GATTTCCTCGAAAGTCTGGATTCCTACTGGATATAATTTCAATTCTGCCATGGTTTGTTCTTTTAAGTTTCTGGTGATAATACCTTATCAGTCTATTTGCTTTTGCAAAGCTAATCATTTTATTCGGAATAACAAAGGAAAAAGGCTAAAATCTGCTGCTTGTGCAATCGATTGTATTAAAATAAGTGTAGAAATATTGGGTAAAAGTGAACAAGTTTTAGATATTTTTTCTATCTTTGCCCGATAAAAGTTAGTATAATAAAAGTTTCTGACTAAGTAGTGGATATTGCTAAAAGCATGTTCATCTTAAAAAAAAATAGACAAAGTTAAAAATGACGTATAAGTTCCTAAAAGAAGTGATGATTACCTAACTGAATAGTTTTATGGTCATCTACCTGCTCATAGAAGCTTAGAACAACATATAAATAATAACTTAACTAAAATAAAAGATGAAAAGATTTTTTACGTTTTTAATGGCGGTTTGGACTTTATTGTCCATATCGCAAACGGTAAAGGCAGCCGATTATTATATAATGGGCTCCTTTGTCGAGGGACAGGAATGGACCAAGTTAGATGGTAAAATCATGGAATCTGTTGGAAACAATAAGTATTCCCAAACGTATCAGTGTGAAACAACTGGAAAGTATTGCTTTAGATTTGCTGGAGGTGATTTGCCTTATCAAATGTGTCCATACCAATCGTCCTATGAACTCACTAAAGCTTCTCCAAGTTATGGAGTTTCTTATACTAATCAGGAAGGTAAGGCAAATAATTACTTTTTTGTAAACATGGAGAGTGGCAAGGCTTACACTTTTACATTTGATGATTCAAATAGAACAGTAGCTTGTAAAGTAAGTGGTTCATCTACTACTCCAACAGGGAATTTTGCTAAGTTTTATTTGGTTGGTAGCATGACAGGTTGGGATTTAGAAAATACTGACTATCCTTTCGCGACTACTGATGGTACAAATTATACTTGTACTCTTTCTGGTAAAAGTGGTGATTTGTATTTTAAACCAAAAGGCTTTTTGGCAGATGGAACAGCATTCAAAGAAATGTTAGGTCCTGATATTGACACTCCAATTTCTACAGACTTTCAAGCAGTTAAATATGGTGGTGGGGCTTGGACTCTTTTTAATGCGTCAAGTGATAAGACTTATACCATTACATTGCAGTATAATGGTGCTACGTCAGCACCACAGATTAAGTATTCAGAGCAGGAGAGTGGTAGTGTAACTCCTCCAACTCCTCTTACCAATCCAATTGCTAATCGTAAATACAGCGAGGGTTATTATCTTGTAGGTAACTTCTTCAACTTTGATGGTGACACAATCAACTATAAAGATGCTGTGTTTAAATTCAAGCAGCAAAAAGATGATAAAGATGGTAATGCCGTTTATATGTTAGAAATTCCTGCAACTCTTACTGCAAGAGCTCAGGTAATGAGTGTGGACGCAACAAGAACTCCTGTTGCTGTTTATGGCCCTGGTGAAGTTCTTGCTATCAATAACTCTACTCTTCCTGTTGGTACAGATAATCAAACCGCAACTACTGGAATTAAGGATTTAAAATCCAATATAAAGATAGAGGATGGTACTAATTACTGGGATATGACAACGCGTAGAACTAAGTCTGATGGAGTAGGTCAGGACGGATCATATAAATATTATATAACAGTAGATAAAGCTACGGGTGAGCCAAGTAAGTGGGAGATCAAATATACGGATTTAAAGCGTGTTGCATTTTTATTGTCAACGAATCCTTTGAGTTCGGCTTTAACTGTAGGAAGTACTCGTGTTAAAAATACATTTGAAGGTCCAAATGATGTAATTCATGCTAATTTTAGCTCTGGTAAATATTTTGGTAGTTTATACATGGATACAGATGACGAATATTATGGAGTGTCTAATGACCTTGCTGGAAATAATCTCTTGAGTTCTTCTTCTTATGGCTATAAAGCAATTACAAATGAAATTGACCGTCCAACTTATAATAAATTATTCTTGTTTGGAAATGGCGGATTGGATATAACTCAATCAGCAAATACAAAGGGAGCTGCAAATTGGGGTACATTTAAGTGCTCTACAGAGAGAGGTGTTTATATCTTAGAGTTTAATACCAATAAGGGTAATAATACGTATTCGCCGGCTCACGGAGGTACTGGTGCTGAATTTTGGATAAGAAGTGATAGAAAAACTATTAACTCCCTCTCAATGGTAGGTCCTGCTATTCCAGGTACTACTACTGCAGATGGTAAATGGAATTGGGCTTCTGATGTTGCTGATATGGATTTTGATGTTTCAGAAAACTGCTATAAGTTGACAATAGCTACAACTGATGACAATAAGAATCAGGTATTCCGATTTGTCGGTAATCATACTCAGATGATCAACTGGTTTGAAAATAGTAATGTTGTTCAGTCAGAGATGGCTGCTGAATATAATGATGACGGCACATTTGGTATCGGTCATACCGCTTCACCTTCTGATCCTAATGAGGTTTCTTATACTCAGAACGGTTTGGATCCAAAAGATAAAAGTAATGAGGATAATCTCGATATCAGATGGAATCGTCCTGCCGGTACTTGGACAGTAAGATTCCATATCTATACTTATTCTCAGGATGGTAATACTCCTTCTTTCAGATATTTCTATACTATCAACAAGAATAGTAATTTGGAACTTCGTGATTTTAAAGATGTAGTTTACATGTCTGAGGAAAATGTTCGTAATATTAAGAATAGAGGTGTTTATCAATACTTCAGAACATGGAGTGATAATACGGCTTGGAAGCGTCCTAAGAATGTGGATGTCTTTGTTGTATCGGAGGTTACTGCTGCAGATGCAAATAACCACGTAGGATTTAAATTGAAGAATATTAATAATTTTGATTCTTCTGAAGATGTTATTCCTGCATATACTGGTGTAATCTTGGCTTTGAAGGAGAACGTTGAAGTTCCTGGTGCTGTGTTCCATAAGAGAAAGTCTCTAATTACTTATAATACTTTGGATATTCAACTGGAACAGGCAAAGAATAAGGAATTGAGCTATACGGGAGAAGGAAAAACCAATCTCTTGATACCATGTGATGAAGCTAAGAATATTCCTACAGCGGATGAAGAAAATGTTAATTATCTCTTTGGATTCTATCATGCAATTCATGGTTTAGGCTTGGATAACGCAACAGACAAACAAGGTTATAATCAAAACGATTATCTTTTGGGATTCTGGATTTCCAATGGTAAGGGCTTGACCTATGCAAATAGTAGCTATCTTCATATAAAGAAAGAAATAGCGGAAAAGCTCAATTTGGGTACGAGCAATGATTTTAGTGCGCTTCAAAACCAGTCAGGTAGTGCAAAGAAAATCCCTGCACTCTTCTTTGATTTCGGTGCTGTAGATAATGACGTTACTGGAATACAGGGGGTAGTTGAATCTAAAACAGTGCTTGACGGTAAGTATTATACCTTGAGTGGACAGCAAGTGGAACACCCTACGGTAGGTGGCATTTACATCCACAATGGTAAGAAATACGTAATTAAATAATATTGGATAAGTAAAAACTGAAGATATGAAAAAGAAGTATATAATTCCACAGATGACTATGGTTACTTTTGCGGGAGAAACTTTCTGTGAAGGATTCAATGGGGCATCTGGACTTAACAACTCAGATCAAAACCGTTATGGTGGAACTGGTGCCAAGGAAAACAACTTCTCTTCTTGGGATTACGGTTTCGATGAGGAGGATAATTCTGAATCTAATTCCAGCAGCAAGTCGCTCTGGGATTAAGTGAAAATTCAGATGAAATGAGTTTGAAACAAAAATATACAGAGTTTATATAACAAACTTTTATTAATCATCTTTTACTAAAGTTAGGCGAGGATTGCAGGGATGCAATCCTCGTTTTTCGTTTAGCAGGTTGTTGGTGAGGGGGATGGGGCAGATTTCTCGAAAAATATTTGGAGATTTCGAATTTAAATCGTAACTTTGCAGCACTAGAATCCGCCACGCTTCCCGTAGAACAGCGTACCAGGGCGGAACTTTTTGTTTTAAATGTGTTTTTGCAGTAACAAATCCCACCACGACTCTCAACGATGTGTACCAAGATGGGACTTCGCTTTTTATAACCTTGCATCACATTTCAGTTAAACGTTTTAAAAGGAGATGAATATGAAACGAATAGAAGAACGATATATTAGCTTGCTTACCGATTTCGGTTTTAAGCGTATCTTTGGAACAAAGCCCAACAAGGATTTGCTCATCAATTTCTTGAATTCACTGTTTGATGGTTTTCAGGTCATTAAGGATGTGAAGTACTTGAATAGTGAGCACGTTGGTGATGTCTTTGCCGAGCGCAAGGCCATCTTTGATGTTTATTGCGAAAATGAGCATGGTGAAAAGTTCATCGTTGAAATGCAGAATGCTTATCAGAAGTACTTCAAGGATCGTTCTTTGTTCTATTCTACTTTTCCTATTCGTGAGCAGGCTCCAAAAGGGGCAGAATGGAACTTCAAACTTGAACATGTATATACAGTTGCTCTGCTGAACTTCGACTTGGAAGAAGAGGCATTTGACAAGAATGATATCAACCATGATGTAGGCTTGCTTGATAAGAAGACTTTTAAGGTTTTTAATGACAAACTTTCTTTCAAGTATGTTGAGATAGCAAAGTTCAATAAGACAGAGGAGGAGCTTGACACGCTTTATGATAAGTGGTTGTATGTATTGAAAAACCTTTCCCGATTGGATAAGCGTCCTGCTGCCTTGAAAGAGAAAGTGTTTACTAAACTCTTTGAGGAGGCCGAGATTGCGAAGTTCACCCCAACAGAGTTGAAAGAATATGAGGATAGTTTGAAGGCTTATCGTGATGTCAAAAACTCTATAGATACGGCTTTGGAAAAGGGTCGTGAGGAAGGAATGGCGGAAGGAAAGGCTAAAGAAAAGCTATCCACAGCTCGCCGTCTTCTTTCAATGGGTCTTTCTGAAGAGCAAGTATCAACAGCCACCGAGCTTCCACTGGAGGTAATCCGGAAATTGAGGGAACAAGCCTGAACTGGCTGAACTTTCAGAAAATCATATAAAAGGTATTCCTAACTTTGAAGTAAGGAAAGCACTTAAAGAATTACTTTAAGCATTTTTTCGGTTTAAATACTACACCTCTCTTAAACCATTACTTCATGGTCTAAGAGAGGTTTTTAATTATGCAAGCTTTTGGACGGAAATCTTTGAAAGATTTTGTGCAAACGATTGTGCAATCATATTTTGCGTTCTGGTGCAATCGATTGCATATAAAAAGTGGGGGGTAATTGCTTGTTTATTTGCTGCTTACACCTATTATTATTATATTTGCACACAAATGATAAATAACTAAATATCTTAACTTAACATCACAATTTATGAGAAGGTTTACTAAGAAGCTTTGGGCAGCTTTACTGCTCCTTCTCGTCTCTATGCAGTCGGTAGCGACCGATGTCTTTACATCGAATCGTACGGACTTCCGAGACGAAAGTATCTACTTCATGATGACTACGCGTTTTTATGATGGTGATACTGGTAACAACGTGCTCTGCTGGGATAACCAGTCAGAGCAGATCAAAACAAAAGACCCTTGCTGGCGAGGCGACTTCCAGGGTGTCATCGACAAGCTCGACTACATCAAGGCATTGGGTTTTACAGCTATCTGGATTACACCAGTAGTGCAGAACGCATCCGGTTACGACTATCACGGTTATCATGCCATGGATTTCCAGCATGTAGACTGCCGTTATCAGAGCAGCGATGGTAGCAAGGACGGTGATGCCATGTTCCAGGAACTCATTGACAAGGCTCACGAAAAGGGTATCAAGATTATCCTCGACATCGTGCTCAACCATACCGGTAACTTCGGTGAGCAGACACTCTGCAAGGAGTTTGACCGTAATACCGACTTGGAAACTCAGGCACTCATCAATGCTTGTATGATTCCTAACGAGGAGAAGTTGGGTTCCGACTACCTTACAAGTGTCCCTTATGAGCAGTATCAGCGTCGTCTTGGCTTGTTGAAGAATGTTCGTGGTAAGAACGAGGATGTTCACAACTACTGGCACCACTTTGGTGACTTCAACTGGGACTTTCCTAATCGCTGGTGGGCTCAGATTGCTGGTGACTGTGTTGACCTGAACACCGAGAACGACTACGTAGCAGATTATCTCGTAAAGTGCTACGGCAGTTTCATCAAGATGGGTGTGGATGGATTCCGTATCGATACTTCCGGTCACATCTCACGTTTGACATTCTGCAAGCAGTTTATTCCTCAGTTTACAGCCCTCGGTAAGAAGTATGAGGACAAGCGATTGAACAAGGCTCCTTTCTTCATGTATGGTGAGGTTTGCGCCCGTTACAGTGATGTCACATACCGTGGTCAGGATAACCTCTCTTGCTATTATTACACATGGGAGGCTCCACAGGACTTGCTCGACAAATGGGATGGCAGCCAGAAATACTGGGATACACAGGTACTCTTTGATAAAGCCAATGGCGGTACAGGTGTAGATGATCATCAGATGGCTCTCTGTGAGTCAGACAATGCCCCAACACCAACAAGTGACAATACCTTTATGGTGAATGGTAAGTGGCATGAGCCAGACTATTCTCAGGCAAGCGGTTTCCATGTGATCGACTTCCCATTGCACTACAACTTCGGTAATGCTGCCGCCGCATACGGTTTGGCAAAGTCAGGTGACAAGAAATATAATGATGCTACTTATAATGTAGTATATGTAGATAGCCACGACTACGGTCCTCAGCAAACCAACGACCAATTCCGTTTCTCTGGTGATGATGCTCAGTGGGCAGAGAATCTCTCTCTGATGTTTACCTTCCGTGGTATTCCATGTCTCTATTATGGTTCTGAGGTAGGTTTCCGTCGCGGTGCTCCGATTGACAGAGGTCCTCACGGTCCTCTCTCTGAAACTGGTCGTGCTTACTTCGGTGGCTACATCACAGGTGATGTAACAGCCAAGGATTTCGGTGACTACAAGGCAACAGGTAATGTGGCTGCTACATTGAATCATGATGTCGCTCAGCACCTCATCCGTCTGAACAAGATTCGTCAGGCTGTTCCTGCTTTGCGTAAGGGTCAGTGGACCGACGAGGGTTGTACTCCTGCTGATGGCGGTATCGCCTTCAAGCGTGCTTACAAGAATGACAGCTATGCACTCGTAGCCATCAATGGTGGTGCAACATTCACAGATTGCCCTGATGGTACTTATACCGACGTGGTAACAGGCAAGACTTACACAGGTTCTACTATCACCGTTGATGCTCCTGCTACTCAGGGTCAGCTCCGTGTTCTCGTGAAGGACTGGAAGGGCGGTCAGATAGGTGAGGATGGTCCTTTCATCTATAATGAGGCTCCTAAGTCTAAGTCAGAGGCTGATCAGGCTTATGATGGTCATGAGGAAGATGGTACAACATGGGTTGAGCCACAGACTAATGAGTTTGGTTTGAAGTTCTCTCAGAATGGTGGTACTTTCCGCACCAATACTGTTACTGTAGAGGTAAGCCTTAGCGGTAAGGCTACTGAAGGCTGGTTCCAGGTAGAAGGTCAGGACAAGGTTGAGTTGGCTCCTGGCGAGACCAAGACATTCACTATCGGTGAAGACATGCACTTCAAGCAGACCAAGACTGTAACATGGTATGCTAAGAACGACAAGAGTGAGAAGAATGGTTCTGTATCCTTCACCAAGGTGGATCCTAACGCATCTATCACCGTATATGTAAAGGCAGACAATGCTCCAACTATCTATGCTTGGGTTCCTGGCACTCCAAAAAAGGAGTTGACAGGTGCATGGCACGGTAAGACCATGGATGGTCCTGAAGAGATTGGTGGTGTCAACTACTGGTACAAGACTTTCGATGGAGTAGAGAGCTTCAATGTGGTTCTGAATAATGGTAATGACAAGCAGTCAAGTGATATCACTGGTATCACAGGCGATATCTACTTGGAGTATGACGGTGGTTCAAATGTCAAGACGCTCGATGCTCCTGTCAACACAACAGCCAAGGTTACTCTGAGCCCTAATGGTGGTGACTTCGAGAAGACTATTTCTGTAACAGCTACCCTCAGCGACAATGCCAAGAGCGGTTGGTATAAGATTGGTAATGGTGAGCAGGTAGCTCTTACTCCTGGTAAGCCAGTTACCTTCACTCTCGGTGCTGACATGATGGAAGGCGAGAGCAAGACTGTAACTTGGAGCGCAACTAATGCAGAGGATAAGGCTAAGACTGGTACTGCTACCTTCAACAAGAAGGCTGAGGTTGTTATTCCTGCTCCAACTGGTATCTTCGCTTACTTCCTCGCTCCTTCAGACTGGAGTCAGGTAGATTGCTGGGCTTGGAATAATACAGACAACTTTACCGGTGGTAACTGGCCAGGTGTAGCATGTACCAAGACAGACATTAAGAAGAATGGTTTGGATGTCTGGATGTGGAAGTATGATGGTGATTTGGCAGGTGTTCCTACACAGATTATCTTCAACAACGGCGGTGGTACGCAGACAAAGGATTTGAAATTCGAAAACGGTGCAGTTTATAACCTTGCCGGTAAGACCAATGAGTCTGTCTCAACAGGTATCAACCAGGTAGGTAGCAAGAAGGCTCCTGCTAAGTTGAAGATTTACTCTATCAATGGTGTGAAGGTAGCTGAGGTAGGTAGCATGGCAGATGCTGAGTACATCCTCGCTCCAGGTGTCTATGTTTGCAGTGGCAAGAAGTACGTTATCAAGTAATAAATTTCTTTTCTCTTTTAGATACGCAAGTTTTCAGATGAAAACTTGCGTATTTTTTTCGTATAATCGTTTGTGTTTGTTTATTTTACTTATTAATGCAATCGGTTGCACGGAAAAATGAGCAGAAGTTGCTTTATTTATTTGTTATCATCATTTATTATGATTAATTTTGTAAGTGGAATAAAATTTAACTAAATGTCTTAACTTAATTCAAAAATTTTTTATGAGAAAGTTCAAGAAGAAGCTCTTTGCAGCGATGCTGCTGCTTGCCTCGTCTAATGCGATGGCGACTGACAGCTTCACGGATAATCGTACAGATTTCCGAGATGAAAGTATTTACTTCATGATCACCACGCGTTTCTACGATGGAGATCCTAAAAACAATGTGCTCTGCTGGGACAACCAGGAAGCACAGATGAGTACCAAGGACCCTTGTTGGCGAGGTGACTTCCAGGGTGTCATCGACAAGCTCTACTACATCAAGGCGTTAGGTTTCACTGCCATCTGGATTACACCTGTCGTACAGAATGCGTCCGGTTATGACTACCACGGCTATCATGCTTCGGATTTCTCCAAGGTAGATTGCCGCTATCAGAGTGGTGACGGTAAAAAGAGTGGTGACGTGATGTTCCAGGAACTCATCGACAAGGCTCACGCCAAGGGTATCAAGATTATCCTCGATATCGTGCTCAACCACTCCGGTAACTTCGGTGAGGAGAAGCTCTGCAAGGAGTTCGACCGTGATACACGTCTTCGTAACCAGGCAGACATCAATGCTTGTATGATTCCTAATCCCGAAACATTGGGTAGTGACTATCCAAGTCTTTTGCCTGCGGCACAGTATCAGCGTCGTCTTGCCCTGATGAAGAATACCGATGGCCAGAATCATGATCCACACAACTACTGGCACCATTTCGGTAACTTCAACTGGGATGAGCCAAACCGCTGGTGGGCTCAGATTGCAGGTGACTGTGTGGACCTCAATACTGAGAATAATACAGTGGCTGAATATCTTATCAACTGCTATGGCAATTTCATCAAGATGGGTGTCGATGGTTTCCGTATTGATACATCCGGTCACATCTCACGTCTTACCTTCTGCAAGCAGTTCATTCCTCAGTTTGCTGCCCTCGGTAAGCAGTATGAGAACAAGCGATTGAACAAGGCTCCATTCTTCATGTATGGTGAGGTTTGTTCCCGTTACAGTGGTGTGCAGTACCGTGGTCAGGACAATCTTTCACCTTATTATTATACATGGCAGGCTCCACAGAACTTGATAGATCAGTTTGATGGCAGCCAGTCATATTGGGACACTCAGGAAATCTATGACCGTGGTACAGGTTATGATGATAAGCTGATGCCTCTTTGCGAGAAAGATAAAGCGAATTCTCCAGAAAGCAACAATACCTTTATGCTGAATGGCGCATGGCATGAGCCAGATTATTCTCAGTCAAGCGGTTTCAATGTGATCGACTTCCCATTGCACTACAACTTCGGTAATGCTGCCACCGCATACCGTTTGGCTAAGTCTGGTGATATGAAATATAATGACGCTACCTATAATGTGGTATATGTTGACAGTCACGACTATGGTCCTGGGTCAGGGTCTCGTTTTGGCGGATCAGACGCTCAGTGGGCAGAGAATCTCTCTCTGATGTTCACCTTCCGTGGAATCCCATGTCTCTATTATGGTTCTGAGGTAGGTTTCCGTCGCGATGTTGTGATTGACAGAGGTCCTAATGGTCCTCTTTCTGAAACTGGTCGTGCTTACTTTGGTGGCTATATCACAGGTGATGTAGAAGCATCAGACTTCGGTGACTACAAGGCAACAGGTAATGTGGCTGCCTCTTTGAATCATGATGTGGCTCAGCACCTCATCCGTCTGAACAAGATTCGTCAGGCTGTTCCTGCTCTCCGTAAGGGTCAGTGGACCGATGATGGTTGTACTCCTGCCAAGGGTGGTATCGCCTTCAAGCGTGCTTATAAGGACAGTTATGCACTCGTAGCCCTCAATG
>ERZ773178.4338-NODE-4338-length-10777-cov-9.578437_pt1 | contig 10777 bp, 10 predicted proteins | sample MGYA00580533_ERZ773178 | MGnify/ENA primary metagenome ERZ773178 (study PRJEB29015, sample SAMEA2737859) | human gut metagenome | biome: human gut; feature: human-associated habitat; material: faeces | place: China | collected 2012 ...
TCATCGCGGTCAACAAGAACGACACCGCGCCGATCTTCGAGATCGCCGACTACGGTATCTGCGGCGACCTGTTCAAGGTCACCCCGATGCTGATCGAGGCCTTCAAGGCCGCGAAGGCGAGCAAGTAAAATACTCAAAAAAAGAGGACACCGTAAAGGCGTGGTTCCGTAAGAAAACATTTATGTGAGAGAATCGGCGTAGTTTAGGCTACGCCGGTTTTCTTTTCTTTTTGGGCTGCTTGGGATTGCTCCCTTGCTTCCTCAAAATCAAATGCACCAATAAAGTTGTAGACGATCTCAATTTCTCTGACCTTAATGCGTGGCTCGTTCTCGTCCGGCGTGTAAACCTCGGAGATATAAATTTTATCCACAAACTCCCGGAGAATGGAAGCGTCAAGCTGCTGCATATCGGTGTACTTTCTGACCGCTGCAATGAACTGTCTGACGTTGACTTTCTGCTTCTCCTGTTCCTTGACTTCCTGCCGCAGATGTTCGACAAGATTTGTAAGGTTGGTCTGTTCCAGCTCATAGTCACGGGACAGTTTGATGAAACGCTCGTCGGAGAGCTTGCCGGAAATGTTATCCTCATACAGTCGCTTGATGATAACATCCAGCTCGGCAATCCGCTTTTGCGATTGCGCCAGAGTGTCTTTCTTTTGTGCCAGCTCCTTATCCCGTTCCCGCAGGCTTTGATCTGCGGCCCGCTGCACGAAGTCGTCCTCATACTGCGTCACATACTGAATGGCTTCTCGCAGGTTTCGCAGCACGATTTCTTCAAGGACAACGCGCCGGATAGAATGGGTCGAACATAAAGTGCGGTCTTTACGGTAAGTTGAGCAAAGGTAATATTCCTGTTCAGGTTTGAAGTGATTGGCTCTGCACAAGTACATCTTTCCGCCGCAATCCGCACAGAACAGCAGGCCGGAGAACATACCCATGTCGCCCATCTTAGTGGGACGGCGGCGGCCCTGTCGGATTTTCTGGACGATCAGAAACACGCTTTCCTCAATAATAGGTTCCTGTGTGTTCTCAAAGATCACCCAATCCGCCGGATCATTCCACAATACTTTCTTGCTCTTGAACGATTGCTTGGAAGTTTTGAAGTTGACCGTATGGCCCAAATAGTCAAGGCGTTCCAAAATATGCACTACCGTCTTTGTTGCCCATTTATAAGGGTCAGTTGGCCGTTTAGATGTTGTCGGCAAGTCGTTTTCGTAGCAGTAAGCAACAGGCGAAAGAACTTTATTTTCTTGGAGCCATTTTGCAATTTGCGTCGGCCCCATGCCGTCCATGCACAGTGCAAAAATCTTCTGAACAACGGCGGCAGCTTCTTCATCCACGATCCACCGCTTCTTGTTCTCCGGGTCTTTCTTGTACCCATAAGGCGGGATAGTGGTGAGGTGTTCGCCGGAACGTCCTTTGGATTGCCACGTTGCCCGGATTTTCTTGCTGGTGTCCTTGGCGTACATTTCATTGAATACGTTGCGGATGGCGGTAAACTCGCTGTCCCCGCGCACACTGTCCACACCGTCATTGACGGCAATAAAGTGGACGCCGTACTCTGGAAACAGCATTTCCGTATACATTCCGACTTGCAGATAGTTACGACCGAACCGGCTCATATCCTTAACGACAACGCGCTTGATCTTGCCCGCCTTGATGTCGGCAAGCATCCGCTGGAATCCGGGCCGGTTGAAGTTGGTTCCCGAATATCCGTCGTCCTCGTCGTAGTGGCGGATGGCGGTATAGCCGTGATCCCGGCAATACTTTTCCAAAATCCGCTTCTGATTGCTGATACTGTTGCTCTCGCCGTCCAGCTTATCTTCTTGGGAAAGACGCTCATAGCAGGCGGTAATGCCCTCGGCTTCCTCCTGCGGCTGGCTGTGGACATAGAATTGCAGCACCGTGTTTTGGATAGCCGTCTTGGTTTCCTCGCTCAACGGCGCGTCATTGGATACGCGCTGAAAGGAAGTGACTGGCTGTTGGTACATTTGATTGTCAAGGTTCAAAGTAGTATCGTTATTCCGTGTCGCACGGGGGTTCCGTGCAATCACCATTTCCGGCTGTTTGCTCATAAGTTCCTCCTATTCCGCAGCCGGAAAACGAGGCATGATACAAGTATATTATACCATATCATGCCCCATCCGTCTGCTTGTAGGAAATGAAAAAATCTTTAATTTTTAAGTGGCTGCCTTGTTCAAATCGTTTTGGAGCAGCCGACGGATTTTCTTGACTGCGGTTTCTTTCGCGCCGTCTTTGACGGTCGCTTTCACAATATATCGAACGCCTCCGATCTCGTACTGACGTACAACGGGGGCGGTCTGGTTCTGACTTGTTACTGTACTCATACAGTAATCCCCCTTTCGCTTACATTGGTGTAAAACGAAATGGGCAGTACGGACGGCTGCTGGCACAGCTCCACGGGAATCTCACCCCGGCCCATGCTGATGGGTGCGGCGCGCAATGCTTTGAGGGCGTTCAACGCGCGAGTATCTTTGACCTCCCTGTACGTCCCCGCCCGCAGGCAGCCACGCCCGCTTTGCGGCCTGGTGTTGATCGCTCGCTCCCAGGAGGGAGGTCATGGCGCACCGGCTGTATGGCTCGGTACAGGACAGAATGTATCCGCCTGCCTTATGCTGCGCCGGTGGCCTCCCACCGGGCTTTCTTTGTCAAAGATCATGGAGTTTCAATGCCGGGCCGTTGGAGCAAGGAAAGGGAGAGAAACATGCTCCGCAGGTTTTAGACCGGCAACACCTTGAAGCCTGTTACGATGCTGTGGATCAGCTTCGTTTCCAGCCTGAGCCGCATATCTTCATCGACATACAGGTATGTATTCCCGTATTCGTCCTTCAGCGGCCTGGTGGCAAGAGCCCGGATGTACTTCTGATAGTGAGCGACCACGGCGGCAAGGGCGTCCTCGTCGCCGTTCACGGCTGCCAGGATCACAGGCACCGGGATAGGTTTCACTTGTCCGGCCATTCAAATCCCTCCTTCATCAGATATTCGCGCAATTCTTTCAGCGTAGTAAGGCGCCGCTTCGATACGGTCTGATGGACGATATTCAGCTTGTCGCTGATCTCACGGTCCGTCATCCCCAGAAAGTAGGACAGCAGGATCACATCCCGTTTGCCCTCCGGCAGTTGCGCCAGAGCGTCGGCCAGAAGATCGCCGGCCACGACGACCGGGAGACCCTGCACATTAAAGACATGCTCGTCCATGAAGTGCTTGTCCCATACGACGGTCTGCTCCAGCTCGGAAGCTGTCAGCTCGCCCAGGGATTTTTCCTGGTCCCGGAGGCGGGCATATTCACGCTGGATGGATGAATTTATCCCAGCCATTCAGAAGAACTTGCAGAAATCAAGAATGTGTGCAGCACTCCAAGAACCGTGGGAGAGCTGCGTTCTACGTTGAACACCCTGTTCCGGCCTTTCCTTTTAGATGGCATTACCATGCTTGGATTGGCCGGAGAAACAGAATTAGCCAATCAGTTTTCGCATATTCAAAAAATCTTTCTCAATGCCCTGCGGCAGGAACCCGGCACAACAATCGTCCTTGGCGAGTATCTTCCGATTGCTGATCTGGAAAGTGCTGTGGATGAATATGCCGTGTTGATTGAGAGAAATAAATGAATGCTGCAATGATACGTAATACCTGCAAGATGTGGTACATTTGGCGGGGTACAGACTTGCTTTTTTCGACGGAATTTGCTATGATATCGATTACTGCGCTGCGGCGCGGTAATTCCGTTGGGAAGGGAAGGATGTTTTGTGCAGAGTACGACCCGGGACATGACGCACGGCAGCCCGTGGCGGCTGATCGTATCGTTTGCTGTCCCTGTGCTGCTCAGCCAGATATTTCAGCAGCTTTACAACACGGCGGATACGCTGATCGTCGGCCGTTTCCTCGGCGACGGGGCGCTGGCGGCCGTCAGTTCGTCCGGACCGCTGATTTTCCTGCTCATCAGCTTCTTTGTGGGCGTGACCATGGGCGCAAGCGTCACCATTTCGCGCTATTTCGGTGCTGGCGACCACGACCGCGTTTCCCGTGCCATCCATACAAACATCCTCGTCAGCATGTGCAGCGGTATTTTGCTGACGGTCTGCGGCGTCGCCTTCACTCCGACGATCCTGCGCTGGATGGGGACTGACCCGGAGGTTCTGCCGGAGGCCATCTCCTATTTCCGCTACTATTTTACAGGCGTGCTGGCCGTCGTACTCTACAACGCCTGCAAGAGCATCATGAACGCCCTTGGTGACAGCCGCCGTCCGCTCTACTACCTGATTCTCTCGTCCCTCATCAACATCGCCCTCGACCTGCTCTTCATCGCTGGCTTCCACTGGGGCGTATGGTCAGCGGCGGTCGCTACGACGATCTCGCAGGCCATCAGCATGGTGCTCTGCCTGATCCACCTGAGCAAGAAAGGGATGCCCTATCAGCTCCAGTGGCGCAAACTGCGCTTCGACAGGGAGATGCTGGGACAGATGGTGCGCTATGGTCTGCCGTCCGGCGTGCAGAACTCGGTCATCGGTCTGGCAAACGTCATTTTGCAGAGCAATATCAACTCTTTCGGCAAGCTGGCCATGGCCGGATACGGCGCGTATTCCAAGCTGGAGGGCTTTGCTTTCCTGCCGATCACGAGCTTTACGATGGCTCTGACTACCTACACCGGCCAGAATCTCGGAGCGATGCAGTATGATCGTGCGAAGAAGGGCGCGCGCTTCGGCATTCTGGTCTCCATCACGCTGGCGGAGCTGATCGGCGTGGGCATGTATGTCTTCGCGCCGCAGCTGATCTCGATTTTTACGCCGACTCCGGAGGTCATCGCCCTCGGCACGCAGCAGGCGCGAACCATTGCGCTGTTCTACTGCCTGCTGGCCTATTCCCACGCCGTCGCCTCGGTCTGCCGCGGTGCGGGCAAGGCTTTCGTACCCATGACGATCATGCTGGCAACCTGGTGCGCACTGCGCATTGTCTATATCACGACGGTCATGCACATCGTACACGAAATTCAGTACATCTATTGGGCCTATCCGCTTACATGGTCGGTCAGTTCGGTGATTTATTTTATCTATTATCACCGCTCCGACTGGATACATGGCTTTGAGGCGAAAGAACATTAATATAATATTGACTGCCAAAACAGGCCGCTTTGGATGCGTTCCATCCAAAGCGGCCTGTTTTCAGCATAACATACAGATTTAGTTTGTCTCCCTGTACCGATGCGAGCTTATGTGGTATTCTTCCAGCAAAGTCTGGGTTGACAGAACGGCAGACCATATTCTGTCTGGTAAGTCACTCTGTTTCCGACGAATTGGAATTTCCCGTTCTCCAACGGCCTGACCGTCAGTTCATGGGCAAACAGGCAGTCTGTTTTCAGATCGGTGGACAACATTTCCACGGTCAGTGTGATCGTTCCGTCCTCGTCCGTCTGACAGGCTGTCACTTCCGGCTCGATCATGTAATAACGCAGAAATACATAATCATTGGTTTCGATTTGCCGCCAAGGGTAATAATCCCCTTCCCCGCTGTAATGCGCCAGCTCCCGGAACTTGTCGAGGTCAATGTCGAAATAGGGCAGGATTACCTTCTCAAATTCCTCCGCGGGTATCTCATAGCAGCATTGCTCCCTGATATAGGAGTATCCGTCCGGCTGAAACCGCTCGCCGTAAGTATCATAATACAGATACTCCCACATATCATTGAAGCTGAGGTTTTCAAAATTATCCTCATTCCAGTCTGTAAGATACATATTCGTGCCAATGTATCCGCCTGCCATGACGTACTTTCTGTTCAGATCGCACAGCTCCGGGTCGGGCGTTTCCAGCCGGATCAGGGAAAAATCGGCATAGTGCTTATCCCCGGCCGGATAGAGCCGGTAATAGAAATTTCCTTTGTCCGTCAGATCCCATTCCTGAATTTCGCGCTTCTCATAATACACTTCCGAGCCGCCGCCCATCGGGTAATCCATGCTGTAAACACAGGCGTCACCGTCCCCATCGGTAAACAGCTGATAGGTAAACGTGCCGGTTTCCCTGACGGTAATGGTCTCCTGCTCCGCCGTTTTTCCGCTCTGAACGTTCTGCCAGAAATCCCGGAACCTATCTGCTGTCATCAGGTACGCAGGATATTCCCCACTTGTGTCGATCACGTCCAGTCCGGCGTCATACAGGGCGGCTTCCATTTCATCAATGGTGCTTTGCGAAAGGGTCGTTCCTGTCTTGTCTGCTCTGCGGTATGTCTCACTGCAAACTGACGCAATTTCTCCACACCGTTTCTGAAGCTGCTCCCGCATGGGGTCAATTTCCTCATCTGGCTGCTGACTGCATGCAGGTAGAAGTAAGGCCAGAAGCAGGAAAAAGATTGCCGCGTTTCTCAATTTCATGAATCTCAGCACCTTTCTATTCCGTGATTATGAAATAAGGCCGGTTTTCACCGGCCTTGTTGTATTTCAGTCTGCCCGCTGCACTTCTTCCGTCATGATGACGGTGGCAACGGAATTCATGCCCAAGTGGCAGGCGATGCTGCACGGCAGGTTGGCGTAACTCACCTTCGCAAAGGGAAATTCCGCCTGCACCTGCTGACGCCAGTGCTCTGCCAGTTCGCCGTTTTCCAGCGTTCCGGCGGTTTCGATCAGGAGGCGGGACTCCGGGACGTCTTTGAAACGTTCCGCCCGGTCTTGATGAATTGCTTCGATCATTTTGCTCTCGGCAAGCTTCATGCCCCGTACCTTGGCGAAGGCGTCCAGCTTGTCCCCCTGAATGGTCAGAACCGGCTTGAGGTTCAGCACCGTCGCCAGCGTGGCCGCGGCGGGCGTGACCCGGCCGCCCTTTTTCAGGTACTCCATGGAATCCACGGTGATGTAGATGCTGGCATCATAGGCGTGCTTTTCCAAGAAGTCCCTGATCTGTCCCGCGTCATACCCCTGCTCGACCAGACGAAGGGCGCTGATGACCGACTCCTTCTGGGTGACGGAGATGCGGTGATTATCCACCACCTGCACCCTGCCGTCGTAGTCCTGCGCGAACAGAGCGGCGCTCTGACAGGAGCCGCTCAGGCCGCTGGACATGGGAATATACACGATCTCATCATAGCCCTTTGCCAGAATTCCGTCCCACAGCTCCATGAGCTGCCCCGGTGACGGCTGGGAGGTGGAGACATCCCGGTGCTGCCGCATGGCGTCATACAGCTGCTCCGACGTGATGTCGATGCCCTCGTAGTGAATGGTTTCCTCCAGATTGACGGGCATGGCCAGAACAAAAACGCCCAGCTTTTCGCCCTCCATGGCGGTAATTCCGCTGTTGGTATCCGTTGCGATTGCGATTTTCATAGTGCGATAGTGCCTTTCTTCCTGCCGAAACGATGCGGCTGTCAGCCGTTGAGGATCTTCATGAATTCCTCACCGGTGATGGTTTCCTTTTCGTACAGATAGCTTGCCAGTTTATCCAGCTTCTGCCTGTTTTCCGTGAGAATGTTCTTCGCCTTTTCGTGCTGCTTCTTCACCAGAGCGACTACCTGCCGGTCAATGCTCGCCTGCGTCTCCGCGGAGCAGGCCAGAGACGCGTCTCCGCCCAGATACTGGTTCGTGACGGTTTCCAGCGCCACCATGTCAAAGTCCTCGCTCATGCCGTAGCGGGTGATCATGGCCCGGGCCATCTTGGTGGCCTGCTCGATGTCGTTGGATGCGCCGGTGGAAATGGTGCCGAACTTGACTTCCTCCGCCGCACGACCGCCGGTGTAGGTGGCGATCTGGTCGAGAAGCTCCTCCCGGGTCATCAGATAGTGGTTCCCCTGCTCCACCTGCATGGTATAGCCCAGCGCACCGGAGGTACGGGGAATGATGGTGATCTTCTGCACCGGGGCGGAATGGGTCTGCATAGCCGCGACCAGCGCGTGGCCGATTTCGTGGTAGGAAACCGTCCACTTTTCCTTGTCGGTAAGGATGGCATTCTTCTTCTGATAGCCCGCGATGACCACCTCAATGGACTCTTCCATGTCCGCTTCGGTGGCGAATTTCCGTCCGTCCCGGACGGCGCGCAGCGCCGCCTCGTTGACGATGTTGGCAAGCTCCGCGCCGGACGCGCCGGAGGCCATCCGCGCGATCTGCTTGAAGTCCACATCGTCGGCAATTTTGATCTTCTTCGCGTGTACCCGCAGGATGGCTTCCCGTCCCTGAAGGTCGGGCAGCTCCACCGGCACCCGACGGTCAAACCGGCCGGGACGGGTCAGGGCGGGGTCAAGGGATTCGGGGCGGTTGGTGGCGGCGAGAATGATGACGCCGGAGTTTCCTTCAAAGCCGTCCATTTCCGTGAGCAGCTGGTTCAGCGTCTGCTCCCGCTCGTCGTTGCCGCCCATGGTGCCGGTGTTCCGCTTCTGGCCGATGGCGTCGATCTCGTCGATGGCTTTTTCCTTCGCCTGCTTGAACAGGTCGCGCACCTTGCTCGCGCCCATGCCCACGAACATCTCCACAAATTCGGAGCCGCTGATGGAGAAGAACGGGACGTTCGCCTCACCGGCGACGGCCTTTGCCAGCATGGTCTTGCCGGTACCCGGAGGGCCTACCAGCAGAACGCCCTTGGGCATGGAGGCGCCGATCTCCCGGTATTTGTCCGGATTGTGGAGATAGTCCACGATCTCCTGCAGGCTTTCCTCCGCCTCGTCCACGCCCTCCACGTCGTCAAATTTGATGCCGTCGGAGGACTGGACATAAACACGGGCGTTGGAACTGCCGCCGTTGAACATCATGGAATTGGGGCCGCCGGCTCTGTCCATCAGCTTTTTGGACATGAACTGCCCCAGAGCAATGAACAGGACAATGGGCAGGATCCACGTCAGCAGGAAGCTTAAGAGCGGGGAGGTTTCCTCCACGATCTCTCCGCCGAACTGTGCGCCGGAATCGTGGAGCCGGTTCACCAGATCGGGGTCGTTCATCAGGCCGGTTTTATAAATTTTGCCGTCCTTCCCTTCAAAGAGGATCTGGTTGTCCTCCACTTTCACCTGACTGATCTCCTTATTCTCCGTCATGGTGATGAAGGTGCCGTAGTCCACTTCGATGATCTGCTGCTCCGCAATCCAGGGAACCAGCAGGAAGTTGACCAGCACCAGCGCGACCATCACCAGCGTGTAGTAGAAAATCAGGGGTTTCTTTGGCCGTTTGACTTCATTCATATCCGTTTTCCTCCTTTTGCCGCCGGCCCGGACACAGCCGGCAGATGTATTTTTTTCTGATTTCAAGCACTCAGACTGTTTCTTCCTGCTTGGGCAGTTCCACGGTAAAGGTCGTCGAGCCGCTGCCGCTGTCCACCGTGGCAGTGCCGCCGTGGAGCTGCACCACCTGCTTCACCACGGCAAGGCCGATGCCGTTGCCCTCCGAGGAATGGGACTCGTCCGCCTGATAGAATTTTCCCCAGATTCTGCTGACCTTGTCCTTGGGGATATCGGGGCCGTAGTTGGTGATGGTGACGGCCAGCGTCTCCGGCCCTTCGGAAATCCGCACGCCGATCTCCCCGTAGTTGGGGGAATACTTGATGGCATTGTCCAGCAGATTGATCCAGACCTGTTTCAGCAGTTCCTCGTTCGCCCGGATGGTATATTCCGGGAATTCCAGATCGAGGTCAAGCTCTTTGCGGCTCCACTTTTCTTCCAGCAGAAGCACGCAGGCACGAATCTGTTCCGACAGGTTGAAGGTGGTCAAATCCGTTAAAATCGTCTGGTTTTCCACCTTTGTCAGGTTCATCACATTGGTGGCCATTGCCGCCAGCCGGAGGGATTCTTCCTCAATGATGGCGAGGTATTCCTCCTTCTGCGCGTCGGTCAGATTGCCCCGGCGCAGGAGCTTCGCAAACCCGGCAATGGAGACGATGGGCGTTTTGAACTCGTGGGAAAAATTGTTGATGAAATCGCTTCGCAGCATCTGGGTGTTTTCCAGTTCTTCCGCCATGGCGTTGAAGCTCTCCGACAGCTCCTGAAAAACGGGGTTGTCCCCCATCACCTTGCCATAGTGCATTCTGGCCGTGAAATCTCCCGCCGCCAAACGGTCTATGTTGTTGATCAGCCGGTTAAAGGGGCGCAGCGGAATTTTCACGGTGCCGATGGCAACCACGCTGCCCACCAGAACGCTGATGAGCAGCATCACGATCAGCATGGCAAAGCCGGAGTTTCTGGGAATACCCAGATTGTCCAGCACCCCCAGCTTGGTCAGCAGGAAGGACAGCGCCGCCGTAATGAGAACCGCCGCCAGCTGAATGAGAAAAAACGCGGTGGAATAGAGCAGCGTCAGCGACCAGCGGCGCTTTCCCGGCTTTTTGCTCATACCTTTTTCACCGCCTTATAGCCCAGTCCCCGGACGGACTCAATGGTGAATTCCGGCCAGTCCTGAAAGCGCTTGCGCAGACGTCCCACGTGTACCGTCACGGTCTCCCAGCCGGTGTCGGAATCCGCGCCCCAGATCTCGTCCATGAGCTGGATACGGGTGAAGATTTTTCCGGGATAGGACAGGAGTTTGTATAGAAGCAGGAATTCCTTCTGGGGAAGCTCCTGCACTTCCCCCTTCCGGCTCACCGTCAGGCAGTCGTAGTCCAACACCACGTCCCCTACCACGATACGGCGCTCGCTGGCAATTTTCGCCCGACGCAGCAGCGCCTTGATACGCCAGAGCATTTCTTCTTCGTCGATGGGCTTGGTCATGTAATCGTCGGTGCCGACCAGGAAGCCGTGCTTTTTATCGGAGGGCAGCTCCTTGGCGGAAACCATCAAAACGGGCAGGTTGTTGTTCGTCTCCC
>ERZ773178.4340-NODE-4340-length-10773-cov-46.519313_pt1 | contig 10773 bp, 10 predicted proteins | sample MGYA00580533_ERZ773178 | MGnify/ENA primary metagenome ERZ773178 (study PRJEB29015, sample SAMEA2737859) | human gut metagenome | biome: human gut; feature: human-associated habitat; material: faeces | place: China | collected 2012 ...
TCCTCCACGCCATCGCCGAAGAGCCAAACCTCTGCAAGCACATCCACTTCCCTGCACAGAGCGGAAGCAACAAGATTTTGAAGCTGATGAACCGCAAATACACCCGTGAGGAGTATCTGCAACGCATCGCCGACATCAAGCGCATCATCCCGGGCTGCGGCATCACCACCGACATCTTCGTAGGTTATCACGACGAGACCGAGGAAGACCATCAGGAAACCCTCTCGCTGGTAAAGGAAGTAGGCTTCGACAGCGCCTTCATGTTCAAGTATTCAGAGCGCCCGGGCACCTATGCCGCCAAGCATCTGCCAGACAACGTTTCTGAGGAAACCAAGATAGCCCGCCTCAACGAGCTCATCAAACTGCAGACCGAGGTGAGCGCCGAACAGAACAAGAAGGATGAGGGCAAGGTATTCACCATCCTCATCGAGAACTTCAGCAAGCGTAGCCGCGAGCAGATGATGGGTCGAACAGAACAGAACAAGGCGGTTGTCATCGATAAGGGCAACCACCATATCGGAGAGTTCGTGAAGGTTCGCATCACCGGTTCTACCTCTGCTACTCTCTTCGGAGAAGAAGTAAAGGAGTAAACCCAAACTCTTCAGAACAGCTTTTTCTGAATAAAAAGACTCTTCTGAAAGAAAAAACAGAATATAAACAAGAAAAACCGCCAAAAGTTTGGCGGTTTTCTTAAAAAGCATTATATTTGCACCTATGAAGGAATTCTTGCAAATTTTACGCCGATTCGTCCCTCCATACAAGAAGTATCTGGGATTGTCTATCCTGTTCAATATCCTGTCTGCGGTATTGAACATCTTTTCGTTTGCAGCCTTGATACCAATCCTGCAAATCCTGTTCCAAGTAGATGGTGGTATCCGTGTCAACGAGTATATGCACTGGAATGGAGATTGGGGTAGCATCAAGGAGGTTGCAACCAATAACCTGTATTATTATATTCAGGAGTTTATTGTTGTCCATAGTGCATCAACAGCCCTTTTGGTCATCGGCCTATTCCTAGCCTTCATGACATTCCTCAAGACGGGAGCCTATTTCCTCTCGTCAGCCACCATCATACCTATCCGTACAGGTATCGTAAGAGACATCCGCAACCAGATTTACCAGAAGATAAACAGTCTCTCGCTCGGTTTCTTCAGCGAGGAGCGCAAGGGCGATATCATCGCCCGAATGAGTGGTGATGTGCAGGAAGTGGAGAACAGCATCATGTCGTCGCTCGACATGCTCTTCAAGAACCCTATCCTGATCCTCTTCTATTTCGTTACACTCATCTGTATCAGCTGGCAGCTCACCCTCTTCACCATTCTCTTTGTACCACCTTTCGGCTGGTTCATGGGAGTAGTGGGCAAGAAACTGAAGGCACACAGTATCGAGGCACAGGCACTTTGGAGCGATACGATGAGTATGGTAGAAGAAACCCTGGGCGGCTTGCGCATCATCAAGGCGTTCTGTGCAGAAGAAAAGATGAACAAGCGTTTCAATCAGGTTAACAGCAGCTACCGCGACAACATCATGCGTGTAAATATCCGCCAGCAGATGGCACACCCGATGAGTGAGTTTCTGGGAACCATCCTCATCGTAGTGGTATTGTGGTTTGGCGGTATCCTGGTTCTGGATTACGGCAGAATCGACGGACCTACCATCATCTTCTATCTCGTGATGCTCTACAGCATCATCAACCCGCTGAAGGAATTCTCCAAAGCGAGTTACAATATTCCAAAGGGATTGGCAAGTATGGAGCGTATCGACAAGATTCTGCAGGCTGAGGTGGAAATCAAGGACAAGGAGAACCCTGAGCATATCAGCAGCTTCGAACATCAGATAGAGTTCCGCCACGTTTCCTTCGCCTATACCGACCGAAAGAGCGCCGAACTGGTTTATGTATTAAAGGATATCAATCTCGTGATACCAAAAGGCAAGACCGTTGCACTTGTTGGTCAGAGCGGTAGCGGTAAGAGTACGATGGTAGATTTGATTCCTCGTTACTATGATGTACAGGAAGGCGAGGTGCTGATTGACGGCATTAATGTGAAAGACCTTGCCGTACATGACCTTCGCATGCTGATAGGAAATGTAAACCAGGAGGCTATCCTCTTCAATGCAAGTTTCAAGGACAATATCCGATTCGGCAAGACCGATGCTACGGATGAGGAAATAGCCAATGCAGCTAAGATAGCCAATGCTTACGAGTTCATTACCAAGTCGGAGCATGGTTTCGATACAAATATCGGTGACCGAGGCGGCAGACTTTCCGGTGGCCAGCGCCAGCGTGTCAGCATCGCCCGTGCCATCCTCAAGAATCCTCCTATCCTCATCCTCGATGAGGCAACATCAGCCCTCGATACCGAGAGCGAGCGCCTGGTTCAGGATGCCTTGGAGAAACTGATGAAAACCCGTACCACCGTGGCTGTGGCTCACCGATTGAGTACCATCAAGCATGCCGATGAAATCTGCGTATTGCACGAGGGTAAGATTGTGGAGCGCGGTACCCACGATGAACTGATTAGAAAAGACGGATATTACAAAAAGTTGCACGATATGCAGCAGGTGTAATTGAGTAAAGAGTTAATAGTTAAGAATTTATAGTTTTACAGATGGTTAAGATTGTTTATGCATTCTTTTATGCAATATCGCTGCTGCCTTTCAGGCTGCTCTATTGCATTGCCGACTTCGAGTACTTCATGATGTATTACGTCATCAAGTACCGCAGAGGCATTGTGCGTAAGAATCTCACCAGCTCTTTTCCTGAGAAATCAGAAGAAGAGATTATCGACATCGAGAAGAAGTTCTATCGCTGGTTCAGTGATTACTTCTTCGAGGCTGTCAAACTGCTCAGCATCAGTGACAAGGGGTTGCGCCAGCGATTCCAGGTCATCAACAGCGAGGAGGTGGAGCAATGTTTCCAGGAAGGTCAGAACGTGGCAGCCATCCTGGGCCATTACTGCAACTGGGAGTGGCTCTCATGTGTGGGCATCGAACTGCCCAAGTCACGCAAGATGGGTCTCATCTATCATCCTCTGCGCAACCAAGCCTTCGACGAACTCTTCAAGCGCATCCGTTCTCACGAGGAGAATGGCGTGGTGGTGCCCAAGAAAAACATCCTCCGCTACTTGGTGGATTACAAGCGCAAGGGCATCATGAGCATCTTCGGCTACATCAGCGACCAGGGTCCCAAGTGGGAGAACATCCACTTATGGCTTCCTTTCCTCAACCATCCCGAAACCCCTGTGTTTACGGGTGGCGAGAGAATCATGAGGAAGATGAACGATGCCGTGTTCTATGTAGAGATGTCCCGCCCTAAGCGCGGCTACTATACAGCCACTTACAAGCTCATCACCCGCAATCCGAACTCCCTGCCGGAGCACGAGATTACCCGTCGCTTCTTCCAGATGCTGGAAGAAACCATCCGCAAGAATCCACCTTATTATTTATGGACGCATAACAGATGGAAGCGAACCAGGGAGGAGTTTGATAAGCGATATGAAATCAAAAACGGTAAAGTAATTCCTAAAGAATAAAAAGAATCACAAGAAACAATTTTCAAAAACGATTCTAAGATATGAGAAAGATTAAGATAAATCCTAAATACGAATATCTGAGAGCCTTTATCGAGAGCATCCCTGATGTTTTCGAGAAGGAAGGTCGTGAGATATATAATAAGCGCAACCTCATCAAGGTGCTAACAGCACCAGATGGAACACAGGTTAACGTAAAGCGCTTTCATATACCACATGGTCTCAACAAATTCATCTATTCTTGGAATATCAGGAAGCCAAAAGGTCAACGAGCATTCGAATATCCTATGATTCTGAAAAGAAAAGGAATCAATACTCCAGAACCTTTAGCCCTTATTGAAGAGCGTAGCTTTCTGAATATCTTAGGATATAGTTATCTTATCACAATCCAGTGTGACTACGGTCATACACTCTATGAGATGGCAGACGCTAAACCGGAAGAATATAAATATCTGGCAAAAGCTTTAGCCCATTTCGCTGCAGACATTCATCTGCACGAGATTCTCCATAAAGACTTTACACCAGGCAATATTCTCTGGAAACAAGATGAAGAAGGATTCCATTTCATGCTGGTAGATATCAACAGAATGGATTTCGGACCAGTAAGCGAGAAGAAAGGACTGTATAATCTCAGAAGATTCTGGGGACCTAAAGAATTCACCCGTATTCTGGTTAGCGAATACGCCTTGCTACGCAACATAGATACCGACGAGGCTGTAGCCTATGTGATGAAAGAACGGGCTAGGTTCTGGACCAAATATGGAAAGAAGCACGAAATTCCATTTCAGCTAGAATTATAGTTCAAACTCATCTTTGTACATTTCACATATAAACTATTGAATATGGAACAAAAAAGACTTTGTTATATTAGCCGCAACTATTATAATCTGACAAGCGCCGGCAATAAAGCAAAAACAGACAACGAGGATACACTTGCAGAAATGGGAGCCATCAATCTTGGCTTGCCACGCACTATCAGGAACAGTAAGATATTGGCTTTCTTCCTAGACCTGATAGGCATCATCCGTGCCTGTATCTTACTCCAGAAAAACGATGTGCTGTTCTTGCAATATCCTGTCAAGAAGTACTTTTCGTTTCTCTGTCATGTAGCCCATCTGAAAGGAGCCAAGACGGTTTCACTGATTCACGACCTTGGTTCTTTCCGCAGAAAGAAGCTCACCATCCAGAAGGAGATTAACCGTCTTTCGAATAGCGACTACATCATTGCATCAAACGAGAAGATGAAAGGATGGCTCAAAGAGCATGGGTTACAGAAGCCAGTTGGTGCCCTGGGCTTATTCGACTATCGTTCTGCATCAAAATGCTCGGAAGAAGTAACTGAAAGAGAGCAGGTAAAGGTGGTCTATGCCGGAGCCTTGAGTATGAAGAAGAATTCATTCCTGATAGAACTTTCCAAGACATTGAACCATTGGCAATTGTTGGTTTGTGGAAACAAAGAAGGTCTACAAGGCTTGCAAAACAATCCTCTGATTACCTATCAGGGCTTTGTACCATCAGAGGAGTTTATCAAGCATATAGATGCCGACTTCGGACTGGTATGGGATGGCGATACTCTTGACGGATGCTCGGGAGAATACGGGCAATACCTGAAATGGAATTCCCCTCATAAGGTATCCTTCTACCTCCGTGCCGGTTTGCCGCTCATCATCTGGAAAGAGGCAGCCGTAGCTTCTATCATCGAAGAAGCAGGAGCAGGTATAACCATCCGTTCGCTGGAAGAGCTGGATGACAAGCTTGCCAATCTTACCCCGGAACAGAAAAAGGAGATGAAAAAGCAAGCGCTAAATTTGGCTCAGAAGCTGAACAAAGGCGGGTTCCTTCAAGACTCTTTTCGCTCGTTATAATATTGCAGATATAAACTTAGTATTCAGCAAGTTAGAGGAGCTGTAATCTTAAAAACATATAAAACTGACACTTCACAAGCAAGTTTTGTACACTCAGTACATTTCTTCTAAAAAGACAAAGATATGATTCATATAGCTTGTAACATAGATGATAATTACATCATGCAATGTTGTACTACTTTAGTTTCTGTCATGTACAATAACAGAAATGAACAGATAACATTCCATATCATTGCTGAGAAACTCAGCAATGAGGCTAAAAGTATGCTTACTGAAGAAGTAGAAAAATACAATCAGCAAATACACTTTTATGCTTACAATCTAAACATGAATCTTTCATCGTTCAAAAGTGCCCACATATCGCTTGCAGCTTACTTGCGTCTTTTCGTGGCAGATATTCTACCTGTAGAGATACATAAAATACTATATTTGGACTGCGATCTCATCATAAACGATTCTATAAAAGATTTGTGGGAGACAGATGTTACATCATACGCCGTAGCTGCAGTAGAAGACATGTGGAGCGGAAAAGTAAACAACTACACCCGCCTCGAATACCCTCAGGAAGATACCTATTTCAACTCGGGAGTACTCATCATCAATTTGGATTACTGGAGAAATGCCCATCTGAGTAAAGCCAGTTTGGAATTTGCAGAAAAATATGCAGAAAAGTTAATCTTCAACGATCAGGACATACTCAACGGACTTCTGCATGACAGAAAACTCCTGATTCCCTTCAGATGGAACATACAAGACGGCTTTCTAAGAAAAAGAAGACATCTTCGCCAGCAAGCCATACCGGAACTTGTAGAGGAATTAAAACATCCTGTCATCATACATTTCACAGGCCACAGAAAACCATGGCTCCATATATGCCAGAGTCCGTATCAGAAGCTATTCTTCAAATACCTGGACATGACAAGATGGAAGGGTATCCGACCTCAGACGCCATGGTCGTGGAAGCTCAAGACACTTATCGATAGTATATTATATGCAATGCACTTAAAAGTTCAAAAATACGATTATAAAAATATTCAAGCATTATGAATTGTGAATTAAGCATTATTGTTCCCGTTTACAATACAGCACAATATTTACCTCAATGCATAGAGTCTATTCTAAAGCAATCATTCAAGAACTGGGAACTGATTCTTATAGATGACGGCTCAACAGACGGCTCGGCTGAAATATGTGAAGAATGGGCTCAAAAGGATGCTAGAATCAAAGTCATCCACAAAGTTAATTCCGGACAGGCAGATAGCAGAAACCAAGCTCTTGAAATCTGTCAGGGAGCCTATATTGGCTTTGTTGACAGCGATGATTGGATTGAAGAATCTATGTATGAAGTCTTGATGGATGATTTAAAGACTACCAATTCAGACATCGCTATCTGTAATCATTACGACGAAAGCAAGAACAAGACTCTTTGCAAAAATGCTTCAGATAAGAGATATATCTTAAAGAACCAAGAAATACAGGAGCTTGTCATTAAGGATAAAATCAAGAGCTATATCTGGCAAATGCTCTTCAAACGAGAGTTGCTCAACAAGCCGATGCCTACCTCAAAAAATTACGAGGATTATAGCATTCTGCCACATTGGTTCGAAAATGCTAAACAGGTGGTCTATACTTACCAGCCGCTGTATCATTACCGGCTTCGAAAAAGCAGCATCGTCCACGATTTATCTCTCAACAGATATTATGAATTCTTTCAGGCTGAAATATCAAGATATAATTATTACAAGCGCTCTCCTTTCCGCAAGATTGCCAAAAGAATGGTCGTAAAGCGAGGTATCAAAGCGGCTAAATACGTATCAAGAAACCAGACTTCTCTATCGAAGCAGAAAGAAATCAGGGCCATGGTAAGCAGAATATCCAAGGATCTCAAGGCCTTTTCTCTAATCGGTATAGAGAAAAAGAGTTTCAAGGAACGCGTTTTGCTTTATCTCTTGTTAAAACACCCTAATAAATTCATTTTGTATCAACGAATGATGGACAAGCTGATGTTCTACAAACATTCTAATTTAGATTTATACGAATAATGAAAAAGAAAGTCTCTGTCATAACTGTCAACTATAATAATCTGAAGGGATTGGAAAGAACAATCTCTTCAGTGCTTTCGCAATCATTCAGCGATTTTGAATACATCATCGTTGATGGTGGGTCATCAGATGGCAGCAAGGAATATATAGAATCCAAGCAAGAATATATCAACCAATGGGTTAGTGAAAAAGATCATGGGGTATATAATGCCATGAATAAAGCCATAAGAATGGCACAAGGCGAATATTGTATCTTCATGAATTCGGGCGATCATTTCTTTTCTTCACAATCTTTGGAGAATGCTGCCAAGATGCTCAATGGCTCAGACTACTACGTGGGAGAAACCATTATTATAGACAGCAAACTGGCTTCACTCTGCCTTCCACCACAGAACATGTCGTTCCGATTTATCAGAGATAAAGTTCTGCAGCATCAATCTACATTTACAAGAACTCAGTTGCTAAAGGAGCATCCCTACAATGAAAATCTGAAAATCGTATCAGATTGGGCACACTTCCTGGAAAACTGGTATTTCAAAAAATGTTCATACCAAGCTATAAACACTATTGTTGCTGTATATTATACTGATGGCATCTCTTTTACAAATGGTGACTTATTGAAAAAGGAAAGAAAAGAGGTGTTCTTCGAGTTATTTGGAAGCATCAGCAAGTTGCCTCACATAAAAGAGACTGCAGAAGAAAAAAAAGAACGCATCAATGATGATTTTGCATTCAAACTGAAAAAAGCTCTGAAGATGAAACCAGTATCACGCGACTGGAAAATCCTACGTACAGGCTTTAAATTTTTGTGGAAAGATTTGTCTATTAAATCAAAGTAAGATGAAAGTATTATATGACAGTCAAGCCTTCGATATGCAAACGCATGGAGGCGTATCACGTTGTTTTGCCGAATTATATTTCCACTTGCCTCAAGACATTGAAGCAAGCCTCAGCGTCATGGAATCTGCCAATGTTTACCTCAAAACATTAGGAATTAAACCAGATGGAGAATTATATCATAACTTCCTCTGGAAGAAAGATTCTGCAATAAAGAAAATGCTATATAAGTTCTATTATAATGCAAAATTCGGAGAATATTCACGATTAGATCGTACTCCAAGAATCAATAGATACAAATCTGTCTGCGACATCAAGTCTAAGGATTTCGATTTGTTTCATCCAACTTTCTTTGACCCTTACTTCCTCAAGTACATAGGCAGTAAGCCTTATGTAGTCACGGTACATGATATGATACCCGAACTGTACAATCAGTATTATGACCATAATGACTATCAGATTCTGCAAAAACATCTTGTCATACCAAAAGCAAATCACATCATTGCAGTCAGCCAACAGACAAAAAGGGATTTATGCCGTATCATGAATATCAAGGAAGAGCAGGTGAGCGTAGTTTATCATGGAGCAGACGAAACTCCTTATACGCCAAACGAAAACAACAGACATCCATTTGAATATATACTTTTCGTTGGCGAACGTCACTTTTATAAAAACTTTGATTTCTTTGCCAAGCAATGTGTACCTATTTTAAAAAGACACAAGGAACTGAAGGTAGTATGCACAGGAAAGCCTTTCAATGAGACTGAAAAAAGTATGTTTAAATCATGGGAAATGGAAGATAGATTCATACATGAGTTTATCAAAACAGATCAAGAAATGCTAGACTTATACCACTATGCCCTGGCATTCGTTTACCCATCATCATACGAAGGGTTCGGACTCCCGATTCTTGAAGCTTACAAAGCAGAATGCCCTGTTTTACTCAATCATGCCAGTTGTTTTCCGGAAATCGCAGAAGACGCAGCAGTTTACTTCCACATGGATGAAAAGAGAACTGATTTCGAAGAACAGTTTGAAACTTTCTACTATCTAGACGGGATAGAGAAAAAGAAACTCATAGAAAAGCAGAATGAAAGACTAAAACATTTTTCATGGAAAAAATCTGCGTTGGAGTTGGCTAATATTTATAAACATATCAATTAGCAAGTATGAAGAAATATGATTATCTTATAGTTGGCTCCGGACTCTTCGGAGCCACATTCGCCCACCTGGTTCATAAACAGGGAAAAACTTGTCTGGTGATAGATAAGCGACCACATCTCGGTGGCAATATCTATTGCGAAAACATAGAGGGCATCAATGTGCATAAGTATGGTGCCCACATCTTCCATACATCCAATAAAGAGGTGTGGAACTTCGTCAACTCTATCGTTGAGTTCAACCGCTACACCAACTCGCCTGTGGCAAACTATAAAGGCAAACTCTATAACCTGCCTTTCAATATGAATACCTTCTATCAGATGTGGGGCGTAACCACACCAGCAGAAGCACAGGCTAAAATTGATGAGCAGAAGGCAGAAGCCGTGGCTAAGATGAAGGCCGATGGCGTAAGCGAGCCTCGCAATCTTGAGGAACAGGCTCAGGTGCTCATCGGTAAAGATATCTACGAGCGTCTCATCAAGGGATATACCGAGAAGCAATGGGGACGAAAGTGTACTGACTTGCCAGCCTTCATCATCAAGCGACTGCCGGTACGCCTCATCTTCGACAACAATTACTTCAACGACAAGTATCAGGGAATCCCTATCGGTGGATACAATAAACTCATCGACGGCTTACTTGAAGGTGCAGATACAAAGGTATCAGTTGACTTCTTTAAAGACGAGATAGAACTTCCAAACGGTAACAAGGGGGTGCTGAAAGATCATTGGAAAGAACTTGCCTTTAAGCTGGTTTTCACAGGCAAGATAGACGAGTTCTACAACTATCAGTTTGGTAAGCTCAACTATCGCACCGTCCGTTTTGAGCAGGAAACCATCGACTGTCCTAACTATCAAGGCAATGCCGTGGTAAACTATACTGAGCGCGAAGTGCCATATACCCGAGTGATTGAGCACAAGCACTTTGAAATGTTTGGTGCAGAAGTCTATGAGGCCCCGAAGACGGTTATCTCTAAGGAATATTCCACCGAATGGAAAGATGGCATGGAGCCATACTATCCGGTAAACGACAAGGAGAATTCTGAACTGTATGCACAATACAAGAACCTGGCTGACCAGGAAGAAGATGTGATCTTTGGCGGGCGCCTTGCCGAATACAAGTATTATGACATGGCTCCTATCATAGAGAAAGCATTGGCTATGTTCAAATAACAATGTTTTTTAGTATATAAAGACAAAACGATACTCATACAATGAAATATCAGATATTTAAGCAAAAGTTCTCTGAAATGGAGGGACTGAATTTGCGCATTCGAGAAGCAATGACTTATACTGATATAGATAGACACATTTATGGTTAATTAATAAAATGTGTTTA
>ERZ773178.4346-NODE-4346-length-10766-cov-3.370927_pt1 | contig 10766 bp, 10 predicted proteins | sample MGYA00580533_ERZ773178 | MGnify/ENA primary metagenome ERZ773178 (study PRJEB29015, sample SAMEA2737859) | human gut metagenome | biome: human gut; feature: human-associated habitat; material: faeces | place: China | collected 2012 ...
GGAAATGCGAGAAAAAGAGTATTATGAGATGTACAATATGTATTTGTTCCAGGTCACTGCTACGGCTTAATCGGAGCCAACGGTGCAGGAAAATCAACATTTTTAAAGATTCTTACAGGTGAAATCGAACCTACAAGCGGTGAGGTTATTATTACACCGGGTGAGCGTCTTTCATTCTTAAAGCAGGATCACTTCCAGTATGATGAATGTACTGTTCTTGATACTGTTATTATGGGTAATCAGAGACTTTACGATATTATGAAAGAGAAAGATGCCATTTATATGAAGGAAGACTTTAGCGATGAAGATGGTATCCGTGCTTCAGAATTAGAAGGTGAGTTTGCAGAAATGAACGGTTGGGAAGCAGAAAGTGATGCTGCTACTCTTCTTAATGGTCTTGGTGTTGATACTGAATATCATTACAACCTTATGAAAGACCTTAACGGTTCATTAAAAGTCAAAGTTTTGCTTGCACAGGCATTGTTTGGTAATCCTGACATTCTTTTACTTGACGAACCTACTAACCACTTAGACCTTGATGCCATTGAATGGCTTGAAGAGTTCTTAATCAATTTTGACAATACAGTTATTGTAGTATCCCATGACAGATACTTCCTTAATAAAGTTTGTACACAGATTGCGGACATTGATTATGCTAAGATTCAGTTATACGCAGGTAACTACGACTTCTGGTATGAATCAAGTCAGTTAATCGTTAAGCAGATGAAAGAAGCTAACCGTAAGAAAGAAGAAAAGATTAAGGAATTACAGGACTTTATCCAGCGATTTAGCGCCAATGCTTCTAAATCAAAACAGGCTACTTCAAGAAAACGTGCTCTTGAAAAAATCGAATTAGACGAAATTCGTCCATCAAGCCGTAAATATCCATACATCGACTTTAGACCTAACCGTGAAATCGGTAATGAGGTTCTTACTGTGGAACATCTTTCAAAAACTATTGACGGTGTTAAGGTTTTAGATGATATATCTTTCGTTGTAGGACGTGAAGATAAAATAGCTTTTGTAGGTTCTAACGGCCTTGCAAAAACTACATTATTCCAAATTCTTGCAGGACAGATGGAACCGGATGAAGGTTCATACAAATGGGGAATTACAACTTCACAGTCATACTTCCCTAAGGATAACACTAAGGACTTTGACAGTGATGATGCAATTGTTGACTGGCTTACACAGTACTCAGACAACAAAGACGCAACTTATGTTCGTCAGTTCCTTGGCAGAATGTTATTCCCTGGTGATGCAGGTGTTAAGAAAGTTCGCGTACTTTCCGGTGGTGAAAAAGTTAGAGTTATGCTTTCAAAACTTATGATTTCAGGTGCCAACGTTCTTATTGTTGATGAACCTACTGACCACTTAGATATGGAAAGTATTACAGCACTTAACAACGGACTTATTAAGTTCCCTGGCGTACTTTTATTCTCTTCAAGAGATCATCAGGTTGTACAGACTACAGCTAACAGAATTATGGAAATCGTTAACGGTAAGTTAATTGACAAGATTACTACTTACGATGAATATCTTGAAAATGATGAAATGGCAAGAAAGAGAGCTGTTTACACAACTGACGGAATGGATGCAGATAACTAGAATCAAATATTTTGATTTGTTTTTTTGCTTAGATTAATACATTTTATTATTAACAGTTAATTTTATGGAGTATCTATGAGACCACATACTATTACCTATCCCCCTGACGGTGTTGAACCAATTGGGGTTATTGAATTTGTTCACGGAATGTGCGAAACACGTAACCGTTATGCTGCTCCAATGGAGCATTTCAGCCGACACGGATATATATGTGCCATTGCCGATATGCGTGGACACGGAGAAAACATATTAACAACTGATGACTTAGGCTATTTTGGCGAAGAAGGCTACAAAGGTCTTGTAAACGATGTTCAGGAATATACTATGTATCTTAAACGTGAATTTCCTAATTTACCTTTTATACTTCTAGGCCATAGTATGGGTTCATTGGTTGTAAGAACATATTTAAAGAAATATTCTCAGGAAGTTGATGCCGTTATACTTAGCGGTTCTCCTTCTGAAAACTCATTGGCTGCTGCCGGTAAGTTTTTAGCCAAGTTTCTTGCATTTTTTAGAGGCTGGCATTATAGAAGCCCTTTTATTGAAAATATGGTTAACGGTCCATTTGAGAAACCTTTCCTTAAAGAAGGTATCGTTAACTCATGGCTTTCTACCGACAAGTTTATTGTTGAGGAATATAACAAGGATCCACTATGTGGTGTTCCTTTCACACTAAATGGGTACTACTGCCTTTTCTCATTAATGGAACAGGTTTATAGTAAGCTTGGCTGGACTAACAAGAACAAACAACTTCCTGTTATGTTTATGTCAGGTGGAGATGATCCCTGCCGTAAAAGTGATAAAGACTTTAAAAAAGCTGTTACCCACTTTAAACACTGTGGTTTTCCAAATACTTTTTCAAAGTTATATCCGGGAATGCGACATGAACTCTTTAATGAATTAAACAATGAAGAAGTCTACTATGATATTCTTAAATTCTTAGAAATAAAAGTTGGTATTGAACCACTGGAAGTTGATGAGGATTAATTATTATCTATAAATAAAAAGAATTGCGTATCCTTTAAGTAAAACACTTAAAAGCATACGCAATTCTTTTTTTTATTAATAATTTCCCAATATTTTCATATTAAGCGCTTCTGCATTAATTCCGCTAAGAGCATTTACAACTCCAGGCTGGTTAGCCCTACCCTCAAATTCAACATAGAATCTGTACTCCCAGTTCTTATCCGGTACAGGTCTTGACTGAATACGTGTCATGTTAAGGTCATTGTAAATAATATGAGATAACATCTGATATAAAGTACCTGATGCGTGAGGCATTTCAAAACTAATACAAATCAAACCTGCATCTCTTCTTGCCACTCTCTGACGGCTGATAATAATAAACTGTGTTGTATTAGAATCATTAAAATTAATGCCTTTATGTAAAATATTAAGTCCATAAATATTTGCTGCATTTTCACTGGCAATACAACCTCTGGACTTATCTGACTGTTCCGAAATATATCTTGCGCTTATTGCAGTATTGGCAAGATTAACCTTGCCCCAACCATGTTCTTCAATAAACTTGTTGCTCTGCATAAATGCCTGTGGATGTGAATAAACATCCTTTATATCATCAATTGTAGCTCCCGAAATACCGCAAAGACAATGTTCGATTTTTACATCAAATGTGTCCACAATATAATTCTGAAATTCTACAAGCAAATCATATACATCTGTTACAATTCCCGCTGAAGAATTTTCAAAAGGAAGAACTGCATAGTCAGCCTTTCCATCTCTAACATATTTCATTGCTTCTCTAAAAGTTGTAACATTAACGTAGTTAACCTTATCCCCGAAATATTCTGTTGCCGCCTGTTGGCTGTAAGCTCCGGGAATTCCCTGATATACTACCGTTGCATCCTCTGTTGGAAGCTTATCTACAATATCAAACCCAATATCATTGTTTACGCCTTCTTCATTTAAAAGCTTATATTGCATCTTACGACTCATAGCCATAATCTGTTCAAACAATTCCTCTACGCCGTGAGCATAAAAATCGTCTGATGCTTTAGTCTTTAAAGTGGCTATTTTATCAAGCTCTCTTTGTCTGTCAAGAACTGGCTTACCTGTTCTAAGTTTATACTCTGCTACATTTTTGCAAACTTCCATTCTTTTTTCAAACAATCTAATAATGCTATCATCTATTTCGTCTATTTCTTTTCTGCTTTCTAATAAATCCTTCATTGTATTCCTTATGCTTTCTTCAGTTTTTTCTTATTGTTCAGACATCTGTTTCATGCTACATCCACCACAACCTGCACATTTGTTATCCGGCTGTAACTCCTCTAACATCTGACTAACTGTTTTATTTAAAATCGGATGTACTGCATACGGTGCTATTTGCTTAAGAGGTTCCAAAACAAAAAGTCTCTTATGCATTTCCACATGAGGAATTAATAAATCCTTTTCATTAACTATATCATTATTATATAAAACAATATCTATATCCAAAGTTCTTGGTCCCCAGTGTATTTCACGGGTTCTGTTTGCCTCAGCCTCAATTCTGTTAACTGTAGCTAATAATTCTTTAGGTTCATACAATGTTTCTATTTCAACGCAACCATTTAAAAAATTGTCCTGTTCCACAGGTCCATAAGGTTCAGTTTCAATAAATTTAGATACCGCCAAAACTCTGCAATTTTCATCATCATAAAGACTATCAATTGCCTGATTAAGGTATCCCTCCTTGTCTCCTATATTTGAGCCAATACTTAAATAAGCCTTATTCCACTTTCTTGAAATTGAAACAGCTACATTTCCAAAAGGTAACTTAATAGGTGCATTAGGCTTATTAATAGTAAAATCAATAGCCTTAATCTTTGGAAACTCTTTCAAAAGTCCTCTTGTGGTCTGCTCTGCAACAGCCTCTATTAAGTCAAATCTATTTTCAGTCATAAACTTATTTATAAACTTGCACGCCTTTGCATAATTAACTGTGTCCTCCAAATCATCGTTTAATCCCGGAGTTCTCACATCAGTATAAAGGTTAGCGTCTACATAAAACTTCTGACCGTTTATTTTTTCATCTTCATTGCAACCGTGGTATGCAAATATTTCTAACTGTCTAATCTTAATACAATCCATATTATTTCCTTTTTAGATAATATTTTTGTTTTTTAATCTTTAATAGCATTTAAACTTATGCTTTTAGAATCTTCTCAGCCATCATCATTGCCTGATAATTCTCTTTTACATCATGAACTCTAAAGATTCTGCATCCTCTTTCAAGTCCCATAACTGTTGTGGCAACTGTGCCTGCCATTCTGTCATTCTTATCCACATCGAGAGTTAAACCAATAACAGACTTTCTTGATGTACCAAGAAGTACAGGATAACCAAGTTCCAAAAGTTTGTCCACGTGCTTAATTATTAAAAGATTCTGTTCATAATCCTTTGCAAAACCAACTCCCGGATCTAATACAATCTGAGAATCCTTAACTCCTGCCTTGTGAGCTATCTCAACAGATTCCTTTAATTCATTAACTACATCATTAACAAAATCATTATAAGTTATAACATTCTTATTATGCATAACACAGGCTGCTACACCTGTTTTTGCCACAAGGTCTGCCATATCTCTTTCGCCATACTTAAATCCCCATACATCATTAATCATGTCACATCCGGCTTTAACTCCGGCTTCTGCAACTTTAGTCTTATATGTATCAAGGGATACAGCAATATCAAAATTCTTCTTAATTGCTTCAATTACAGGCACTACACGACCTATTTCTTCTTCGTCACTAATAAGTGTGTAACCTGGTCTTGTAGATTCGCCACCTACGTCTATAATCTTTGCTCCATCCTTAATCATTTCTTCTGTATGCTTTAATGCAGCATCTAAGTTGTTAAACTTACCTCCATCTGAAAATGAATCAGGTGTTACATTTAAAATTCCCATTATTACAGGTTCTTTTTCTAAATCAAAATTGTATTTTCCAATATTCATATCATACTCCAATCTTTCTACTGGCCATCCCTAAAAATTGACAAGACGTCACTTCTAAGATTTCTGTCCTCTTCAAAAACTCCTGTACTTGCAAAAGTAACCGTCTTGCTTCCCGGCTTCTTAATTCCTCTTGCAGACATACACATATGCTCTGCCTGTGCCATAACAAGTACACCCTTTGCTCCCAGGTACTTCTCCAATGCCTTAGCTATCTGGTTAGTCATCTGCTCCTGAATCTGTAATCTTCTTGCATAAACTTCTACTGTTCTTGCAAGTTTACTGATTCCCACAACCTTGCCATTTGGAATGTACGCAATATGCACCTTTCCATAAAATGGCATAAGATGATGTTCACATGTTGAATAAAAAGTAATATCCTTTTCAATAACAACATTCTCATTATCACAAGTAAATGTTTTGGACAAATGTTCTTTAGGACTCCTATTCATACCGCTGCACAATTCTTCATACATTCTTGCCACACGGTCCGGAGTATCCTTTAGGCCTTCTCTATCCGGATTTTCACCGATTCCCTCTAATAAAAGTCTAATTCCTTCTTCTATTTTCTTCTTGTCAAACACGTCAATCTCTCCTTCCGGCTTTAACTGTTTGTTTAATGGTTACAGATTAATCTTACAACCTGTTTTAGCTCTCCTAAATAAGACAATGAACCAAACGCCAAAATCATATCGGCCCTGTTCTCTTTTATTGTATCTATTGATTCTTCCGCAGCCTGCTTCAAACTATCTGCAACCTGTACATTATGGTTATACTTCACCAAAGTTTCTGCAAGCTTGTGCCCGTCTAAACCTCGTGAATTGTTTGGCGTTATCGTAATAATTCTTTCCGCCCTGTCAGCAATAATTTCTGCTTCCTTGGAAAAATCTTTATCAGACAACACCCCCATTATAAATGTTATTCTCTTATTTGTAAAATATAAATCCAAAGTTTTCCTTAGTTCAAGCACTGCTCCCGGGTTATGAGCGCCATCAATTATAATTAACGGCTCCTTACTTATGACTTCCATACGTCCCGGCCAAACTGTTTTTTCTATGCCTTTTTTTATATTTTTCTCAATTGTATTTCCACTATTATTAATATTATTTTTCATACCAGTGCTATTATTGTTATCTGACTCATCGCATATATTGGTCTTTTCTGTTAATGCTTTATCAAGCACTAATGCTACCTCAACTGCTGTCTTAGCATTTTTAATCTGATATGTACCAAGAGCCTGAAGGTTAAGAATATATTCTTTATTATTAGATGCTTTGTATGTAACCTTTGTTGTTAAACCATCTATTTCCACATTTTCAAAATCATGCTCAGTAGGAATTATAAGTTCTGAATTCTTCTGCTTACAAACCTGTTTTATTACATTCTCAGCCTCCCCTGTCTGTTTCGACATTACAACAGGACAGTTCTCTTTAATTATTCCTGATTTAACTTTTGTTATTTCTTCAATAGTACTGCCTAAAAACTGGGTATGGTCAAGACTAATTGTGGCAATAACACTGCAAAGAACTTTTTCAAATACATTAGTGGCATCAGTTTCTCCGCCCATTCCACATTCAATTAAAGCTATATCACAGTTCTGCTCTTTAAAAAACATTAACGCCTCTGCTGTTTCTATTTCAAAGGATGTAGGATGTGGCAAACCTTCACTATACATACTGTCACATTTTTCTTTTATTCTTGTAAGCAAATCAGCAGATTGTTCCTCTGATATGTATTCGTCATTTATTCTTATAATCTCACGCTCATTAAAAACTGCAGGTGAACAATATCTTCCAACCTTATATCCTGATTCCATTAAAATATTCTGAACAAAAGTCATGATGGAACCTTTTCCATTAGTTCCTGCAATGTGAACCACTTTAAGTTCATTTTGTGGATTGCCCAATCTCTTAAGTAATTCTTTTATGGTATTAAGTCCCAGAATACTTCCCAACTTATTCACATTCTTCAAATACTCTCTTGCTTCACTATAATTCATTTCCATATCCTCAATCCTAATCTATTAAACAGTCAACTTTAATAATAAAATCTAATTATCACTTTAATAAAGTAAAAGAAAGGCCTGAACAATTTCAAGCCTTCCCTAAATCTCATTAGTTTCAAAAACTATACTAACGCTATTAATATAAAATTAATATAAAACTCTTAATCAAGCATATTAGAATAACTAAGATATTTCTTCATTACATATCCTGTATCCTTGCCATATTTAATCTGGCACCACTTGCCATTCTCTGAGATGACCTGTACTTTCTTACCTGCTCCTATCTGAGTTACAAGTTTGGATTTGGCACTTGCCGACTTACGCAGGTTCAAAACATCAGTAGTATACATATACTCTTCTGCCGTAGTAGTCTCCTGAACAGTAGTCTGCGCCACTGTTGTAATCTGCTTTGCAGTAGTTGACGAAGTTTTTGCCGTCTTCTTTCCTGATGAACAGGACTTAGCCAAAACCATTACCAAAATAAGCACAACTAAAATTCCAACACCAATCGCTATTATAGTGTTTCTCTTCTTAATCTGTTGCTCTCTAATTAACTCTGCCTTGCGTCTTCTGTTTTCCACTATCTTCTTTACTTCTTCTTTTCTTGCCGTTTCATTGTTTGTCCCTGGCATCCTATCACCTCTTTATCTCTAAAGATGATTTAATTATCCAAACATACAAATCATCTATATACGGATTATGACCTGCTTTACACTCCTACAGTTCTAAATATTATTCCTCGATAATTTCGTCATATTCTCCGTCTTCAACAATACTGTCAAACACTTCTGAAACCATGTCAAATTCTTCCTGTGTTTCAATATTGTCAAGTCCAGGCTCTCCATCTTCGTCTTCAAAATATCTATAAATAAATATCTCTCCATCTTCTTCTCCATTATCATGAAGTAATGCAATATAGTCCTGTTCTTCAACTTCAAAAATTGTAAGCACTTCGCATTCAATCTCTGAATCATCTTCCAATGTAATTGTTACAAATAATTCTTCATCTTCATTGTCAATATTATTAGTTCCCATCTTTTCCTCTTTCCGCTTTCCGCTATTTATTATCGGTATACCTTTTTTATACCAATTAGTTTGCTATAACTTTATCAAAACATACGGGAAAATGCAATAAAATAGATACAGTTCACAAATATTTAACTTTCTACAGCATCTCTTCCACAAACATGGACACTTCTATGGGGCATCCCAGCCTTTCCTCCACCGCATATATATTTAAATAATCTATGGCTCTTGTTATCGCCACATAAAAAAGTCTGCGTTCTTCCTCAAAGTCCCTCTCTCTTAATGCCTTTGACGTAGGGATTATTCCCTGATTAGCATCAACAATAAACACAGCCTTAAATTCCAATCCCTTAGAGCCATGCATTGTCATAATATTAATCCTGTTATTTGTGCCACCTTCTCCACTGCTCTTTTTACCAAAATTCTGACCTTCACTATTTTGTGCTGAATCAATGCTATTTATCCACTGTTCTAATGTATTAAACTTGCTACACTCCTGCACTAACTGTTCCAATTGTTTTATCAACCCTGACATTGGAATATTATTTTCAATGGCATACAGGCGCAAATACTCCTCATAACCTGCACCCTTTCTAATATATGACAATGCTGCCTGAGGTGGTAGCTTTCTTATCATCTCAATATGAAATAGAAAACTGTCTATGTTGTTTTTACTATAAATTCTTCTAACAGCGGAAATATTCATATTCACGCTAAGAACAACCTGCCTGCTTATATATCTTTGAGGCTTATTTAAAACATATATTAAATCTTCATTGAAATATGTGCCGTCAAACTTTAATGCTCCTCTAACATAAGACAAAATATCCTTTGCAACCATACCATTATAAACGTTACTTCTATGCTTTCCACTTTCCGCTTCTATCTTTCTGTTTTTTAAAAAACTTGAAATCTCCTGAATCTGACTATTATTCCTAACAAGAATAGCCATTTCAGACAGACTAATCCCCTGATTTTCATATTCCTTTATTTTGGATACTACAAACTTTAATTCTTCCACTTGATTTCGAAACTTTCGTATATCAGGTTGAAAATCCTTATCATTATTAGCGTGAGCACACTTATCTAATCTGGTCTTATTATTTTCAATAACACGACCTGCCACATTAATTATGGACTGAGTACTTCTGTAATTAACATCCAAGACAATAAGTTCAGCCTCGGGATAATAATCCTTAAACTCAATCATAATCTCCGGTCTTGCTCCACGAAAACCATAAATGGACTGGTCATCATCCCCCACCACAAAAATATTGTTAAGAGGACTAGCCAACAGCTCTATTATATTCATTTGGATTCTGTTAATATCCTGAAACTCATCTATTAAAATATACTTATACAGCTCCCTCCACTGTTCAAGTATTGTATGATTCTCACATAACAACAAATAACACTCTCTTAGAATATCATCAAAATCCATCTTGCCATCCCTCTTTAACTCCAAATTATAAGCGTTATAAACCTTTATAAAATCCTCTTTCTTGCAGCAGGACGGCTCATATTCCTGAGCATTAAGCATATTACCTTTAATATTTCCAATATCATTAATAATGTTCTGAGACAATTCTGAAATATCATTAGAAGAAATACCATACCTTCCAATAATTTCCCTTATATAGTCTGTTTTCTGCCTTTCAGACAGAATCTCCGTTGCTTCATACCGCCTTGATTTTCTCAAAATCTTATAAAAGACGCTATGAAAAGTGCCAAAGGTAACCAGTTGTCCCTTTCCTCCATTCATTAATGTAGAAAATCTCTTCTGCATACTTATAGCCGCTGCCTTAGTAAAAGTTACAACTAAAATATTCTCCGGGCGCACTTCCGCCTTCTCTATTAAATTCTTAATTCTATGGGTAATAACTGTGGTCTTACCAGAACCCGGTCCTGCAAGAACCATGGCCGGACCATCCATATGGCTGATTGCCTGAATCTGTGATTTATTAAACATATATACAACCTTTCCGGTTGTTTCTCTCCAAGTACTGAAAGTCTATCACAGTCTGACTAAAGTGTAAACAGGTAAATGTTATTTCTTATGTTTTCTTATTTTTTTCAAAGAATACTCAGATTACAAGCAAAAGCTTTTCTATTATACGGAGGATTTTATTATTAAAAACACAATAAAAATCTGATTATCCGCTAAAATACAGTATC
>ERZ773178.4350-NODE-4350-length-10755-cov-87.727477_pt1 | contig 10755 bp, 8 predicted proteins | sample MGYA00580533_ERZ773178 | MGnify/ENA primary metagenome ERZ773178 (study PRJEB29015, sample SAMEA2737859) | human gut metagenome | biome: human gut; feature: human-associated habitat; material: faeces | place: China | collected 2012 ...
CGCGTCCTCCTTCCTTCGCAGACCATCATAGCCTACCAGAAGGAGAAACTGATACTCACCAATGGTGCAAAGTTAGACCGCTGGGATATCCGTAACAATCCGGCATACGAAATCAAGCCAAGACAGAAATAACCGTAGCGTTGTCTTATTTTTAAAATAAATTCCCCCATCCTGCCTTCGCTGGATGGGGGATTTCTGTTATTAATGATAATCGGCTTCTACACGGATAAAGACACCGGCTTTATTATAATAGAGTTCATAACCAGGGATATCGATTTCATATCCACCTAACTCTTTCTCTATCTTGTAAGGCTTCTGATTAGGATATCGCTTCGCTATATCTGCTGCAATGTTGGCTGGAATGATACCATTAGGCATCACAGAGAACTTGCAGTTAACCGAAGTCCACTCGCCTTTCTCATCAAACTCCAGTTGGGTTCCATCGCTGAGCAATACATCATACTCCCACCGGCCGTTGTCCTTTTCCTTCTCCGCATGGCTCACGGCAACCTCGGCAAAATGCTTCTTTACAAACTGCTGTGCATGCACCGGCAAATCATTAAAACTGATTATTCTTTCCTCACTGCTATGGCAAGCTACTGATATCATAGCCAATACCATCGACAAAAATGCCGTCAAAAACTTTCTTTTCATGTTGTCTAATTTTAAAAAATATTGAATCAATTACCTGTTTATTCTGTCAATTATTATTTGCGCATTACCACCTTCTTTCCATTCCGGATATAGATGCCCGTCTGGGTAACTTTGGTAAGCTTGCGGCCATCCAATCCGTATACTGCATCAGAAGATGAAGAAGCGGCTGCACTGCCCGTGCCCTGCGATAGAGCTGGCTTCGTGATGCCTGTAGTCGGCGCCTTGCGGTAGAGCGTAATGCGGCGGCGCAACGTATTGGCATTCCAGCGGTCCAGCCACATGCCGTCACGCTCTATATCTACATGTATCTCGTAGGTGCCCTCCACCAACTCAGAAAGATTCACGGTATGGCGGGTAGAACCCGTAAGATCCGTATCATTGTTGCGCGGAATGCTCACTCTGCTGATGCTGCTCGTATACGCAGTCTCGCCCGTAGCCACATTGACCAGACGGTAGCGCATGCGGGTCTGCAGGCTGCCCTGCGTCAGATACTTCATATAGCCCGACATACCCAGCACCAGCTGCGGCTTCTGCTCCAGGTCGAAGTAATGGGAAGGCACATAACTGCCCGTTTCATCCATGAGTTTCACCGATGTAACGGTCACCCTGCCTTCGTAGTTGTTAGGATATACCTCGAGCAGGAAATCTTCCGGCACCGGAATCTCGTAGACGCCAGGATTCTTCGTCTCGATATTGTGGTTGAAGCGGAGCTTCATGCGATACTTGCCTGCCTTGAGCTCATGAGAGCCGGTAGAGCCCGAATAGGATGTCATGAACCTCACGAGCCACTGGGTAGTATCCATGCGCTGCGCCACCATGTGGACGAGATAGGCATTCGGTACCTGATAGGTTTCACCCGCCAGATTTCCCGTGCCCTCGAGTTCCACCTGTAACTCGCCGCGAGCCTGATAGCGGCTCAGGTTAGATACATTCAGCAGAATGCCTGCCAACTGGCTGCTGTACTGATAGGCTGGCTCCAGCACCTCTGGCTTTCCCGCAAGCAACAGGTGAGGCTTGTTGTCTGCCTGTACCAGCGTAACCTCGCCACGGTTTACAATCATCGGCACGGAATTGCCATTCACCATCTGCCTCCAGTCTTCCCAAACGCCCTTGTCAGCATCCAGGAGTCGGCGGCCCAAAGGTCGCAGAGTATAGGTGCCGTCTGCCAGACCGTCTATCTCATTCAGGTCCATCTTCCACCAGTCATATTCGAAATTGTAGCTGGTATAATAGGTAGCCCAAGTCAAGACACCCGACTGCCCGAAGACATGCATACACTTTCCGTCCTGCGTAAAGAGTCCGATGCCTATCTGTCCGGTATAGGCGCCTCCGGCATTCTGAGACAGATTGCGGGCTCCCACACCTTTGATCTGCGCCGGAATAACCGACTTCACCGTCATTCCTTCACTCGCCTGGAACTGCAGTCCCTGGTCATTATTCACCGACAGCACCACCGGTTTAGGCTGCAGCGGTTCTATCATTCCGTCGTTCGGATGCACGAAGAGTGCTATCTGATTTTCGTAGTAACAGCCGTCGCTGCCGTAACCTCCGCCCGCCGTCGCTGCCGTATTGATGTCGAAATAGCCATTGTCCAGACCAGCCCATCCCCAGTTTACATGCACCAGTCCGTTCTCATCGTAGCCATCATATAAAAAGGCATGGTCGCCGCCCGTCATGAAGACCGGACAGCCGAGAGACAGTTCCTGGTAGATAGCCTGCAGAAACTCGCCGCCCGGCAGTCTGTCCTTCTCCAGCTGGCGCACATTGCAGTTGTAATCGTGCTCAAGGGTACTCCATAACTTTGCCTCATCACAGAGGGTTCCGTTCACACCGTAGGTAGCATGAGCCAGTTTTCCCAAGTCGCGCATCAGCACGCCCACTGCCTGCCCCTGTGCCTCGCTGTACCCTCCTCCGCTGTAGGAATCGAGCATGTTGTCCCAGTCATAATAATCGTATGCCATGGCACCCTTACCCCGGTTTACCCCCTCGGGTCTCATCTTAGGCCAGCGGTGGGCATAGAGCACCTGTGCCATCGCCGTGATGGTACAGCCCGTATAGGTAGGCTTGCCGCTGGTGCTGCTGCGCGGGGTATAGTAGTTATAAGGATAATCCTGACTCCACTCCGCACTGACGAGCGGTTTTACCGATGCCTTCGGCGGTTTGGCATAAACCGGCGTCACGCTGATGCTGTCTACCTTCACCAGTTCCACCACCCGTGCATATCGCTCCAGGAGTTTTTTCATCGGAGCCGACATATTTTCAGCATCCAGTCTTCCCCTGTCGCTATATCCCAGTACCCCGCCTACCCGGTCATCACCCGCCACGATGACGAAGCCTTCACCATCCTGGTTGTTGAAGAGGTGGAGCGATGGTTCTGAAGTACGGGTTCCGCGGCTTTGCACCACCGACGGACCCACACTCACAGGATTTCCGATAAACTTTCTTGCCATTGTCTGCGCCTTGTTCACGTCTACCGGTCCGGCATAGACATTCATAGCACATATCGCCGATACGGCTATGGCGTAAAATTTCTTATCCATCATATCTCAGGTCAAAAAGAATTATCTGATTACCATTTTCTTGCCGTTCACGATATAGATGCCCGGCGTCGGCTTGCCGTTCACCTTGCGTCCCTGCATGTCGTAGATGCCCTCCGGTTTTTTCTGCTCCTGAACAAGGTTAGGACGGATGCCGGTAGTGCCATGATTGCGCACACTGCAGCGGGCAGCATTTTCTATCTTCCCGGTCTTGGTGTTGAAGAGCACCGCTGCTATCTCTATCTTGCTGCGGTCGCGGATCACGCTGTATTTGTTTACACCCTCAAAAGTGGTGGAGTGCGTCTTCACCTCGTCTGCCCGGAAGTCGGTCATCTTCGAGTCCTCCAGTCCGTTGTCCATACCCTGCGATTCTATCGCTACATGGTTATACACCATGCCCTTTACCTGCGACCAGCCCTCTACATAGTTGGCAGCATCGGCATAGAACTTCATCTCTTCGGGTGCATCCTTATAACTGTCGCTGGAATACTCGGCATAAATCGACTCCTGTCGCCATTTGTCGTCGCTCAGTCCGCTGGCAGTCATCACATAGCCTATGGCAAACGTTTCGCCCTCATCAGGCAACATGCATGGTTCCACCTGGGTTTTCACACGTATGTTGTTACCGTTCTCATCCCATTCTGCGTCCACCTCCATGTTCATATAGGTAACCTTGCTCTTTTCTATCTTGAAAGCATCGGTAATGTCAAAACCGGCAGCCTTGTTATCACGTGCCACCCATACGGCAGGAACCGTTACGGCATAGCGGTCTATCAAGCCTTCATATACCCCACGGGATACAACCTTGCTGATATCATCAATTTTATGAACAGAAACAGCCACTACATCGTCGGGATACATACGCGCTATGGCATCGGTAGCCACCAGTCCGATAGGACAGTGCGGGCACCACATTCCCGCATAATCTTCTACCAGTACCCGCTTGTGCGGCATCTTGTTGACCGTGCAGCAGGTAAGATAGGCATATCCCGCCGAAGCCTCGTTATACTGTCCGTTCACCTGTGTAATATTGAAGAGCACCTCTTCCTTTCCCAGTTTCTGGCCCGGTTTGATAGGAATTTTTACCTCTCGCGTTTCTCCATCCTTGAGCGGCTGGTCGAAGTTCAACACGAAAGGTCCCTCGCTCACCTGCTTATCTGTATAATAAAAGGTATAGCTGATGCTGGTCACCTCGGTATCACCCCAGTTGGTCAGTTTTAGCGGCACCGCCGTTTCCTTATCCCCCATTTTCAGGAATACGTTGCCCGGCGTCATAGGCGCCACCGAATTCTTTGCCCAGCAGCCAATTCTTTCCGCTATTTTCTGCGCCTGTTGCCAGGATCGTGGCCCGGCAGAAAGATGAGGTGGCAATACGAATAAGATTAGCAGCGACACTGCTGTTAAAATGGTTCTTTTCATCTTGTTTTTCTCGTTAAATAATTACTAATTTTGAGTTTCTGTTTTATTCTGTCATCTCATGGATTACTACGAGTCACGCCGACCCGTCTTTTCGGTTACAAATATACTATAATTTTTCCAAGACAGGACACGTTTAAACTTTTATTAACAGATATTCGTTATTTTTTCTTTAAAACCGACCGTTCGCATGTAGTACTGTATAATCTTCAAGGCAAAAACATAAAGCGTATGAAACAGGTAGAAGAAAGATACATCAGCTTGCTGACCGATTTCGGCTTCGACCGTCTCTTCGAGGAAGCCGAGATAGCCAAGTTTACCCCTCAGGAAATGAGGGAGTACGAGACCAGCAAGATGGCATATCGCGACATCAAGAATTCCGTAGACACTGCTAAGCGTGAAGGTATAGCTGAAGGTATGGAAAAGGGTATGGAATTAGGTATGGCGAAAGGTAAGCAAGAAGGTCTTGCGGAAGGTATGGAAAAAGGTATGAACCAGCGAAGCCTTGATATTGCCAGAAATGTGCTTGCTGATGGCGTTGACCTCAATCTGATTATGAAGTATTCCGGTCTTACCCAGGAACTGATAGAAAAATTGAAATAAGATATTATCTTAGAGGTAACAGATAAGAAATTTCCCTGCCTACTTTCGCAAGCAGGCTGGGGGCTTATACTTCCTGGGATTTTGCCTTGCAGCAGATTCCGGGAAAGTATTTATAATGCTATAAAAACAGCACTCCGCTTCAGAGCGTCGGGCTGACGATTTATAAATAAAAGTAAAAGTTTGAGGGGGTTCTCGCCCGCTGAAACAATTTCGACCTGTACGGTTGAAAAGTTTTATGGTTGCATTCAAGCACATGAAGAAGAATACCCAAGTGGTTAAGTCAGCTAACTCAAGTGGTTCAGTCAAGAAACTCAAGTAGTTCAGTCAGCGAGTTCAGACGTCTCAGTTAGCTGATGCAGACGTCTCGATAAGCTTACAGATACGTCTCCGCTAGCCTACGCAGTCATATTTGTAACCCTACGCAGTCATATTCGTAACCCGATGCAGCCATATTCGTAACCCGATGCAGCCATATTCGTAACCCGATGCAGCCATATTTGTAACCCGATGCAGCCGTATTTGTAACCCGATGCAGCCATATTCGTGAATAAGTTTTATGTAATCATCTATCATCCATCACGATTTGGGGTTATCCCTCACGATATTCACACTACACATTACCGGCTACTGCCTGGGGGCTGGGGATAACATATCCCCAGAGCATAAAGAGGTTAGGTCATTTCATCACAGCCGTATCTGCTCCTGGCATCTGTCTGCCACCTCCTTCCTATGCGTAACACAGATAATAGTCTTATCGGCATACGAAGTAAAGAGACGGTCGAAAAGAAGCTTCTCGGTTTCGGCATCCAGCGATGAGCTGATTTCATCAAGCAACAGAATGTTACCTTCGCGCAAAAGACTGCGGGCTATGGCAATGCGCTGTGCCTGACCGCCACTCAAACGGGTGGCATGCTCTCCTATCTTCGTATCCATACCTGCCGGCAAACTGAAAACGAAATCGGCACAGGCTACATGAAGGGCTTCGGTAAGCTGCTCATCGGTAGCCACGGGATTGGCAAGAAGAAGATTATCGCGAATGGTTCCGCTCATCAGCGTATTACCCTGCTCTATATACACGATATGCGAACGCATGCCGGTTCCTTCTGTCTCTTTGCCCAGGGCATCATACAATACTATCCTTCCGCTATCGGGCTGGATGATACTCGACAGCAGGCGCAGGATGGTGGTCTTGCCACAACCGGTTTCTCCTACTATCGCCACAGATGTGGCAGGACGGAAATCATAAGAGAAATGACTGACAACAACTTTCTTTCGCTCATCGGGATATGAATAACTCACATTCTGAAGACGGATGCCGCAAGCACGCTGCAAAGGTATAGAAGCATCTGCCTGCGACAGAGATTCCTCCTGCTCGGTATTTTCAATCTCTACCAACCGGTCTACACTCGCTGATGCATGAATCAGCTGGGGAATCATGCCCAAGAGCGACATGATAGGACTCTGTATCTGACCCACCAACTGCAGGAAGGCGGTCATCACACCAAAGGTTATCAACCCGTTCTTGAGTTGGATGGCACCATAGACAAAGGCTCCAAAATAGCCGTAACTGAAGGTGAAGGCAAGGAGCAGGCGGGATATCAACGTAAAACGAATACGACGGCGGACCAGATGATGCAAACGCTGCTGTATGCTGCCTACCCTACCGGAAACCGTGCTCTCTGCCTGCAAGGTTTTGATGGTGAGTTCATGTTCTACCGTCTCCTGAATCATCATCTGTATGCTGCTCTCCTCCTCGCGTATCGCCAGCGTCATCTTCTTGAGTCGGCTGCCGAGATACTTGGCACAGACTGCAACTACCGGTGTCAACACCAGAAGACTCCATGCCAGAACGGAATCGATGGAACGCATCAGGAAGAAGGCACCGAAGAGCTGCACCAGGGTGACTACGATTGTGGGCAGGATATCCGTAACTACCGAAGAGGCTGATGAGAGATCGCGCTCCAAACGCTGGCTGATGTCGCCGGAAAGCATATCAGAAGCAGGCTTTCCGGGACCAGCCTCAGCCTGATGCTTAACAGCATAGAGTTTCCTGCCCAACACAAACCGGAAGAGGCGGCTACGCATATCATTCTGGAGGATTACCTCGGTGATGCCGGAAAGATAGAATACCAGCTGGCGAAGGGCTATCAGCAGGGCGATGACAGAAAAAAGCACGATGGTTTCGCGCAGCACATTGCCACGCCAGATCACCACATCGATGAACCGGCGACACAGCCAGACGAGCCACAAACCTAATGCTACCTGCAGAAGACCGGCGATGATGCGCAACAGCAAACGTCCACGGACTGCAGACATCTGGCGAAAAAACCAAAGTGCATACTTCCTCATACCAGTCCCTCTTTCTGCCACTGGGCAATAATCGCCTCGCAGTCTTTTTCTGCCTGAGCCATGACTACATCATACTCATCGCACAGAGCCTGAGCCAACGAAGCTATCGTAAATTCACCCTGTTTCTCAGCCGTCTTCCAGAGAAAGGCGGCAGTTTCGTTGAGACTGATCAACTTGGTAAAGTCTACAGCCTGCATACCTTCGGCTGTTACCACATACTCACCGCAAATTTCGCGGAGCTTGAAATCGTTCTTGATCTTCATTGTATATTGTTTTTTAGTTTTTATATGATAAACGGATATAGAGCTTGATTATTTTAAGCAAGCCCCTACGTACAGGCCTCAACCTCTGCCATCTGTGCCAGTTTCTGAGCGCTTTCTGCGAGATGAGACTCTTGCGGCTGCCGTCGGAGCAGATGACAGCATGCGCCTTCGCAATGACATCCTTGCGCAGGCAATGCTCCTTAAAACCGAGATTTCCATCGCCCGTCAGCACGATACGGCAATCATCTGCAGAAAAAGATGCGGGGGAAGCTGCACCTGCAACAGGCTCTATTCCGATGATGCGATGCACCACCGGATAGCCTTCTTCTACCCTCGCCATCACAATATCGCCCACCTTCAACTCGCCTTCTACCGGATAGAATTCTACGCAATCTCTATCACCTACGATAAAGGGAAGCATGCTGGTTCCTTTGACCGGAAACTTGACAGGACGACCTTCACGGATGAATTGCTCGAGCGCAGCTATTGCCTTATATTTTGAATCGGATGTATTCATCTTTCTATTGTACGATTGGTTTTTACCCGACGGTTGGTTTTACAGACTGATGGTCTGACTGCAAAGGAGGGCTGCACCGGCATCAGGCAGACAGTCGAGCTGATAAAGCCGGGTAGCCCCAATCAGCTTCTCTATCGTTTGATGCTGGCCATCTGCAATTTCCTTCTCCCATGCCTTGCCGGAGACAGAAGTCTTGATAGACACATAAGACTCTATGACGGTCTGTTTTCTGATTTTATTCTCTGGTGCCTGGCGCAATTGGACAATTGCCCCTATCGGATATTCCTCGTTCTTATAGCAAGGTGTCTTTCCGCTCCAAGGCGAGCCACTCACCATGGGCGTTCCTTCGTGCGATATATATACCACCGGGTTGTCATCATTCAGCAATCGGGTGCCATCGATATGTTTGAGCCACAGACCGGAATGCGTACTCTTGCCCGTTCCGCTCTTGCCCAGAAAAAGATAAGCCTTTCCATCCTTTACTATGGTAGAAGAATGAAACAGGAGTGTATCTCCGGCAGCCGAACGCATGGCATAGAGCAGCATCAGCGAGGTGTCAACGGTTGCCTTGAGGGATCCGAAAGACGACTTCTGGCTGAAGGTGCCAGCAGGAACCAGAAGACTGGAATGCTGATAATCATGACATGTAACCAGTATCGATTTCATATCAGTCATTGCCATCAGGAAAGCCTTCTGCTTCTCTCCCAGACTACCGCTGATAATGAGCTGTCCCTCCTCATCCTGTCTGCATTCCTCCTTGAAACCGGCAGGTTTCCTCAGTCCTTCCCCGCTTTCGTTCAAGGTAAGAGAGAAGGAGGTCAGGGCAGCAGATGCGACCTGCTCTTCGCATTCAAACGCCTGATAAGCCTCCAGTAAAACAGCCATCATCTCCTGAGAGGAATCAGGATAAGAAAGGCTGAACCCGACATGGGCTACCTGATAATGCTTTATAATAGATTCCATTATTCTGTAATTTTATTTATGCTCCCTATCAGGAACGGTTCAAGTTTTTCATTACTGCAACAAAGGCTCAGAGGCCTCATTGTCTGCAATTTCGCAACAAAAATACGATTTTTATCTGAGAAAGCCAAATCTTTCTCTATCTTTCTTTAAATTGGAGCATTTGCAGATGGAAAACTGCGCACAAAAAAAGAGATGAAGCTAAATCTACGTTGCTTCATCTCTTTTTATATGATTTCATATTCAGTATCTTACTGCATTTCGTAAACCACCTGCATGAGTTTCTTGCCCAGTTCATCAGCCTGCTCCATGGTAGAGGCCTCGCTATATACGCGGATAATAGGCTCGGTATTACTCTTGCGGAGGTGAACCCACTTGTCAGGGAAATCGAGCTTGACGCCATCGATATCTGTTACGGTGACATCCTTTTCCTTACCATACATCTCCTTAACCTTCACGAGGATAGCATCTACATCGGTAGATGGAGTCAGGTCGATGCGGTTCTTGGCGATGAAATAGTTAGGGAAGCTGGCACGGAGTTCGCTCACCTTGCAGCCCTTGTGAGCCAGACTGCTCAGGAAGAGGGCGATACCAACGAGGGCATCACGACCGTAATGGCTCTCTGGATAGATAACTCCACCATTGCCTTCACCACCGATAACAGCGTGAACATCCTTCATCTTGGTAGTTACATTCACCTCGCCTACAGCAGCTGCGGTGTACTTGCCACCATGCTTCTCGGTAACATCACGGAGGGCACGGGTAGATGAAAGGTTGCTGACGGTATTGCCTGGAGTCTTGCTCAATACGTAATCTGCCACACTTACCAAGGTATACTCTTCGCCAAACATCTTGCCATCTTCGCAGATGAAAGCCAGACGGTCAACATCAGGGTCTACAACGATACCCATATCGTAGCCACCCTTCTGCAACTCATTCATGATACCACCGAGGTTCTTCTCCAATGGCTCCGGATTATGAGCGAAGTCGCCTGTAGGCTCACCATTGAGGAAAGTATATGCTACACCGAGCGCATCGAGCAACTCAGGAAGTATAACACCACCCACTGAGTTGATGGAATCTACACAAACCTTGAAGTGGGCATTCTTGATTGCTTCGACATCTACGAGCTTCAAAGCAAGTACGGAGTCGATATGGCGTTTGTTGAAGGTATTGTCTTCAGTATATTTTCCGAGATGATCCACATCCGCATAGTCGAAGTCTTCCTTCTCTGCGATACCCAGCACCTCGTTACCATTAGCTGCTGTGAGGAACTCACCCTTCTCGTTGAGGAGCTTGAGGGCATTCCACTGGCGTGGGTTGTGAGAAGCTGTGATGATGATACCGCCGGCAGCACCACTCATGGTAACAGCAAGTTCGGTGGTAGGAGTAGTAGCCAGACCGATGTTCAGCACATCGTAGCCCATACCCATGAGGGTTCCACAAACCACATTCT
>ERZ773178.4355-NODE-4355-length-10747-cov-2.985129_pt1 | contig 10747 bp, 5 predicted proteins | sample MGYA00580533_ERZ773178 | MGnify/ENA primary metagenome ERZ773178 (study PRJEB29015, sample SAMEA2737859) | human gut metagenome | biome: human gut; feature: human-associated habitat; material: faeces | place: China | collected 2012 ...
TTACCTTTCTGTACCTTCAGCTCATCCATCTCGTCCTTCATCCTGTCAACCATCAGCTCCGCCGTATTCCTGTCTAATATCCTCAACGCCTCAGAAAACATATTGAGCACCTCCTTTGGTCTCTCCAAATACTCATTAATATCAAGGCGTACTGATTCCAAATCAGGAAATATCCTAATCAACTGTTCTATCTCCTCTGGTGTCTCGGCCACGAATAACGACAGGTACTTTAAGCGGTCAAGCTTCATTTTCTCGGTCACCTGCTTTTCGCTGTACTGCGTTCTGTCATAATCGTATTTCGTCACTTCAATACGCCCTTTTCTTATATCAGAATATCTGTATTTCTTAAATGTGTCAAGGCTTACCAGTACAAAATCCTGCAATAATTCAATCTTGATTCCAGTATTAAATTGTGTCTTTCCAACATGAAAATATAGTGCCTTATCAACCTGACTTATAAGACTTTTATTACTGTCCTCAAATAAAATAATTGTATGAACCTTCCTCATATCCTTATAAGACGGTTTGGAAGAACCATTCATTGAAGATTCCAACTTTCCCTTCTCATTCTTTCCAGTAATCATCTTATACTGGCGCAGCACAAGATCTGCCGAGTAACACGATATTCTCTCTGCTTGAAAGTCATAAGAAATCTTCTGAATCTCAATGTTTGCAATACTTCCATCAGACATCATCACAACCATATCCATAATAATCATCACTCCAAGAAACTGTGAATCCTCATTCGGAAATACCTCAAGTACAGTAACCTTCTGCCCCAACAGACAGCTCACCAGCTCTGAAAGCCTGTCCCTTCTCTCAACCGGATTAAATATCTTCTTAAAAAATGGATCATACAATAAAGGCAGTGACTTCCTTCCCTTTAGAAAATCCTCATACCTACCAGCCCACTCCTCATTCTTCTTAAGATACTGATATGTACTTAAACATAACGAATCCCCATTAATCTGACGCATGGCTGCATCATAATAATTCTTATTTTCTTTAATCTCCATAAAATATACGACACCGGTGTTCCTACCTCCTCTAAATTAACAAACATGCACATTTATATACCAACGGTATCATAAACAAATGCTGTTGTAAATATACATGTCGTAATCCGTCGGTTTTATGTCATAATCGGTTGATTTTATGTCGTGAACGGTAATTAATAAGTTTCTCATTGGATGCTCTGAAATGAAATTCTACTCCTTAAATTCATATTGTTCCACAATATCTGCCTTACTCTTCATACGTTCTGGTGTTATTGCTTTTCCATTAAATCCAAATGACATGCGTATAACCTTATGAATATCCCATGCATTTACAGGAGGTATAAATCCTCTGGCTTCGGCAAAGTACTTACTAGCTGGCATATAAGTTACCCCCCTGACCTTTGTCTGGACTACATAAGGATATATATACACCAGATATTCCCTATAATTATCAAGGTCATTACATAAATCCAGTTTTATATAATCTTTTAATCCTTCAAAAAACATTCTGGAATATAGCACCTCATAGATTTTACGTTTTAATATTTTGTATCGCTTAAATCTGACTTTGGAATACATAAAAACGAGACCATGCTTATAACTTAATATCCTCGCAAAAGAGAACTGGTGTACACATATATTGTTATTTTCAAAAGCCCCTAATATTGAAATTTCTTTACAAATTCACGTTCAAATTCTATTTCCGTATAAACATATGCATCTTTAAAAAGGTATTCCTTCATCTTCTGCATATATTCAGGGGTATACTTCTTTTTCTTATATTTGTAATTTCTCACTTGTGTTACAACATTCGGATTTTTTGATGAACTACATACTAAAATATATACTACATTTTTTTTAAGATTGCATACAATCTATTTCATGCTGTTTTATAAAACCTATTACTTTACTATAATCAAATTTAACATACTTTTTATCATCAGTTGAATTATATAAAATATCCAAGAGCATATACCAATTACCATATGCTTTTTTTATAACATTGTTCTTTGTACTACTTCCATTTATTTTACTATCCTTGAATTCGATAAAATACCATGTATTTGCATTATCAATAATAAACCCGTCTGTTGTATTTACAATGTCATCTGTTGTATTCTCATATTCATCATATATTCTTATAGATTTGTACTGATTTTTTGCTATACCATCCATATCAATCACATCTAATTCTCTCCCATTGTAAAAACAAACAATATTTTCCTTATCAGCACTATTCTTTGATGCTTCTTTTAAACTAATTGGTATTATTGGTTTTTTCTGTAAATTATCATTGAAAAATTCCTGCAATGACCATATAAATTCATCAAAATTCGTCTTTTCGTTCATCTTCTAATTCCTCTTCCAGCCTATCCAATCGAATACTCGGTTCAACCATTTCAGAATGTATTTTATCTATATTGTTCGTAACATTTTCAAAAGTCACTCCACTATCTTTACTTTTTGATAAATAATAATGGCACTTATTCTCTATTTCATATTTTTTTGAAAAATACTCAATTGCCTGTAAAAAATGAGAACTATGTGTTGTAACCAAAATAGTCATATCAAAATACTTTTGAATAAGAACAATTATCTCCGCATATATAAGTTGCCATTCTGTATGCATATGGATTTCTGGTTCATCCAATATCAAAACATCTTTTTCTTTCAAAATGCCTCTTTCTAATAATGTTTTTATCAATACAAAGCCTTTCAAACCAGCTGATAAATTCATGACAGATATTGGTTCTTCATGATTTGCTGATATATATTGCATACCATCTTTTGTATTTTTTATTTCCCCATTAACAACTTTATCTAATACATCATTAATTTTTCTTAGTGATTCTTTAGCAACAACTGCATCAAAAATACCATCTAACAGATTATCTCTCTGATACATTATTTTTCTAATTAGTTGTTCTCTAATGCTTATTCCTAAAAGCGAAGATTTTCCATAAACAATATTATCTAATATAAATGGATCATCTATCAAAAATGCTTCATGTAAAATATTAATAGGCAACTCTATTTCCATACATTTATTATTTCTAAACAATAGCTTAATATCTTTTCCCTTAATATTTAGATTAATCTTTGCCTCTTCATCTGGGTAATAGCAGTTATTTATCTGTGTAAAAAATATATTAGAAAAGTATCGTTCTATGATTTCTTTATATAAGTCTTCCTGTGATGTGTTCTTAATAGCAGAAATTTTAGAATATGATGTTTCCACATAATCCTCTATTTCAGACTCTCTTCCCTTTTTATCTTCTTCTGCTATTACTTCATTCAAAATATTTCTATATTCATCAATTGTTAAATCACCTTTGAATTCCATTATCTTATTTACTAATATTCTTTCAATTTCAAGAAAACCTGTACCATCTTCTACCGCCATGAATATATGCCTATTTCCATACACTCCTGTTGTTATCTCTGAACAAACTTTTTGAATGTCATTTTTTCTTTTATTATTTACACTTTTATCAATAGATTTTAAAGAATTAAATACCGAATACAGAATTTTTCCAATCGTACTTTTTCCTGTGTCATTATATCCTGCTATAACTGTTATCCCATCAAGTTCTATCTCAGCTTCTTTTATCTTAGCAAATCTTTCAATTCTAAGTTTCATACCTTACCACCTCTTCGGATATAATTAATTATCAAAATTATATCATTATATCTATTACTAAGTCCAGTATAACAAAATCTAAGTTTCCATTTTTTCGGTCACAACAACATCTGACAAACAACCTACTCTGCAAACCCATATTAGTTCAGTCCAATATCTGTCTCGCTCAGATTTCTTCATAATCAAATTCTCAGAAAATTTATTCGGAATAAAATAACTTTCCACTACCTATTTGCCAAAAAATTATCATAATATAAATCCTTTAAAATGTAACAATTCTTTTTGTATTTCATTATTTTCGTTTTCTGTAAATAAAAACCTATTATATGCACTTGTTTTATCAATAAGCTTCGAAATATCATATAGCTACATAAGTTAAAATTATTTCTTATCCCCTTATCCCTCAATTCCTTAAATTGTTGATACTTACTGGAATCAAAATTATCAAAAAGAGATTCCCACAACCATTTAACAAAACTTGGGTATATAAAATGTGACACATTTGATTTTCCTATCTTATCAATCAGTTCATCTATATATCCATCATTATTAAATTCATAAATAGTATTCTGATATATCAATTTGTTTGTCCTGTCTTTCCAAATTCTATATGCAGAATTCGACATATAACTTTTATCAGATCTTTCTGCAATAGCTAGGGAAAAAATCAATACAACAATTACATCTTTATTATTAAGCAAGGATAATAACCATTTAAGTTGAAAATCTGAAATGCTATATATACTCATAACTTTATTATAACTGCATTTTTCTGCTTCATCTTTAATAAATGGCTCGCAATAAGTTGCTTTTAGTTTATTTCTAAAATTCTTTATAAAGTTCCCACTATTATTCTCACAATTAAAGGAATAATCAAATATGCAATCAAACACCCGTGAAATATACTTTTCTAAATTAGTATATTTGTTTAGATTTTTTAAAATCATATATATGTCATTATTAAAGTCTAATTCTTCATACATTGCGCTATTCTTACACATTTCCATTAAAACATCAATTATGTTAGATATACACCCATTGCTAAACTCCTCACTATTCACGCATGACATTTTATTTAAAGAACCACAATTGTTGAATATTTCATTATAAATTTCCTTAGCATCGCCTTTGTTAATAAATTTATCTTCTAACTCATTAAGCTTCAATAAATCTCTGTTAATAGCTCGACATACTCCAGTAAAAGAATATTCATAATATAAAGATTGTAATATACTGCTCCATTTCTTTACATAGTACAATTTAACTTTTTCTAAATATTTCTTAAGCAATAATTTTCTTAAATTTTTTCTATTAGAATTATTAGTTTTCGATATTTTCTTAATAAGTTTATCAATTTTATTATATATTCTATATATATAATAACTCTCTCCTTTAAACGCAATTTCTAAATATTTTATAAAATCATCCTGAGTATCTGTTACTTCTTTAGCTTTATTAAACAAATAATCCATTAATTCATATTCATCTATCTTTTTATGGAAATTAATAAACAGAGGAACAGTATTATCATTTAATATACTTTTAAAATACCTTATGTATTCTTTTTTTACTTTTGACTCTATCTTATTTTTAGCTGTGAAATTTAATGAATCATAATTATTACTGCTCAAAAATCTATTTTTTGCAAAGTTAATTGATTCAATCAGAATTGCAGCGCAATATACACATACTAAAGCAGCAATAGATATCCAAATATAATATAAATTATTTTCATATTTCTTTAAAAACTCATTAAGGTTATTAAATATTTTATATTCATAATTATAGTTGGTCACAATTCTTAAGCAAGGTATAATAAACATGATCCAAAGAAATAATTTAATATGTATATTGTACAAACTTTCTATCCAAAAGTTATCATACAAATCTCTTTTTAAATTGTATCCAAAATAAAACTCTGCCTTATTATTAGCTTCTACCGTTACACTTTGTAAAAATGTAACGATAAATGTCAATATAGTAACCATCCCTGCAGAAAATAAAAACATTTGTTTCCCACTTAATTTATATATATTTGTTTTGCTTAATATAATACACGAAGCAAATGTAAAGAAAACTGAAATATTTTCTATCGGATGTATTACAACATCAACAGTAAACGAAATAATTTCTTTTAACATATTAACAAGCTTTTCTTTTATATTACATAACATAAACACTCCTCCTTTGTCACTTGCTATATATCAATTAAATTGTTTCACCGCGCTTCTGATACCTCTATCGACATCGTTTCCTTAATTTCAAACTCACTACATAATTTCTGAATTCTTTTGTATTCGGATTTCTTAATAACCCAACGCTGCATAACCGGCTGTAAACAATAATAACGGTTTCCTATATCCCGTACTCCATTATATATTTCGAAGCGAACTACCTTTTCACCATCTTTATTTACAGCATATATTCCATTATCCACGATTATCTTCCATCCAAAGCACCTCATAGCATAATATGATATATCACATATTTTTTGGCTCAGATTAAAGCTTGCTATTCCTCCATTGCGGATAATTATGTTACAACAGGTTTCCTCATTGAATCCTGCACGATTAATTAAGATACTCCTTCCATTCATATGCCCTGAGTTTTTTGCAAACTCTCCGTTCACATTAGGAAACTGCAGATACGAACAGAGTAAGCCTTCAATCTCTCGCTCTCCCATGTAGTCAACAACTACTCCACCAAGCAGCTTTTCTTCCGCTTCATTAATGCCGTAATTAAGGACCTGATATACATATTTCTTCTGGTCTTTATCACTTTTCTCCAGAAAATCTTCTTTCCTCTCATTAAAGAACTTTCCATCATTATAATGAAACATCGGAGCAGAATTTAACAATATATAAGGTTCTGTTGACGATAATACACACTGCAGCATACTTACAAAATCTATACGCCACCTGCCATTATAAAAATACTTATACATTACATCATGCATTGCTATATTCTCTTTACATACCGATACGCCTAACTGTACATTATTTCCCACCTTGAATAACACATAATCAGGTTCTCTTACTTTGGAAGTATACCCAGCAACGCTTTCCTCAAGACCATCGCCTTTGTCTAATGTCATTGAATTAAGTTTTTTAATCACACTCATTACATATTGTCTGCCCGAAACTGTTCTTGCATCATCATGGTACTTTATGAATTTTTTACTTCCATTATCATGTATCTGCTTAAAAAATGGCTGTTCTGCCAGATTAGGTACTGGTTCATTAATTCCCCTGATATCATTAATCTTAAGGATTAATAACCGGATATACATAGCTGCGTTAAAATCTTCAGCGTCTATATGACTATGTAATACATCACTAATTTCATTAATTACAATTCCGTCATCTATTAACAACTCCAGAATCATCAGATACCATTCCTTTGCCCTGAAATGTAACTGATTCCAATAGTTGTCGACAACATTTAATAACTCCGGCTGCAGCTTCAATATGTGATATAATGCTCTTAATGCCGTCTCAGCTCTATCTGCATCATTACCTAAAATCATCAGAAGCAGCATGCGGATAAACAATATTTCTAATGAATTAATCGTGTTAATATCTAAGAATTCCCTTGACTTAAGAATATCTTCATCACTGTCAAATTCATCAACAGAAACATTAATATGACCTGCCAAGCTTAACCATTCCTTTTGCATATTGAGATACTGCCTTAATCCATACACAGCATAATCAGCATCTGATACTGATATCCTCTTCTTACACGCATCCTCAAGTTCTTTATACGGGTAAAAATATTCCACCTCCCCATTCAAACCAGATATAAGCCTGTCTCTTATAGAATTATCATCTGTTGCACTTTTATCAGATTCTGAATCCGCACTTTTATCATCGTACCACCTGTCTGGGATTATATATCTGACTGGATCAGCATAGCAATATACCTCTGCTGGTCCAATATCTTTTAAATCATCTACATTAACATCAACATTATTCTGCTCTGCGTTTTTACATAAAGCTTGTTTAAGCGCCGCTATATGAGAATAATTGCTTTCATTTCTCCAATCTGATATTCCTATTCCGAAAGTCCATATCAAAAGCAATTCATTTCTGGAAAACTTATTGTCTTTAAGCAATCCAACCAGTCCCTCAACCATATACTCTGGGCTGCTAATCATCTCCTGAAAGTACCTGTCATCCTTAAGAGCATCTATTATATTCTCCAGACCATTTGAAAAAATATCGCTGTATACCCTGCAATTAACATTATATGAGAGTCTGTTATCTCCCATATCTTCCACTTTGTCAGATAATTTTTTTACCTCATCAGAAAACTCTCCTGCTCTTATTGAAGATAAATCTGAGACAGCAGCATACCATTCCATAATATTGCTAAATGAATATTCTTTATGAGATACATAACCAATCACTGACCATTTTACTTTATCAACAAATGTCTGTAGATTTAAATATTCATACATGTTATATTGTCTGGCAAGCTCTATGATATTAAATGCCAGCCTGTTTCTGTCTCCAATCTCCTGTTCCCATATTCCACTATTATCATTTGTCCAATATGCTACATAATCTTTTATTTTTTCTTTGTTATTCCTATAGTAATACCAATAAGCATCTATCTTCTGATCTATCGGATAATTCTCAAACATCTTATCCAGACATGCTCCCACTGTCTGCCTTAACTCCGTTCCTGATTTCTCCATACAATTAATAAGCGAAATCAGGATTTCAGAATAATGCTTTCTGATATTATAATCTTCTTCGAAAATATTATGATTCCATATAAAGATTCTTTCCAGCAGATATGTAACCTTCTTTTCATCAATGGCATGCACCTTATTATTTCTTAACTGGTACAGCCAGTTTCCCAATACACACATAAGGTTAAATACCGCACCATAATATGTTCCCTTAACTCTTGGATTATTATTAGCGTAAAGCTCCAGCATATGCGATGCATTCGTATCACTGTCTACAGAAACATTTAAATAGCCTGTCACAAATGCATATACACAATAATATATGGATTTATATTCAAATGAAATTTCTGATAACTCAACATCTTTAATCTGATTCAATATAGCGTTGCGCTCATATTTATCTGGGAATCCTATATTACCAGATACTATCTTCATAAAGATATCAAGTAATATAAATGTTTTATTCTCTGTTTCACTGATTCTGTCTCTTACTGCTTCTTCTATAATACCAATATCCTCATATCGACAATACTTTATGCATTGCAGACAGATATCCAACAAATCCTCCCTATAGAAATAATAATTGGAATTGAGACTATTCCTCAACTCATCCCCTGAGTAAATTAATACACATTCCTTGAAGAATGTTGTTTCAAGTATTCCGATAAATTTATCAAAACTATCTACATCCGTATACTCCTCAAGCATCCCATACTTTTTAAATCTGCAAATCATAATCCCTAAATTACGGGCTATTTCCTTTGCTGTCTCAGTAAGCAGAATATTGTCATCATCAGAAAATCTTTCATCCAGCATTCCCTTTTTGCTGATATTATTCCATATATCCAATACATTCATATCAGAAAACCATCGAAGGAACATTCCTTCAGAGCGTCTGACATCAACCTGATACAATTCATCTATCTTATCCAGGACATCATCAATTAATTCAGCATTCCACTGCGATAATTCAACAACCTTACATTCATTTTCAGAGTATGATAGTACATCATTATCATTCTTATCTGTAATATCATAATCTTCTATTTCGTACTCAGTTTTATATAGCTGCTCTATTGTATCCCATGCTGCTGAAAGATTAATCATGCTATTCCAGTCAATATTTCCCTTTGATAACAAATCTCTAAGTATTTCAGAGGCATTAATAGAAAGTACCTCCAGACTCACACCATTCACATATGATGCAATCACGAATTCAGGAGTAAAAATATTAATTATATCCCCCTGTCTTTCTGCCATCTTTAAAAGTTTACATATATCATAATAATATGCCTGTGACTTCACCTTTGAATTAATATAATATGTTGCTATTGTGTCTGATATATATACTGTCCTGTTCCCATTTTTTATTAATCTGGTCAGAAATACTTTAACATCATTATGCAATAATCTATATCCACATTGCTCTTCAATAACTAACGGTTTTAATGCTTCAAGCATATCTTCCCATGTACGCTTTGAGATGTTTTCTTCTTTAAACATCTCTGCCAGTATGTTCCCATCAAGCTTCTCATTAAACAGTATAAGCACACCTGCCAGCTTATAATCTACAAAGCCATGCGAATTAATCTTTCTTTTTGCATTATCCCATATACTGTAATAATATTGCTCAAGATTCACATGTAATTTTCTTTCTTTCAGATGCTTCTCCAACTGTGAAACATCTGTAAACATTGCTGCCTCATGAACTGCAAATATCGCTGAAAGCGTATTCCCATTAGCAATACTGTCTATTATATCTGTTATTACCGGATATTCAGACATTCTGTCATCAGATATCCTATCACTTACAAGCATGGCTATATCTTCTCTCTGAATTCCTGGCACATCAATTTTCTTTACATTATCGTCTTCATCACATAACCAGTATGGATACTCTGCATAACCTTCTTCTGGCTGTCCTGCTATGAGCAGCTTCACATTCTCAGGAATATAGGCGGGATTCGGTAGTGTCTTTAAAAATGTCTCTACTCCTTCCCCCGCTCTTGCTGCATGATCTATTCCATCTATTGCAACGATGAATATAGTCTCCTCATCTGCTGCATACCTCGAAGCAATTTCAAAAAATCTCTTCTTCATATCTCCTAATGTCATAAAATCATTCTGTAAGGGAACATTATACTTTTTAAGCTTTCCCTTCAAAACATTCCTTAATTGAGAAAACATTTCATTCCAAAACACTTCTTTTCTAACTCTTTCAGACACATCCACAGGAAGATATTCTTTATCTGGCTGAACTGGCTCATATGCATAATATCTAATTCTAAGTAAACTATCTCTCTTATTGGATAGTTTACTTATAATATTAGTTTTACCTATACCAGGTAAACCCTTGAGAAAGATTACTCTCTCCTTACCATTTCTTAACTCTTCTTCTATTTCATCAATAAA
>ERZ773178.4363-NODE-4363-length-10738-cov-2.976318_pt1 | contig 10738 bp, 6 predicted proteins | sample MGYA00580533_ERZ773178 | MGnify/ENA primary metagenome ERZ773178 (study PRJEB29015, sample SAMEA2737859) | human gut metagenome | biome: human gut; feature: human-associated habitat; material: faeces | place: China | collected 2012 ...
CTTCAGAAGTAGAACCCATTTCAGTGGTAAACATCAGATTGAACTGGCGAACTTCCGTCCAGTTCTTCGTACCGCTGATAGGGCAAACAATTTCCTCATCCAATATAATCTGGCGCAATTCATCAAGGTTATTATCATTCAATGCTTTGGCAAAACGTTCGTGCAAAGCGTCACGTTTAGCCTGATGCTCCAGCACGCGGGTATTTGTACTGCCAAGTTACCATCAAAAGCTTCACCGAAACGTTTGGCAGCTTTGGCAACTTCTTTGTTTATTTTGTCGTCATATTTGGCGAGTTGATCTTCAATCAACACATCGGCACGATAACGTTTCTTGGAATCGCGGTTATCAATCAAAGGATCATTGAACGCATCTACGTGTCCGCTTGCCTTCCAGATTGTGGGATGCATAAAGATAGCCGAGTCAATGCCTACTATATTCTCGTGCAGCAGCACCATACTTTGCCACCAGTACTGTTTGATGTTATTTTTCAGTTCCACACCCATCTGACCATAATCATATACGGCTCCCAAACCGTCATAGATGTCGCTGGAAGGGAACACAAATCCGTATTCCTTGCAGTGTGATACGAGTTTCTTAAAAACGTCTTCTTGTGCCATTTTTTGTTGTATCTTAATTAATTTGAAATCTTTGTTTAGATAAAAAGCGCCACAAAGATAGGGATTTATCTTATATGTAGGGTAACGGGGGATATTAATTTATCTTATTCTTCCTCCGTCCTTTGATTCCTCCTCCTCCCATCGCATGACAGGAGTTATTCGATATTTAGGAAAATACAAGTTGAAAGGTATCCTGAACAGTCAACTTTCTTCAAGCATACATATGCAAAAACCGTAATAAAGATACAACTTCCGAAGATTCAGATACAAACCGTTTGATAAAATCTTTCTACTTTTGCAGTAAACAAAAACATTGAAACAAACATGAAAAAAGTACTGATTCTCTCATCAAGTCCGCGTCGCGGCGGTAACTCCGATACACTCTGCGATGAATTCCTGCGCGGAGCGATCAAGGCTGGCAATAATGCAGAAAAAATTTTCCTTCGTGATAAAGCCATTCACTACTGCACAGGATGCAGCATGTGTAGTCTGTATGGCAAGCCCTGTCCTCAAAAAGACGATGCAACCGAAGTAATCGGAAAGATGCTTGCCGCAGATGTAATCGTCATGAGTACACCCGTTTACTTCTACACCATGTCGGCACAGATGAAAACCTTAATAGACCGTTGTTGCAGCCAATACACAAAGATGGCAGACAAAGAGTTTTACTTTATCGTAACCGCGGCCGAAGACGACCGGAAAAAGATGTTACGCACAATCGATACTTTCCAAGGATTCCTCGACTGTCTGGAGAATCCTACGGTTAAGGGAATAGTGTATGGACTGGGAGTATGGCACACTGGAGAAATCAAAGGAAATCCTGCCATGCAAGAGGCCTACGAAATGGGTAAAAGTATATAAACAGGACTTCTCCCCTCTTATCAAGTAGATAAGGGGGATTTATAATTTCCACAAATACCCCTGTATTCTATTCATTACAAGTCTTTTTATGTTATAGGGCACTTTTTACTTAAAAACACAAGAGGTGTATTTAAAAGTATAAGGAAAAAAGGAAAGAACTTGTTACATTTGTAACATCATAACATGTAACACATTATAATATCATGAGAAAACTTTTCCTTTTATTCTCTGCGGCAATTACTATTGCAAGTACCCTTCAGGCGCAGAACCCGGTCATCAGAGACCAATTTACCGCCGACCCTACGGCGCGAGTGTTCAACGGCAAGGTATATATTTACCCTTCGCATGACATACCCAGTCCTATTGACCGTTTGAAAGAATGGTTCTGCATGGCAGACTACCATGTATTTTCCTCGACCAACCTGACCGACTGGACAGACCATGGTGTAATCCTTACTCAGAACAAAGTACCCTGGGTACAGCCCGACTCCTACTCCATGTGGGCGCCCGACTGTGTGTACAAAGACGGAAAATATTATTTCTATTTTCCCAGTACTCCCCAAGGTGAAGGCAGACGCGGATTCAGCATCGGTGTAGCCATCGCTGACAGTCCGGAAGGACCTTTCACTCCGGAAGCCGAACCTATAAAAGGAGTAGGCGGCATTGACCCCTGCGTCCTCATCGATACAGATGGAGAAGCATATATTTACTGGTCCGGACGCGGAATTTCAGTTGCCAAATTGAAACCGAACATGAAAGAACTCGCTTCAGAACCCATGCAGATTCAAGGATTGCCTGACGGATTTAAGGAAGGGCCGTATGCCTTCAAGCACAATAATAAATATTACCTCACTTTCCCCTGGGTGCAAGACAAGACTGAAACTCTGGCGTATGCCATGGCAGACAGCCCAATGGGTCCGTTCACCTTTACGGGAATAATTATGGATGAATCACCTTCCGGCTGCTGGACAAACCACCACTCCATTACAGAGTACAATGGGCAGTGGTATCTCTTCTATCACCATAATGACTATTCTCCCAATTTCGACAAGAACCGTTCGGCGCGTATCGACTCGCTATTCTTCAATACAGACGGCACTATCAAAAAAGTCAAACCGACACTGCGCGGTGTAGGAATAACCGATGCACGAAGCAAAATACAGATTGACCGCTATTCTACCATAAGCCCCTACGGAGTGACTATTGATTATCTGGAGCCTTCCAATACATTTGAAGGCTGGCAGACCTTATTCAACAGAGCTGGTACATGGGTGACATATAATAAAGTAGATTTCGGCACCACTCCCGTAAAGCGGCTCAAAGCACGTGTGCGCTCGGAAAAAGGCGGAGCAATAACCCTGCGGACTCCCGGTGAAAAAGGAATGACAATTGCCGAATTGCCCATAAAACCAACCGGGAAATGGACCGAAATCAGTACAAATGTATCCAATGCACCTACAAGCATGCAAGACCTGATTATAACTCAGACCGGAGAAAACCCGGTAGCAGTAGACTGGATCAGCTTTGAATAATTCTTTCAAAACCGAATATAACAAACTTAAACAGACACAAATCATCAGTTATACATAAGTTAGTCATACTTAGAAACGGGTCCTACTACTTTGGGAAAAGTATGTAGGACTTATTTTTATCTAAAAATATAAACTGAATATCTAAAAGCACAAGCCTACAAATGCATTACAGGCCTATTTTTGTATTGAGGTTCATGCCTTACTCAACCTTGATTAATTAATGCTATCTAATAACATATTACGTATGAAAAAGAATTTGCTTTTTATTTTTTGTGCCATTGTCCTGCTGGCAGGATGTGTACAACGCCCACAATTACCCACTTTTCAAAACACAGGCAACCCCTTAGTTAAAGACAAATTTACAGCAGATCCGGCTCCGCTTGTATACGACGGAACTCTCTATCTTTACGTAGGGCACGACGAGTTCTATGAAGGTCAGGACACTGCTCATGGCGGCAAAGAATTCAACATTACCGAATGGTTATGTTACTCTACACAGGACATGCAAACATGGACTGATCATGGTGTTGTATTGAAGCCCACAGACTTCAAATGGGGGATTGGTGAAGCATGGGCCTCACAAGTTATAGAGCACAATGGCAAATTCTATTACTATACTACTGTACAAGCCGGTGAACCCTACAATAGCAAAGCAATCGGTGTAGCCGTCGGAGATACTCCCACCGGACCTTTTACTGACGCAATCGGCCAGCCTCTTGTAACCGATGATATGACCTCCAACGGTCCACGTGGCTGGTGGAATGACATAGATCCTACTGCCTTAATCGATGACAATGGACAAGCATGGCTTTGTTGGGGAAATGGGACTTGTTTCCTTGCCAAATTAAAGCCCAATCTCACCGAAATTGACGGGGATATCCAAGTAGTAGACCTGCCCCGTTATGTAGAAGGTCCATGGTTACATAAACATGGCAATTTGTATTACCTCACATATGCATCATTCGGACAAGGGCGTGAAACCATATCTTATGCCACCGCTCCTGGCATGGAAGGTCCATGGACACCACAAGGGGAGTTGACCGGCATGGCAGAAAACAGTTTTACAATCCATCCGGGAATTGCCGAATTCCAAGGCAAGTGGTATCTGTTCTACCACAATGCAACGTTAACACTTGATGGTCATGCCGGAGCAATAGGACGACGCAGCGTATGTGTGGATGAATTAAAGTATAATCCGGACGGTACCATGCAGACTGTAATACAGACCAAGCAAGGAGTAGCGAAATAGTTTTTCAATAGCCTGACCTATCTTATCTATGAGATAAGATAGGTTTAGACAGATTTGATTTAAACACCTATAAATCAAGGAACTGCTAATAAACCATTATTAACATATAATAGTTTTATATTATCAAAATAAAATATTCAAATTAAACTATTCACCTTTGTTAAACCATAAAACGATTTTGCCTATGAGAAAATATTCCTAATAAAACACAAATCACAGAAAGTTGTGTCAACATGCTTTTCACAATTAATTATAATACTAAAAACACATTATTTATTAAAAATTACCGATCTATGCTTATGAAAACAAGAATTTTGTTTTTACTGGTCTTTGTTGCTTTTTGTTGTTCTTCGGCAATGGCACAAATCCAACAAATCAAAGGTACTGTAGTTTCAGATAACGATTCTGAGCCAATGATTGGTGTTGCTATTCTTGAGAATGGAACTACCAACGGCTGCATTACCGATCTCAATGGTAACTACTCTATTCAGGTGCAGAACAGCAATGCAACACTTACTGTTTCTTTTGTAGGTTACAAAACACAAACAATTAAGGTTAATGGCCGCAATCAAATTAACATCCGTATGCAGGAAGACCTTAAGGTACTGGATGAAGTTGTAGTTGTAGGTTATGGCGTTCAGCGTAAGAGTGACCTCACTGGTGCCGTTGCTTCCGTCAACTCGGACGATATCAAAAACCTTGCGACAGTCGATGCCGGAGCAGCTCTTCAAGGTAAGGCTGCCGGTGTTCAGATTTTGAATACATCCGGTGCTCCCGGTGAAGGAGCTAAGATCCGTATCCGCGGCTATTCATCAAACTCAGACCAACTTGGTCCGCTATTGATTGTCGATGGTTTGAAAGTGGACAATATACAGTATCTTGATCCTTCAATGATCGAGTCTATGGAAGTCCTCAAAGATGCTGCTTCGGCTGCAATCTACGGTGCTCAAGCAGGTAACGGTGTTGTCCTCATTACGACAAAAACCGGTAGCAGTGCAAATGGGCGTCCCAAAATTACATACTCTTTCAAAGCCATCAACCAACGTTTAGGCAAGACACCTGAGCTTTTCGGTGCAAAAGACTGGATCAAATACAAAGAAATGTCCGGCTATGACATGAAGACAATGTGTGAAGCCAATGGCGTTGACTATAACAATCCTCAGGAAACAGACTGGGTGAAAGAAGTCTTCGGCACCAGCTGGGCCACTCAGCATTCTGTCACTTTCCAAGACGGTAATGACAAAGGCCACTTCTTCACTTCTGTAAACTATCTTGACAATGACGGTATCGTACGAGGCAAAAAGGATACTTATACCCGTCTTACCGCCCAACTCAACGCAGACTATCAACTTTATAAGTGGATTAAAGTCGGCACAAACACTTCTATCGAAAAATGGGCAACCCGCAACATCACTCACCAAAGTGCTTACGGTTCCATGCTTGCTCCAACCCTCTTACTCGATCCTCTGACCCCTGTATACTGGGACAGCGTTGATGATTTTCCGACAAGTATGAAGGATGTATATGCTACGAACCCCGAAAAGATACTTATCGCTCCGAACGGTAAATACTACGCCACTTCCAAATTCCAAATGGATGACAATGGTAATCCGCTCCTCCAACGTGACCGCCGCAACCAAAAGAGCTCCGGTTTCACTGTTCGAGGAACAGCTTTCGTAGATCTTACTCCTATTGACGGACTTATAATGACCTCTCGCTTCTCCTATCGCATTGCACAGAGTAATAGTCATGACTATTCCGAGCCTTATTACATGAATGGCCAGGCCAAAGCTGACAACTATTCCATCTCAGCCAATGCCAACAATAATCACTACTACCAGTGGGAAAACTTTGCAAATTTCAACAAAACGTTATTTGACAAACACAATGTAGGTGCCATGATCGGTATGTCATATACAGAATACCGTTCGGATAATGTATCGGCTTCAGCCAGCGGTACAGGCGGCAACAAGATTCTTTCCGGTGATGCCGACAACTTCAAGTATCTTGATTATGTAAACTCAGCTTCTACGACAACAAAAAGCATCGGCAACCTTCCGGGAGTATCGACAAGCCTCTCCTACTTCGGTCGTCTGCTCTACACGTTCGATAACCGTTATAGCTTGCAGTTCAACTATCGTGCCGATGCATTCGACACCTCTAAACTTCCTGCTGACAAACGTTGGGGTAAATTCCCTTCAATTGCTGCCGGCTGGACCATCAGTAATGAAAAATTCATCAAAGAAAATATCAGCAGTGATGTTCTTTCATTTTTGAAGTTCCGCGCTTCTTGGGGTCGTAACGGTAATGTCAACGTACTCAACAACTATCCATACACCTCACCTATCAGTTACAATGCTGCTTGGTATCAGTACGGAGACAGCCCTGAACAACACTACGGATCTTACCCTTCTGGTCTTGCCAATCCTAACCTCAAATGGGAAACATCCGAACAATTAGACCTCGGTCTTGACATGCGCTTCTTGAATGACCGTCTAACAGTCAGCCTTGATTACTACAATAAGAATACGAAAGACCTTCTTATAAAAATCAACCCGGTTCCTGAAGTCTATACAAATCAGACTACTATCAATGCCGGCGAAGTAAACAATAAGGGATTTGAATTTGAAGCTAACTGGAGAGACCATATTGGCGATCTCGCATATAGTGTCAATGCAAACTTCTCAACATTGAAGAACGAAGTAACTTACCTTTATGATGACCTCCCACGTATCACAGCCAGCAAAGGCGGTGTAAACGGTACAAACAATAAGGTTCATACCGCATTTGAAGAAGGACACTCCATCTGGTATTTCCGCGCATTCGACTACGTTGGTGTGGACCGGGAAACAGGTGCAGCCCAATTCCGTAACCACGAAGGCAAAATCGTTGCCTCTTCAGAACTGACCGATGAAGATATGACAGATATCGGTAGTGCTATTCCAAAATTCACTTACGGTATCACCCTTAATCTCGAATATAAAGGATTTGACTTCACTGCGTTTGGTACCGGTGTAGCAGGTAATAAAATTTTCAACATTCTCTATCGTGCAGATAGTCCGTTACGCAACTCATTGAAATATTATATGGACAATGCCTGGACTCCGGAAAATAAAGGAGCTTCCATGCCTGCAGTAAATAATGTAGCTACCGACCTTAATTTCTGGAGCTCAAGTGCTGCCATGTTCAACGGTTCTTACTTCAAGATCAAGCAACTTCAGCTCGGTTACACCTTGCCAAAGAGACTCACTCAGAAGGTGGCAATCAAGGATCTCCGCTTCTTTGTATCTTTGGATGACTTCTTTACATTCTCCAATTATCCGGGTATGGATCCGGAAACAGCAACCACTGGTAATAATGGTGGCGCCGGTTTCGACATCGGTTCTTATCCAACAATGAAGAAGTGTTCATTCGGTGCAAGTTTCTCATTCTAATTAAGATCAGTATCTTGGAAAACCTCAAAAAAGTATATTCATTATGAAAAAAATTATATATTCACTTATAGGTGCTGCATTCCTCTTCAGTGCTTGCGAGGATCGCCTCAACATTGGTCAGAAAGGAGTCATCCCATTTGAAAGTTTCTATCAGACCGATGATGATGCACAGAATGCGCTCAACAACCTCTATCAGTCATTCTGCTTGAATATTGCAGGTAATGAAGGTATCTATGTCGCCCTTCCGGTGCTCTTCAATGAGCCCGGAGACGACATGCTGGCTGCAGGTAATTATTATGGTGACAATGACTTCGGCGCACAGCTCAACGAATTCCGTTTAGATTCACAGAACGAGGTTGTCAAAAATGCCTACTGGGGACTTTACGGTGTAATTTATGATTGCAACCTTATTCTTGACAACATAGAGCCTACCACTGCCGTTAAAAAACGTGTATGCGCCGAAGCTCGCGCACTTCGCGCCTGGGCACATTTCACACTTGCTATCGGATGGGATTGTCCTCCGTTAGTTGACCATATCCTCCCGGCAGATGCCAAACCCGGCAACTACGAAGGTGGTCATGACAAGCTCCTTGAATGGTGTGCCACAGAGGCAGAGGCTGTAGTAAATGACCTTGATGAACGTACAAGCCCGACAGACAAAGTGGGTGCTTCGAAAGTAACTAAAGGATTCGCACTTACTCTTGCTGGTAAAGCTCGTCTTTTCAAAGGCGATTACGCAGGTGCTAAGACTAACCTCAAGCAGGTTATCGAATCAAGAAAATACGAACTTGTTCCCACTGAACGTTGGGCCAACCTCTTCCACACATCAGGTGACCTTTGCGAGGAAATGATTTTCCAAGCCAATGTAGTACAAAATGCAAATATTGGCGACTGGAGCAACAACATTCAACGTACAGGATGGATGTTTATCCAATTCTGGAACTGGCGTACAGACAAATTAGCATCCCAGCCTTCGTTCATAGGCGTCGATGGTTGGGGAGGTCACGCTATTCGTGCTGATTTCGCTGAACGTATGTTAGCCAATGATGGTGATTCCCCCCGTCGTAAGGCTACATTCCTCACCCCCGATGAATTCCTCTATGAAATGGAATGGAATGGATTAAAAGATGCCGGAGGCAATTATATAGAGCATACCCGTGAAGAACTTGAAGTGTCCAATCAGATTGGCATTAAAGATCCGGGAGGTCTATATGGTTTTGGAGGTTATTTTGCCAATAAGTTCATTGCCTGGAAAGAAGACAACGTAAAAGGTAATTGGGGATTCAGGAACCTTACTATCTTCCGTTATGCTGAAGTGCTTTTGATGTATGCAGAGGCTTGTGCGCAAACTGACGATTCAGACGGACTTGGCCTTAAATGTCTTCAGGATATCCAAAATCGTGCAGGTTCGGCTTATGTCTCTACCCAACTCACTTTGGATGAAGTAAAAAAAGAGAAAGGCTTCGAAATGTGGCTTGAAGGAGTTCGTTTCCCAGATATGGTGCGTTGGGGTGATACGGATGGTGTTGTAGACAATGGCAAGAGAATACCTTCTACTTATGACGCATTCTTCTCAAAAAAAGAGTCCAAACATCGCATCTACGTTGAATATTCAAGTCCCAACAATGGTCCAACGGGATTCATAAAAGGCAAACATGAATATTTCCCATTCCCGTTTGATGCAATTTCTATCAATCCTAATTTGGAACAAAATCCAAGTGGTAAATAAGACAATAAAAAGAGAGCTGAACTCCGAAAAGAGCTCAGCTCTCTTTTTATTGATACCTTACAAAGCTGAATTTCACATAACTTCCGTCGGTGTCTTTCCAAAATATTCCTTAAAGACCTTACTAAAATACGCAGGTGTACTGAACCCGCACATCTCACTCACTTCTGTCACGTTATATTCTCCCGAACGAAGCTTTTCCATCGCATAGTTCAATCGAATTGAACGGATAAATTCCACCACAGACAAATTAGTAAGCGCCTTGATTTTCTTATAAAGCAATGACTGGCTCAAGGCAAGAGCAGATGCAAAATCCTCTTTACCGAAATTCTCATTGGCAATATTTGCACGCACACATTCAACCGCTTTCTTGATGAACTCATCATTCATTCGATTTGCCACAATAGAATGGGCATCATCACGTTTCACCTCAATGGCCTTCTGAAGTACAGTGCGTCTATTGCGGATAATAGACGTGATACGGCTTGCCAACAACGCCATATCAAATGGTTTGGTCAGATAGTTATCCGCTCCCAATTCCAATCCATGCAACTGGTTGGTTTTATCAGAAAGGGCAGTAAGCAGAATTACAGGAATGTGGGATGTTTCATAAGTAGACTTGATCCTTCTGCAAAGCTCGAAACCATCCATACGTGGCATAACAACGTCGGAGACCACAAGATCAGGCTGCAATTCGTTCATCATTTCCCAAGCCTGCTGCCCGTCATCGGCAGTAGTCACACGAAAATGCTCACGCAACGGATGTACCATAAACTCGCGTAAAGCATGATTATCTTCTACGATAAGGATATGCATATCATGTGCTTCCACATCATCCATTACCGGCTCATCAACTTTATTACTAATAGCTGGAATATCAGCGGCTTTTGTCTTAGAAGCAGGTCTCAAAGGCACAGTTACATCAAAAGTCGTCCCCACACCAAGTTCACTGGTTACGGCAATTTTCCCATTATGGATAGAGACATACTTTTTGGTCATCAACAAGCCAATCCCCGAACCAACTATTTGTGTGTTTACAACATTGTCACTTCGGTAAAACTCACGAAACAGTTTACGCTGCGCCGCTTTACTGATCCCCATACCATAATCCTTGACACGCAGTATCCACTCATCCGTTTTTCCTATAAAAGATACCTCAACACGTCCACCGGAGGACGAATACTTCACCGCATTGGAAAGCAGATTATCAACCACCCTTTCAAGCATGCGTGCATCGGCTTGTATCCAATAATCTTCCGGCGTCAAATCAGCTCCATTTTTTCGGAAGAAAGCATTGGCAGCTATCTGTTTCGGATAT
>ERZ773178.4365-NODE-4365-length-10736-cov-3.610898_pt1 | contig 10736 bp, 7 predicted proteins | sample MGYA00580533_ERZ773178 | MGnify/ENA primary metagenome ERZ773178 (study PRJEB29015, sample SAMEA2737859) | human gut metagenome | biome: human gut; feature: human-associated habitat; material: faeces | place: China | collected 2012 ...
GCCGGAAACTGCCGAACAGAAATTGGAACGTGTACGAAAGCAGGCAACGGAACACGGATATCCGAAAAATGTGATCGAACTGTTGGATAAAAATGTGGAAACAGTAGATTTTGTGGCCGATTATGAAAAGAAAAAAGATAAGCCGTATGCAGATACGATAGGAAAAGATCTTTCGCAGGGAGGGATACCGGAACTTTTGCAGTGGGATGAACGATGGGGGTATGCTCCATACGGAACCAGTATAGTAGCGGCAAGTGGATGCGGACCGACCTGTATGGCGATGGTAGCAGCCGGACTGAATCAGGATGCGTCGATCACTCCGGCAAAGGTAGCTGCTTACGGAACGGAACATGGTTATGTGGACGAAGAGAATAACACGTACTGGAGATTCATGGATGAAGCCGGAGCAAACTGGAATCTTAACAGTACTGCAGGTCTTTTGTCAGAAGAGCAGGTAGCTTTAGAACTTTCGCAGGGACATCCGATCATATGCAGTGTCGGTCCGGGAGATTTTACCAAGATTGGACATTTTATCGTACTGACAGGTTATGAGAATGGCAATGTGAAAGTGAATGATCCGTTCAGCATAAAGAATTCGAAAGCAACATGGGTATTTGCCAATATCAAAGACCAGATAAAAGCGATGTGGGTATTTTCAAAAAAATAGCGATCAGACGGCAGGCGCCGGTGGAAGATCGTTTTCGGGAAACAGGAGAGAAAGATATGAGATATGATTTTACAAAGATTATAGACAGGCATGGAAAAGATGCGATTGCAGTAGACGGACTTGGAAAGAATCCGGGATTTGCACCGGAACCGCCAAAAGACGGATTTGATGTGATCCCGATGTGGGTGGCAGACATGAACTTTGAAACTGTCCCAACGATTCCAAAAGCGATCATGGACAGGGCAGCACATCCGGCATATGGATATTTCAATCCGGTGGAAGAGTATTATGATTCGATCATACGCTGGCATAAGATCCGCAATAATGTAGAAGGACTGATGCCGGAATATATCGGATATGAGAACGGAGTATTAGGTGGAGTAATCTCTGCTCTGACAGCTTTTGCCGCACCGGGAGATGCCGTACTTCTTCACAGCCCGACTTACATCGGATTCACCAAATGCATCACAGAGAATGGATACAAGATTGTACACAGTCCGCTCAAAAAAGACGAAAAAGGAATCTGGCGGATGGATTATGAAGACATGGATGCCAAGTTAAAGGCAAATAACATCCATGTAGCAATCTTCTGTAGTCCGCATAATCCGACCGGACGTGTATGGGAGCGCCGAGAGATTGAAGAGGCGATGGAAGTATATAAGAACAATGAATGTGTAGTGATCGCAGATGAGATCTGGTCAGATCTGATCTTAAAAGGCAGCCAGCACATTCCGACACAGTCGATCAGTCCGGATGCAAGAAACCGTACGATTGCATTGTATGCACCGAGTAAGACATTTAACCTGGCAGGTCTGGTAGGAAGTTATCATATAATCTTCAACAAAATGCTGCGTGACCGGGTGGAGGCAAAATCAAGAAAATCACATTATAATACAATGAATGTATTATCTATGCATGCGCTGATCGGGGCTTACGAGGCAGAAGGATATACCTGGGTCAATGAGCTTTGCCAGGTATTATCTGAAAATGTTGATTATGCAGTGAATCATATCCGTGACTACTACAGAGGAATTGAAGTAAGTAAGCCGCAGGGAACTTATATGTTGTTCCTGGACTGCGAAGACTGGTGTGAGGAAAATTATAAGTCACTGGATGAGCTGTTAAAAGCAGGATGGGACGTAGGCGTTGCTTGGCAGGACGGAAGACCGTTCCACCAGAAATATGGAATCCGTATGAATCTTGCATTACCGCTTGGCAGAGTAAAAGAAGCATTCGAGCGTCTGGATGAGTACGTATTTCATGTGTAAATATCTGGAAAATATACAGAAATAAAAAGTATAATGCTGTAGATTCCAAAGGAAAATACAGCATTTATTAAGAATGAGAGAAGTGAGAAAATTTGGATAATATAATTGTATCGTTTAATGTAATTGCACCGGTATTTTTTCTTATGGTATTAGGATATTTTCTGGTCAATTATACATCTCTGGCGGACGGAAAGCTTACAAAACAGGCAAATGCCATTGTGTTTAAGATATTTTTACCATGTATGTTATTCTACAATGTCTACCAGAGTGATATCGGTTCTGAGATACATAGCAGGATCAGGCTGTGCATCTGGGCAGCAGGGGGACTTCTGATACTGTTCGTATTGTTGTGTCTGATCGTTCCAAGGATCGTAACACAGGAAAATCAGCAGGGTGTAGTTATCCAGGGAATTTTCCGGAGCAATTATGTGATCTTCGGAGTTGCAGTCGTACAGAATATGTATGGACCGAAAAGTACGACGACAGCGGCAATTTTAAGTGCCATCCTGGTACCGATGTATAATTTCCTTGCAGTAGTCGCGCTGTCAATCTTCGGTGAAAAAAGGGAAAATGACTGGAAAAAGATCATTCTGGATATTATAAAGAATCCACTGATCATATCTTCGGTATTAGGGATTATATTTTCACTTCTTGGGATCAGACTTCCGACAGCTGTCGATACAACGGTTCAGGATCTGGCCAAATTATCAACACCGATTGCGTTTATGATTCTGGGTGGTGATCTGGACTTTTCAAAAGTAAAAGGAAACTTAAAAACAGCATTTGTGGTATTGACGATCAAGCTGGTAATCTTGCCGCTTATCATGATTCCGATGGTGGTTATGATGGGTTACCGGGATGCGGACCTGTTGTCCGGGGTGCTGGCATATCAGACGCCGGTTGCAGTATCCAGCTATATCATGGCGCAGCAGGCGGGAGCGGATGGACAGCTTGCCGGGCAGCTGGTTGTGTTCTCATCAGTGCTTTCGATATTTACGTTGTTTGTGACGATATTCATATTGCGGACGATGGGGCTCCTTGCGGTTTAGTACCATAAAAGTAATCACTCTCTTTCAAAAAAATCTTCCTGAAAAGTTGATTTATCAGGTTAATAGGAATAGAATTATGAAATGAGTATTTCTAAAGACAAGGACGTTACAACATGGAGAGAGATTTAACAACAGGAAGTGTATTTAAGACAGTCATTTATTTTTCACTGCCATATCTGTTATCGTACTTTTTACAGACGTTATATGGTATGGCAGATTTATTTATTGTCGGTCAGTTTGGCGGGGTCAGCAGTACGACGGCGGTATCGATCGGAAGCCAGATCATGCATATGCTGACAGTTATGATCGTAGGGCTTGCGATGGGAGCGACGGTTATGATCGGGCGCTGCATCGGTGCAAAAGATTATAAGAAAGCATCGGAGACAATTGGAAACACGGCAACGATGTTCATGGGAATTGCGATCATACTTATGATCGTATTACTGGCGGCAGTCAGACCGATCGTCAGTGTGATGTCGACACCGGCCGAGGCAGTAGAAGGAACGATCCGTTATCTGACAATCTGCTTTATCGGGATTCCTTTTATTACAGCTTATAATATTATCAGTGCAATCTTCCGTGGAATCGGTGATTCCAAAAGTCCGATGTACTTTATTGCAGTAGCATGCGCAGCGAATATCGGTCTGGATTATCTGTTCATCGGAGTCATGGGACTGGATGCGGCCGGAGCAGCACTTGGAACGACCATCGCACAGGCAGTCAGTGTCATTGTTTCACTTACCGTGGTCATAAAAAAGGGCACAGGGATCAAATTAAGAAAATCGGATCTTCGTCCGAAGAGACATACGATGAAAAACATATTGAAAGTCGGTGTGCCGGTTGCACTGCAGGATGGATTTATCCAGATATCGTTTATTGCAATCACAATATTTGCCAACCAGCGTGGATTAAATGATGCGGCGGCGGTAGGTATTGTGGAAAAGATCATAGGGATCCTGTTCCTGGTACCGTCTTCTATGTTGTCAACGATATCGGCACTGGCATCGCAGAATATTGGTGCAGGCAAGCATGACCGTGCACGCCTGACATTGCGGTATGTATTATGTATGACAGTAGGATATGGATTAGTTGCGGCAACGATTGTGCAGTTTGTATCTGTTCCGTTTGTTGGACTATTCACGAATGACGGGGCAGTACAGATACTTGGAGGACAGTATTTACGAAGTTATGCATGGGACTGTGTATTTGCAGGAGTACATTTCTGCTTAAGCGGATATTTTTATGCATATGGCTTGTCTATCGTATCATTTGTCCACAATTCCATATCTATCGTATGTGCCAGAATTCCATTGTCTTATTATGCGGCAACGCATTTTCCGGATACATTATTTCCGATGGGATGTGCGGCACCGGCAGGATCGATCATCTCAATCATTATCTGTGTTGGCGTACTGATATGGATGAACAAACACACGGAAAAATATATGGAAAGAACGTAGTGATCGGAGAGAAAATATATGACGATCGGAATTATAGAAGACGACACATTATTACATCAGGCACTCAAAACAGCACTGCAAAACGCAGGCTATCAGACCGTATCCGCATATACAAAACAAGAGGCTCTTACTACAATTACAGGCAGTGAGAGCCTTCTTCTCATTGACATTGGACTTCCGGACGGCAATGGACTTGCATGTTACAAAAAGATCCGGGAAAAGGCAGAGATACCGGCCATTTTCCTGACAGCAAGAGACGAAGAAACGGATATGTTGACAGCATTTGACACAGGAGCAGACGATTATGTGGTAAAACCATTTTCCATGAAAGTGCTTCTAAAGCGCATAGAGGCAGTGATCGGACGGAACAACAGAGAAAAACAACTGGCATGTGGAGAAATAATATTATTTCCTGATAAGAAGCAAGTATACAAGAACGAAAAGGAAATTATCCTTACAGCCAGAGAATATCAGTTACTGGAATATCTGATGTACAATCAGGGAAATGTACTGACGAAAGAAAATATCCTGGAATATGTATGGGGACTGGATGGCCAGTTTGTAGTGGATAATACCGTCAGTGTTACGATCAACCGGCTGCGGAAAAAGATAGAAACAGATGCAGGATCACCGATATATCTGAAAAATGTATTTGGATTGGGATACAAGCTGGAGTGCGTCTGAAAAAGTAATGGCAGATACAAAAAGGAAGAGAAAAGAATGAATATCATAATAATCGTAGTGGCAGTAACGGCAGGAGTAATTCTGGGGGGAACTGCCATATATGTTTATCAGGGAAAATGCAGACAGAAAGAACTTAAGTTATTGGCAGAATGTATGGAAAAGATATTGCGAGAGGAAAAGATCCGGGAAACAAAAGCAGGAGAAGAGACATTATATGCAAGACTGGAATCCAGACTGGTAAGGATCCAGGAAATGTTAAATGGACGGACAGAAGCTGCGGAGAAGAGTAAAGATGAGATCCAGAAGCTGATTTCAGAGATTGCACACCAGATGCGGACACCCCTTGCCAATATCAGGACATATCAGGAATTATTAGAGAAAGAATGGAGTAAAACCGGGACAAAGACGGATGAAAATGTGGATAACTATCTAAATGCAATGAGATCCGGAGAACAACAACTGGAATTCCTGACAGAAGGATTCGTGAAGATGTCCAGACTTGAGCAGAATATGATTCAGATACGGAAAGAAGAGACAGATCTGTTAAAGACCGTGAGAAACTGTCTTGGAAGAATTCAAAAGCAGGCAGAAGAAAAACGGATTGCATTCCGAATAGAGCTGCCGCAGGAAGTCAACTGTCCGCATGATGCCAACTGGCTCGGAGAAGCAATCGATAATATTCTGGATAATGCCGTGAAATACAGTCAGATTGGCGGAACCATAGAAATGATAGTCCAGAAGAATGAAATGTGTGCAAAGATTCTTGTAAAAGACAACGGACTTGGAATTGAAAAAGGAGAAGAGCATAAGGTATTCCAGAGATTCTACAGAGGCAAGAACGTGACGACACAGAAAGGCTATGGAATCGGGCTTTATCTGGCGAGAAAAATTATCGGCCTTCATGGCGGATTTATGATTGCAAAAAACAGATATTCGGAAAAAGGTCTGATGATCGAGATAAATCTTCCAGTCTGTTAGAAGTTTGTTAGATTTGTCCTGTATGCTGTATGAGACAAGTGAAAGTTCCGATACGAAACGGACACAATTATAAGCAAGGAGAAAAAATCTTATGGAAATGATAAAAGCAGCAGGATTAAAGAAATATTATGTGACAGATAATTACGAAGTCCATGCGCTGGACGGAGTGAGTCTGTCCGTAGAAGAAGGGGAATTCCTGGCAATCATCGGTACATCAGGAAGCGGGAAGACGACATTACTTCAGATCCTGGGCGGCCTGGATGAACCCACTGCAGGTGGCGTCTGGATACGCGGCAACAGTCTGAAAGATATGACGGAAGATGAACGCACGATATTCAGGAGAAGGAATATCGGATTCGTATTTCAACAGTATAATCTGATCCCTGTTATCAATGTATATGAGAATATCGTACTTCCGCTCAGACTGGACGGTGCAGAGATTGATGAAAAATTGCTGGAAGATATTGTTAGAACGTTAAAGATTGGAGAAAAGTTAGAGAATCTCCCGGAAGAACTGTCCGGCGGACAACAACAACGAGTGGCAATTGCAAGGGCGTTAATGGTAAAGCCGGCAGTACTTTTGTGTGACGAGCCAACAGGAAATCTGGACTCTGTCACAAGTATGGAAGTAATTTCATTGTTGAAGACTTGTGCAGCAAGATTCCACCAGACGGTGATTGTTGTGACCCATCAGGAAGCGATCGCACAGATGGCAGACCGTATCCTGCGCGTAGAAGACGGGAAATTATACAATGCGGAGGTGTAATGAAATGAATGGATTTACACCGAACAATAATACGAACGTGATCCGGCTGCTTTCGGAAGCTATCAGAAAATGTAATAAAAGCAGAAACCGGATTCTTATGGGAGCAGTCGTTTTATGTATTCTTACACTGACATTTGTCTTTGGAACGGCTTACGGAAAAATAAATGCAGAATATACGAAAAATATTCGGATGGATGGAACAACGGCATCCACTTACATAGAAGAGGGAACAAAGCAGCAATATGAAAAAGCACGTTCCTTAGGATATGTAAGAGAAACCGGAAGAAGAATGAAAATGGGTGAAGCCACAGAATCCGGAAAGAAAGAATCTATCTGTTCCATACAAGTGCTGGATCAGACTGCATGGGAAAAGATGATGAAGCCCGCCTATACCGGTGTCCATGGAACCTATCCCAAAAAGCAGCAGGAAATCATGCTTCCGGTAAAGACATTAAAAAAGCTTGGAATTGATAATCCGAAAAGAGGGATGAAGATAGCACTTGATATATCGATCAGCTTTTTTCAGACAGAAAAAGAAGAGTTCAAATTATCAGGCTGGTACAGTGCTTATACAGAAGATAATGGAAGAAGCAAAGCAATCGGATATGTGTCAGAAAAGAAACTGAAGGACTGGGGTTATGATATTAAAGATGGTTCGGATATTCTGATCTGTCCGTCGAATGACATGGACTGGAAAGATACAGAAGAAAAATTATATGAAGATGTACCGATGAAAGACAATTCCCAACAGATCATTGCGACAGATACAGCGAAGAACCGGGCTGTAAAAGAGGTGACAGGAAGTTACGGGATGGCAGCAGTGGAGGCAGTTGTGATTATCTGCGGAATGTTTTTGCTTGTCTACAATGTGATGCAGATCTCCATGGCAGGCGATATCCGTCAGATGGCGCTGCTCCATACGATCGGTACAACGAAAAAGCAGCTCCGTAAGATCTATATCCGGCAGATCATGCGGACGATAGTGCCGGGAGGTATTGCAGGTATAGGTTTGTCGGTTGTGTTATTGCGATATCTGATACCGCAACTATTGGGCAGACAGTATCTGAATGGATATGGAGGCGCAGAAGAACTGCAGATCTTTCGGGTGGAAATCTTGTTGTTAGCGGTAGTCTTCATGTTGTTGGTAATCTTGGGTGCATCGGAACAGGTGATCTGGCAGACTGTAAACAGAACCTGTATAGAGGGAATGCATTACACGGAGCAGAAGGGAAGCAAGAAACAACAGCATGGAAAAGCAGGTCATGCAGATAAAGGAGCAGTCTTAAACAAGAAAAAAAGAAGCGAAACACAGGAACTGTGCTTTATGGCATGGAAGAACGTCACAAGATACAGGCAGGGATTTGTCATTACAGTTAGTTCATTGTTCCTTGGAATAGAAATGTTCCTGATTGTCATGGTGATCACAGATGGAAGTGATTATGCGAATATCATTAATCAGAGACCGGATTTCCTGATCGCAGGGGAATTCAGTGAGTCTGCACAAAAAGATGGAAGCGGGACAGAATATCAGACACAGTCGCCGGATCAAGATCCACTGAGATCAGAAGGAGATAATTTCGAATTATTATATGACAATGACTACGATGAGTTTTCACCGATATCAAAAAAAGTGCGGAAACAATTATGGAATCTTGACGGTGTGAAGAAGAAGGAATCCTACATAACCGAAGGAGCATACGTGCTTTCTGTCATATCCAGAGATGGAATACGCCCGCTGGAAGAGGATACTTATCTGGGAAACAATGTAGAATATGCGGAAGAAATCAGTATTGATTATGCTTCCGGGGCAAAGATGATCAAAGGCCTGGATGCTGATACCGTTCAGATTGTCAGCGAAAATGAGATAAAAGCATTAGAAACATATGTAGAGGAAAACAAGCTGAAAGTCGATATGGACAGTCTGAAAAACGGAACAGGAGTAATGATCATCCATGATCATAAGCTGTCACAAAAGCAGGAAAAACAGGCAGAAAAAGCAGTGGGAGAAACGGTATGTTTATCTCCTTTAAAGAATAAAGAAACGTGTATCCGGTGGAATTCCATGACGGACAAAGAAAGAGACAAGGAAGATGAGATAATAAAAGCAGAAACGCCGTCTACAGAATATACGTTAAGCGGCTATCTGGATAATCAGGCAGATGGCTTCCCGGAGATTCACCAGACCTGGCATGGTGCAGAAGGAGATATCTATTATCTGGTCAGTGAAAAAGGATTTAACCGTTTATCTACGAAGAGAAAGACATTTTGCATGGAATTAAACGTAGAGAAAAAGAAAGAAAAAAAGATTATGCATGAAATCCAGAAGATTCTTTCGGCAGAAAACCAGCGGCGGAAAAGCAATACACAGACAAGCCCGGACGGCGAAGGAGAAGCAGGCATTTTCTACATTGCAAGATCAGATCTTATGCAGAAAAATGCAGACTACATCCGGGGAAACAGAATTATGTTCGGAAGTATCAGTGTAATATTATTGTGTGTCGGACTGGTTAATTATTTTAATATTATGTTTACAGGAATTGTGGGCAGGAAAAAAGAGATGGAGATTATGAGAAAGATTGGAATGACACGCCGGCAGGAAAGAAAGCTGTTATTGCTGGAAGGCAGCTATTATGTACTGCTTGTCGCAGGCCTTGTAGCGTCAGTTGGATCAATCATACTAAAAGGAATCAACGTTTATATGAGAAAACAGCTTTCTTATTTTACCTTTCATTATCCGGTAGGAGCGATTGCAGGAAGTATTGTAATTATGGAAATAGTGTGCGTTATAATTTGTAACTTACTTATATTGAAAAAAAATGAAAAAGTAGGTTAAATAAATAATTTCACCAACCGCGTTTTATCCAGCACAAAAATCGATACATCCATAAAAAGATGCGCCAGTAGCGTACTAAGGATCACACCGTTGGAAGTCAACAGGAATCCACAGTGGAATCCATACCAGCATACGATGGCGGAATAACTTCCCATCAGTACCAGAAGCGGCAGATTTCTTGCGACACCCTGCAGTGTTTCTTTGATATCTTCCAGTGTAGAATCAAAGTACAGGAAACGGCCGACTGCCAGTGTGATAAAATACATGATCAGTGAATCATAGTTCGAATCATGGTAGATGAACTTGATATATAATAAGATCAGAATAATATAAAAGGCAGAGATCAGCCGCACGGACGCCTTTTGTCTGGTCGGAATTGCAGTTAACGGAACGAACAGGATATCGAACCAGTTTGTCATAAATACAGAAAATACCAGAAATAAAAGTAAGATAATGTTCTGGTATTTCTGCCAGTAAAAGGCAGCCTGTGGGATCCGCTCATCGATAATATAATAAAGAGACAGGAACAACAGTACCGAAGTACTGGAAAATACCATCTCATAAAAGCTTTCAATAAGCGAGATTTCTTTTACTTTGTGGATATGGTTCAGTTTCCGGATCTGTTTTGGCGTCAGATCCTGTGTATTAAGTTTATAGTGTTTCTTAAGCTTTGCTGCCAGAATAACGATCGCAAGCACTGCGATCAGGCAGAGCAGGGAGACAAGCATGAAGCCTCCGGCATTCTTAAAGTTAAAATAATGAATCAGATAATATTGGAACATATCATATACCTTCTTTGATGTAATATTTTTTCGGTTACATATTGTAGCACTTTGAAAAAATATTGCAAATAGGAGAATTGCCAGTGGCATGTCCTGTAGATGTGAAATTGAGTTAAGTGTCAAAAAAATTAAAAAAATTTAAAAAAGTGCTTGCATTTTAGAAAACATCATGCTATTATAAATGAGCATTGTTGATGCGGGTGTAGTTCAATGGTAGAACACCAGCCTTCCAAGCTGGATACGTGGGTT
>ERZ773178.4369-NODE-4369-length-10718-cov-6.737785_pt1 | contig 10718 bp, 11 predicted proteins | sample MGYA00580533_ERZ773178 | MGnify/ENA primary metagenome ERZ773178 (study PRJEB29015, sample SAMEA2737859) | human gut metagenome | biome: human gut; feature: human-associated habitat; material: faeces | place: China | collected 2012 ...
TGCCCAAGAAGGAAGTCATCAAGCACCTGGGCGAGATCGAGAAGCTGGAGAAGTACCTGGGCGGCGTGAAGGAAATGAAGAAGCTGCCCGGCGCCCTGTTCATCGTGGACACCCGCAAGGAGCGCAACGCCATCGCCGAGGCCCATCGTCTGGGTATCCCTGTTGTGGCTATCGCCGATACCAACTGCGATCCCGATGAGATCGATTACCCCATCCCCGGCAACGACGACGCCATCCGCGCCATCAAGCTGATCGCCTCCGTTATGGCCAACGCCATGATCGAGGGCCGTCAGGGCGAGCAGGTGGAGGAGGCCGCCGAGGCCAAGGACGCCGAGTAAGCCAACTCGATAGATACCGCGTAACGCACGGGGCAGGGAAGTGTCCCTGCCCCTTTTAATTCAACTTTTACAGGAGGAAATACAAATGGCTTTTACTGCTGCTGATGTGAAGACCCTGCGCGAGATGACCAGCGTGGGTATGATGGACTGCAAGAAGGCGCTTGTCGAGTGCGACGGCGATATGGACAAGGCTGTCGAGTGGCTGCGCGAGAAGGGCCTGGCCAAGGCCGCCAAGAAGGCCGGCCGCATCGCCGCCGAGGGTATGTCCTATGCCCTGACCGAGAACGGCGTGGGCGTCGTGGTCGAGGTCAACTGCGAGACCGACTTCTGCGCTAAGAGCGACCTGTTCGTGGCCTTCGTCAAGGACATCGCCAAGGTCATCGCCGAGCAGAACCCCACCGATGTGGACGCTCTGATGAACTGCAAGTACGTCGGCTCCGAGCTGACCGTTTCCGAGACTATGCCCGAGAAGGTCATGTCCATCGGTGAGAACCTGCAGATCCGCCGCTTTGTGCGCTTCTCCGAGAACACCAGCGTTGGCTACGTTCACGCCGGCGGCAAGATCGGCGTGCTGGTGAATCTGGCTGTGGAGGGCGGCATCGACGCCACCGAGATCGGCAAGAACGTCGCCATGCAGATCGCCGCTCTGAATCCCCGCTTCTGGGACAAGTCTCAGGTCACCGATGAGGTGCTGGCCGAGGAGAAGAAGATCGCTCTGGCTCTGATGGACACCGATCCCAAGATGGCCTCCAAGCCCGAGGCCGTCAAGGAGAAGATCGTCATGGGCAAGATGAACAAGTTCTACGAGGAGAACTGCCTGCTGCAGATGGAGTTCGTCCGCAGCGACATCTTCCAGGGCAGCGTGGAGAAGTATATCGCCGACGCCGCCAAGAAGCTGGGCGGCTCCGTCAAGTTCGTGGATGCCGTTCGCTTCCAGACCGGCGAGGGCATCGAGAAGAAGCAGGAGGACTTCGCCGCTGAGGTCGCCGCGCAGATGAACATGGGCAAGTAATTGCAGATGCACAAAACACCCTTCGGCTCACGCCGAGGGGTGTTTTTTCGCACATAAAAAGGACCGCCGTGAGGCGGTCCTTTTTATGTGCGGATATGTCAGGAAACGAGCACGTGGATGCGCCCCGCGGGCTCGCCGTACTTGTCGGCGGCAACGGTGCCGTTCAGCACGGTGGTGATGTAGTCCATGACCACCTCGTCCATGGGGATGCCCAGGTCGTAGTTGGCGGTGGCGTTGACAAAGCGGTAGTAGGTGTCGCCGCCGCTGGCCATAAAGTCGTTGGTGGCGATGGTGTACGTGGCCGCCGGGTCAAAGTCCTTGCCGCCCACGGTCTGGATGGTCACACGGTTGATGGTCTTGGGGGCGAAGTAGGTGGTGCCGGGATACTCGTCGCCCTGGTCATAGCTCTTGGTGGTGTCCACGGTGAACTCGATGCCGGATACCTGGGGGAAGCCGCCGATGGCCTCCGGCGTGCAGAAGGTGGAGGCCTCCAGCACCTCCAGCAGCTCCTCACCGGTGATCTTGATGATGCTCAGGGTGTTGCCGAAGGGCAGCACGGTGTTGACGTCCTTCTTGGTGATATCGCCGGCCTCGATGGTGGCGCGGATGCCGCCGCCGTTGGTGATGGCCGCGTCAACGGTCTCGCCCTGCTGCTCGGCGCCCCACACCAGCGCGTCGGTGATCAGGTCGCCCAGATTGGTCTCCTGCGTGCGGTTGCCGGGGTCCTTCTCGCCGTTCAGCGTCACCTCGGTCTTGGCGAACACCGTGCCGTAGTCGGCCTCGATCTCGGCGATGATGGCGGCGGCGCGGGCGGCGATGGCGTCGTCGGCCGCCCCCATGTCCTCGGTGGACAAGCACGTGGTGGTGATGGTGCTGTCCTTGATGGTCACAACGCCGATGTTCTCCAGCTTCGTGCCGGTAGAGGTCAGGATAGTGTCGCCTACCTTGCGGTCCGTGTTGGTCTTCTCAACGATCTCCTCCTCAGTGGAATGAGAGTGACCGTCGATGAACACGTCGATTCCGGTGACCTTGTTCAGCAGGTCGATAGAGCGGTTGCCGGTGGCGGCGGTCTCATCGTCGATGCCCAGGTGGCCCAGGCAGATAACGTAGTTGCAGCCCTCGTCCTCACGCAGCATATTCGCCATATCCTGTGCGATCTGGTACAGCTCCTCACCGCCGGCGAAGGTCACGCCCTGGATCTTGCCGGGGTGGGCCTTTGTGGCGGTCTCCGGGGTGTCCAGACCGAACACGCCGATCTTGGTGCCGCCGGGGGTGGTGAACACGGCCGCATCGTCAAAGGCCAGCTCGCCGTTGTACTTCACGTTGGCGGCCAGCACGGGGAACTGGGCGTTCTCCATGTTCTTCTTCAGCGCCTCGAAGCCGTAGTCGAACTCGTGGTTGCCCAGCGCCACAGCGTCGTAGCCCACCATGTTCATCAGCTCCACAGCCGTTGCACCCTCGGACACACTCACAGCGGTGTCGCCCTGACTGAAGTCGCCGGCGTCCAGGATCAGCACATACGCGCCCTCAGACTCATACTGGCTGGCCAGCGCCGCTACCTTGGCGTAATTGGAAACAGCGCCGTGCACATCGTTGGTGTGCAGGATGACCACCGGCTCCGTGGCGGTGGCGTCCTTGCCGGGGTCGGGTTTCTTTTCGCCGCAGGCCGCCAGGGTGAACACCATGGCCAGGGCCAGCAGCAAAGACAGCAGCTTTTTCTTCATACTCCTTATTCCTTCCTTTCAGCGTTTTTGCACATTTTCTGCGCCTGCTGTATGGCCATTGTACCGTATTCCACGGCTGAACGCAAGCTTTTCCCGGTTTTTATTTTACATGGATTTTACACCAGCGGGATTTTTCCCTTTACATTGGGCACTTACAATAAAAACCGTACAAGGGAGTTATCCAAAGCGACGAAAGAAACGAGGTAATACATATGAAGAAGATCATTGCACTGGTGCTGACCGCCCTGCTGGCCCTGAGCCTGGTGGCCTGCGGCAGCGAGACCAAGACCGACGACGCCGACAAGACCGAGGACAAGACCTCCACCGAGCTGACCGGCACCGTCTCCACCGACGGCTCCACCTCCATGGAGAAGGTCATCGGCGCCCTGAGCGAGTCCTTCATGGCGCAGAACGGCGGCGTCACCGTTAACTACAACCCCACCGGTTCCGGCTCCGGCATCATCGCCGTGCAGGAGGGCACCTGCGACATCGGCCTGTCCTCCCGTGGGCTGAAGGACGAGGAGAAGTCCGCCGGCCTGAAGGAGACTGTGCTGGCCTATGACGGCATCGCCATCATCGTTCACCCCGACAACCCCGTCAGCGACCTGTCCGTTGAGCAGATCGCCAAGCTGTACACCGGCGAGATCACCAACTGGAAGGACGTGGGCGGCAATGACGCCGAGGTGGTTCTCATCGGCCGCGAGGCCGCCAGCGGTACCCGCGATGGCTTCGAGTCCATCACCGGCACCAAGGACAAGTGCCAGTATCGTCAGGAACTGACCTCTACCGGTGATGTGATCACCGCCGTCAGCCAGAACCCCGATGCCATCGGCTACGCCTCTCTGGCCTCCATCAAGGACACCGTCAAGGCCCTGAACGTGGATGGCGTCACCCCCGGCGAAGCCACCGTCAAGGATGGCAGCTACAAGGTCCAGCGTCCCTTCGTGCTGGTGACTGTGGACGGCAAGGCCCTCTCTTCCGCGGCCCAGGCGTTCTTTGACTACGCCACTTCCTCCGACGCAGCTTCCATCATCGCCAAGGCCGGCGCTGTGGCAGTCGCAGGTTAACAAGTAAGGCACGGACACAGGCGACATCCCCGCGCGGGGTGCCGCTTTGCCCCGTATCTGCTGAGGTGCATATATGAAAGCAAAACGATTTATGGAGAACGCCATCCATGGCTTCTTTCTGCTGATGGGTCTGGTGACGGTGGGCTGCGTGCTGCTGATCTCCGTCTACCTTGTCGTCTCCGGCATCCCCGCTATCCGTGAGATCGGCCTTGTGAAGTTCCTCTTTGGCCCCGTGTGGAATTCCAACGCGGCGGAGCCTCAGTTCGGCATCCTGCCTTTCATCCTTACCAGTATTTACGGTACTGCGGGCGCGATCCTGCTGGGCGTGCCCGTGGGCTATATGACCGCCGTGTTCCTGGCCAAAATGGCCCCGCCGAAGCTGAAGACCGCCGTCTCCGCCGCGGTGAGCCTGCTGGCGGGCATCCCCTCCGTGGTCTACGGTCTGGTGGGTATGCTGGTGCTGGTGCCGGGCATCCGTCAGGTCTTCCATATTCCCGACGGCTCCGGCCTGCTGGCGGCCATCATCGTGCTGGCCATTATGATCCTGCCCTCCATTATCAACGTGGCCATGACGGCCCTGGAGGCGGTGCCCCGTGAGTACGAGGACGCCTCTCTGGCACTGGGTGCCACGGAGACGGAAACATGGTTCAAGGTGTCTGCCCCCGCCGCCCGCAGCGGCATCGCCGCCGCGGTGGTGCTGGGCGTAGGCCGCGCCATCGGCGAGGCCATGGCCGTGATGATGGTCTCCGGCAACGTGCCCAATATGCCCTCCCTGTTCCAGAGCGTGCGGTTCCTGACCACCGCCGTGGCCAGCGAGATGGGCTACGCGGCGGCAGGTCTGCAGCGTCAGGCACTGTTCTCCATCGCGCTGGTGCTGTTCCTGTTCATCATGCTCATCAACGCCGCGCTCAATTTCTTCCTCAAGCGCAGTAAGGAGAAGTGACCATGGACAAACGTGAATTCTCTGCCCGCCGCCGTATCTGGGGTGGGACCATGCGGGGCCTGATGGTCCTCTGCGCCGCCGTTACCTGCGCGCTGGCGGTGTTTCTCATCGTCTATGTGCTCGTCAAGGGCGTGCCCAACCTGAGCTGGCAGCTGCTGAGCACCAAGCCCAGCTATCTGGACGGTTCCATCGGTATCTTGCCGGATATCATCACCACCGTCTGCACGGTGCTGACCACGCTGCTGGTGGTGCTGCCCCTGGGCGTTTGCGCCGCCGTGTACCTGACGGAGTATGCCGCCAACAAGAGGGTAGTGGCCGTTATCGAGTACGCCGCCGAGACGCTGTCCGGTATCCCTTCTATTATCTACGGCCTGGTAGGCCAGATGTTCTTCTGCCAGTTTCTGGGCATGAAGAAATCCCTTCTCGCCGGCGCCATGACCCTGGTCATCATGAACCTGCCCATCATCATGCGTACTACACAGGAGAGCCTCAAGACCGTGCCCCAGTCCTACCGGGAGGGTGCCTTCGGTCTGGGCGCCGGCAAGTGGCGCACCATCCGCACGGTGGTGCTGCCCGGCTGCGTGGACGGCGTGCTCACCGGCTGCATTCTGGCCGTGGGCCGTATCCTGGGCGAGACGGCGGCCCTGCTGTACACCGCGGGCTTTGCCCACACGCTGTACAACAGCCTGCGTGCCACGCTGGAGGGCTCCGGCGCCACACTGTCCGTGGCCCTGTATGTCTACGCCAAGGAGCAGGGCGAGTTCGATGTGGCCTTCGCCATCGCCGCCATCCTCATGGCGCTGGCCCTGCTCATCAACCTGGCGGCTATGCTGACCGGGCGTTACTTCAAGAAACGGAGGAGCCTATGAGCGATATCATCACCGTAAACGATCTGAACCTGTGGTACGGTCCCACCCAGGCGCTGCACCACGTCACCATATCCGTGCCGGAGCACAGCATTACTGCCCTCATCGGCCCCTCCGGCTGCGGCAAGTCCACATTTCTTAAAACGCTGGACCGTATGAACGACCTGATCCCCGGCGTAAAGGTGGAGGGCCAGGTGCTCTACAAGGGACAGGACATTTACGCCCCCGGCGTGGACGTCAGCCAGCTGCGCCGTGAGGTGGGCATGGTGTTCCAAAAGCCAAATCCCTTCCCCATGAGCATCTACGACAACGTGGCCTACGGCCCCCGTACCCACGGCATCCGCAACAAAGCCAAGCTGGACGAGCTGGTGGAGCAGTCCCTGCGGCGTGCCGCCATCTGGGACGAGGTGAAGGACCGCCTGAAAAAGAATGCCCTGGGCCTCTCCGGCGGCCAGCAGCAGCGTCTGTGCATCGCCCGCGCCCTGGCGGTGGAGCCCACCGTGCTGCTGATGGATGAGCCCACTTCGGCTCTGGACCCAATCTCCACCTCCCGTATCGAGGAGCTGGCGGTTGAGCTGAAGCGGCATTACACCATCGTCATCGTCACCCACAATATGCAGCAGGCACTGCGTATCTCGGACCGCACCGCCTTCTTCCTGCTGGGCGAGCTGGTGGAGTACGGCGACACGGAGACCATGTTCTCCACGCCCAGCGAAAAGCGCACCGAGGATTACATCACCGGGAGGTTTGGATAATGCGTAGTCAATTCGATAAACAGCTGGCCCAGCTCCACCGCGAGCTTATCGAGATGGGCGCCCTGTGCGAGCAGGTCATCGCTCTGTCCTCTCAGGCCCTCACCAACCGCGATACCGCCCTGGCGGAGAAGGTCGCGCCCCTGGACCACGAGATCGACCGCAAGGAGCGCGACATCGAGAACCTTTGCCTGCGGCTCCTACTTCAGCAGCAACCTGTGGCCGGCGACCTGCGGCAGATCTCCGCTGCCCTGAAGATGATCACGGACATGGAGCGTATCGGCGACCAGGCCGACGATATTGCCGAGATCCTGCTCTGCCGCGCTGGCCGGCCTCTCAGCGCCGGCGACACCCTGCGGGATATGGCCCGGGCCACCATCCGCATGGTCAGCGAGAGCGTGGACGCCTATGTCCGGCAGGATGTGGACCTGGCCCAGCAGGTCATCGCCGCCGACGATGAGGTGGACGGCTATTTTGACCGGATCAAGGCCCATCTCATCGACCGTATCGCCAAGGACGTGGATGACGGTGAAGCCACACTTGACTTACTGATGATCGCCAAGTATTATGAACGTATCGGCGACCACGCCACCAACATCGCCGAGTGGGTGATGTTTTCCGTCACCGGCGTGCACAAGACCGAGGCCACTTGAGCCAAAAGGAGGGACCCCACATGATCTGGTGTGTAGAGGACGACGCCAGCATCCGCGATATCGAGCTGTACGCCCTGCGCTCCGCCGGGCTGGAGGCCGAGGGCTTTACCGACGGCGCCGCCTTCTGGCAGGCCCTGCAAAGCGAAAAGCCCGACCTGGTGGTGCTGGACGTGATGCTCCCCGGCATCGACGGCACGGAGCTGCTGGGCCGTATGCGTGCCTCCACGTCCCTGCGCCGCATCCCGGTCATTATGGCCACCGCCAAGGGCGCGGAGTATGACCGCGTCCGGGCGCTGGACGGCGGCGCGGATGACTATCTGACCAAGCCCTTCAGCGTCATCGAGCTGGTCTCCCGGGTCAAGGCGGTGCTGCGCCGCTGCCAGCCGGAGGGGGACAGCTCCATCCTCCGCAGCGGCGAGGTGTCGCTGGATACCCGTGCCCACACCGTCCTGTCCGGCGGCGAACGTGTCGACCTGACCTACAAGGAATACGAGCTGCTGCGCCTGTTCCTCAGCCACCCCGGCACGGCCTACACCCGTGACCGGCTGATGGAGCTGGTCTGGGGCATGGATTACTGCGGCGAGAGCCGTACCGTGGATATGCACATCCGTACCCTGCGCCAGAAGCTGGGCAAGGCCGGCGCACACATCACCACGGTCCGCGGCGTGGGCTACCGTTGGGAGGAGACTATATGACAAAAAAGATATTTCGCTCCACCGTGGCGGTGGGGCTTGCGGTGCTGCTGGCCAGTCTGGTCATTATCATGGGCGCACTGTACACCTATTTCGGCCATGTCCAGGAGCAGCAGCTCCGGGATGAGCTGTCCATCGCCGCTGCGGCCATGGAGTCCGGCGACGGCGAGGCCTATCTGTCCAAGCTGCACTCCGACAATTACCGCATCACCTGGCTTCGCGCCGACGGCACGGTGCTCTATGATACGAAGGCTGACGCTGCGGCTATGGAGAACCACGCCCAGCGCGAGGAGGTCCGTCAGGCCCTGGCCAACGGTGCCGGCGAGTCCAGCCGTTACAGCGCCACCCTGCTGGAAAAGACCCTCTACTACGCCCGCCGGCTGCCGGACGGCACGGTCCTGCGCCTGTCCGCCAGCCGCGTCACCATGGGCGTGCTGCTTCTGAGTATGTTCCCCGCCATCCTGGCGGTCATCGCTGTGGCCCTGATCCTCTCCGGCATTCTGGCCGGCCGCGTGTCCCGCCGCATCACTCGCCCCCTGAACACCCTGGACCTGGAGCACCCCCTGGAAAACGACGCCTACGAGGAGCTTTCGCCCCTGCTGCGCCGACTGGAGCACCAGCGGCGTCAGATCGACGATCAGCTGCGTTCTCTGCGCCGCCGGTCCGAGGAGTTTGAACAGATCACCGCCAGCATGACCGAGGGCCTGGTACTGGTGGATAACGGCGGCACCATCCTCAGCATGAACCCTGCCGCCTGCGCCGTGTTCCACACCGATGCGGCCTGCGTGGGCCAGCCTCTGCTGACCGTGGAGCGCGGCAGCGCCGTCAGCCACGCCCTCCACGATGCCATGGACACCGGCCACGGCGAGACCCGTATGGAGCGCGACGGCCGCGAGTACCAGTTCGACATGACCCGTATCCAGGCCGACGGCGAGGTGGTGGGCGCGGTGCTGCTGACCTTCGACGTCACCGAGCAGGCCTACGCCGAGCGCAACCGCCGCGAGTTCACCGCCAACGTCTCCCATGAGCTGAAGACCCCGCTTCAGGGCATCATCGGCAGCGCCGAGCTGCTGGAGAACGGCATGGTCCGGCCTGACGATGTGCCCCGCTTCGTGGGCCATATCCGCGGCGAGGCCCAGCGCCTGGTGACGCTGATCAACGACATCCTCCGCCTGTCTGAGCTGGACGAGGGCGGCAGCCTGCCCACCGAGCCGGTGGAGCTGCTCTCCCTCTGCACCGACACAGTCAAGTCGCTGGAGAGCGCCGCGCAGCAGCGCCAGATCACCATGACCGTCACCGGCGAGGCCGTTACGGTCTCCGGCGTCCGCCGCCTGTTGACCGAGACGGTCTTCAACCTCTGCGACAACGCCATCAAGTACAATAAGGACGGCGGCAGCGTCGCCGTCGCCGTGGGCCGTGACGGCCCCGACGCCGTGGTCACGGTGGCCGATACCGGTATCGGTATCCCGCCGGAGCACCAGGGCCGCGTCTTCGAGCGCTTTTACCGCGTGGACAAGAGCCACTCCAAGGCCTCCGGCGGTACCGGATTGGGCTTGTCCATCGTCAAGCACGCCGTGGCTTATCACCACGGCACCGTCACGCTGGACAGCCGTGAGGGGGAGGGCACCACCTTTACCCTCCGCCTGCCGTTGGAAGCGTAAACGCGAAAATGCCCGCCTCTGCGGGCGGGCATACAAAAAGACCACCCGATAGGGTGGCCTTTTTTGTCATAAATGCGCCTTTGCGTGGGCACAGATGGCGTCAAAGGTCTTCTGACTGATATCGTGTTCGATCTTGCAGGCATCTGTCTCCGCCGTAGCGGCGTCGATGCCCAACGCCATCAGGAATTTCGTCAGCGTGTGGTGCCGGTCCAGCATACGCTCGGCGATGGCCATACCGCTGGCCGTCAGGGTGATGAGTCCGTCCTTGTCCATCGTGATATAGCCGTTTTCCCGCAGCCGTTTGGTGGCATAGGTCACGCTGGGTTTTGTCACGCCCAGATGCTCGGCTACGTCGATGGAACGAATATATCCATGTTGCTGCTGCATCATCAGCATCGTCTCTAAATAGTCCTCGGAAGCGCGCAGTATCTGCATAAAAAGTATCACCAACTTTCCCCAATACACTTTTAACAGCATACCACAATTTTCACAAACTTACAAGTGCGGTAAAAAAATTTCGTTCTCCCTATTGACAAAGAGGGTTTGAGGTATTAAACTGTGCCATAGGTTAAGGAGGACTAACCGTCGTGGCCCGCTATGGACCGGGAAAGCCCTTTCAGAACTGCTTTTTTCAGACACAGGGTTAGCGCAAGCTAACCGTGAAACGGAGGGATATACATGATGCCTTTGATGCTGGCAGACGCCGGAACGGAACAGCTCATCCACAAGGTGGGCGGCAGTCCGGAGGTAAAAAAGCACCTGGAGGACCTGGGCTTCACCCCGGGCAGCACCGTTACGCTGGTGTCCGCCATGGGCGGCAACGTCATCGTGAAGGTCAAGGAGTCCCGCGTAGCCATCAGCGAGGAAATGGCCCGCAAGATCATGGTCTGATAGCCGCGCCAAGCGGTTATTGCATTTGAGAAACAGAAATATCACATAGAAGGAGAGCAGAAGCATGAAAACATTGCGTGAAGTCAAGATCGGCGAGACCGTCAAGGTCGTCAAGCTCC
>ERZ773178.4370-NODE-4370-length-10718-cov-4.545906_pt1 | contig 10718 bp, 8 predicted proteins | sample MGYA00580533_ERZ773178 | MGnify/ENA primary metagenome ERZ773178 (study PRJEB29015, sample SAMEA2737859) | human gut metagenome | biome: human gut; feature: human-associated habitat; material: faeces | place: China | collected 2012 ...
GAGCGATGATGATCTGCGTGCTGGAGTGAAGGGCTTCCAATCCGTTGCGGTCGAGGTAATCGATAATCGCCTGGATGGCCTGCATCGGGGTGATGCCATCCACCAGGTTGCCATCTGCCGACTGCTCGTATGGGTCCCACTGCTTAACATGCAAATCTTCCTCGCTTGCCTCAGGGTGCTTGATAAGATGCACGCCCATGTAGTAAAGGCTCTCGATGGTGCGCACGCTGGTGGTACCCACGGCGATGACCTGGCAATCGTGCTTGATCAGCTTTTCCAGACTGCGGCGGTGAACCACGATGTACTCGGTGTGCATCTGATGGCCCTCAATCTCCAGACTCTTCACTGGCTTGAAGGTGCCGGCACCCACGTGCAGAGTTACTTCCTCACGGTCGATGCCATGGGCATCCAAATCCTTGAGCACGGCATCGGTGAAATGCAGACCGGCTGTTGGGGCTGCCACACTACCCTTTATCTTTGAATAAACCGTCTGATAGGTGGTCTTGTCGCTCTCCTCGGTCTTGCGGTTCAGATATGGAGGGATAGGCAACTCGCCCACTGCCTCGAGGATTTCGGCGAAGGAAACGTGCTCGTTGTCCCAGTCGAAATCCACCCAATAGTTGGTGCCGCCGCCCTTGGCTACCATTTCTGATGCTTCTGCGCTGAGGGCATCGCCACGGCGCATGGTGGCAGAAAGGGTAAGCTGATGACCCTTGATCTCGAAGTCACGCTTCAGGCTGCCCTCCTTCCACTTCTTCAGGTTTCCAATCATGCAGAGCCAAGAGCAGTGGCCCGAAGTCTGGAACATCAACTCATAGTCGGTTGGTGCGGCAGGTTCCATGAGGAACACCTCGATGAGAGCGCCCGTTTCCTTGCGGAAGTGCATGCGTGCCTGGATCACCTTGGTGTTGTTGAACACCATCATGGCGCCCTTAGGCAGATATTCAGGAAGATGATAGAACACATCGTCGCTCACCTCGCCGTGCTTGTAGACCAGCAGTTTGCTGTGGTCGCGCTGGGCGATAGGGAATTTGGCAATGCGTTCGTCAGGTAACTCGTAATTATAATCACTAATCTTTATATGTTTTGTTTCCATTATTCTACTTTGTAAATTTTATTAAACTGCCGTCATCATGCAGAGGGCACGGATGACTACATAGACCAATACCACCATCACTACGGTCATGATCATGTCGATGTCGTCGTGGTCGTAGCCCGTGCTGGTATACTGGTTGGAGATATACTTGATTTCCGGAGAGATGCGGCGATACATGCGATGGTAGAAGAGATAGACCAGAAAACCTACCACGCAGCCGAGGAGAATGCCCGTCAGCACATCGAGCGGATAGTGGACGCCCAGATAGAGGCGCGTCCAGCAGTTGACCAGTGACCAGATGACCATGGTGATGGTTATCATCCTGCTCCTGATGAGGAGCGAAAAGAACACGGCTAACGACATGGTGTTGGCGGCATGGGCTGAACAGAAACTGTAGTCCTTCATGCGCAGGTTGTCTACCACCTGCACGGAGTATTTCACCAGCGGGTCGTTGGATGGTCGCCATCTTTCAGCCAGTGGCTTGATGATGCCGTCGGCGAATCCGTCAGCAAAGAGGATGCAGAGGAAGGCGGAGCCCACCACGAGTGCTATCTGCGACATGGTTTCGTTGTTGCGCATCACGACGATAAACAATACCACATAGAGTGGTATCCATGTAACGCCCGATGTCAGCACCACCGCCAACTGGTCGAGAATCACATTGTTGCTGCCGTTGAACCACTGCAGCACCTGAAAATCTATGTTTTGTATCGTACTAAAATCCATTACTATCTACTTTGAACTTCATTAAATCTCCTCTATTGCCTTGGTCTCTATCCAGCCTTCGCGGCCATCTCCTACGCGGATGCAGCGCCAGTCGGTCATGCCCTTGTCAATGATATCAACACGGGTTCCCTCGTGGAGCACAAACTGGTCGGTGCTGTTCTTGGCAGGCGTCTTCTTGATGTTCACCGATGGAGAAATGATGATGGCACCGGTTCTGTTGTCGAGCGCCTGCTTCTGCTGGAAGGCGAAGAGATTGCTCAACAGGAATATCACGAAGAAGGCAAGTCCGCCGAAGAAACCTATCTTGCGGAGCATGAGCTGCGGACCGAAGAGATAGAGCAATACCAGCAGCAGCGCCATCACGATGCAGAGGATGCCGGTCTTCGCCCAGTTGTCAACGCTCGTGAAATTCACCAGCGACTTATACCAGGTGATGAAGAACATCTCGCTCTGCGGGGTAATCTTGTCGATGGTCTTGCTGCGGGCAAACTGCAGGTTGAAATTGATATCGTCATCGCCCGGCGACAGCAGGCGGGCACGCTCGTAGTTGAGCACCGCCTTGGTGATATTGTCCGTGCGATAGTAGGCGTTGCCGAGGTTGAAATAAATCTCGGCAGATTCGCCATTCTTCAGAATCTCCTCGTAGTCGCGGATGGCCTGCTGATAGTTGCCCTTCTGGTACTCCGTATCGGCATTGTTCTTGGTCACCGCCTTGGCAGAGGTGCCGCCGAAGCAGATCATCGCCAGAAGCAGCCATACGAAGGAGTAGCCTGCCGGATGCTTCTTCTGGTTCTTGCGAGCCTCATTGATTGCATTTTCTATATCCATAATCGCTGTCATAGCCGACTCGAAGGTGCGGTTCATGTTGCCGGCGGCATCGCCTGGCGCATAACGCTCGAACTCGCACTCATCCAGAGCCGTGGTAAACTTCTCTATTGTTGCATCATCCACGAAGTGGCGACCCAGGGTTTCACGGATGTTGTCGCGGTTGAGCTTCTCGGCTGGCATATTGAGCTTGTAGCTCATGTAGCCCCAGAGTGCTCGCATCACCTCATCGTAGAACTCGCCCTGCTTGCCCTGGAGCATCAGCTTGTTGGCAAGGCGCAGACGCTTGGTGGCTATCTTGCCCGCCCTGTTGGAACGCTTCTTCACGATGTCGGCATTCTCGATGGCACGGCGGCGGAACACGATGAGCAATACCACGAAGGCGATGAGCGGCATGAGGAGACTGATCCAATAGCCGAAACTGCCGAAGAACATCTCGTCGGCCTTGTGCTGTTCTGCCTTGCCCAACTTGATGGTGTGGATATCCTTATCCTGGCTGGCGAAATCCTCAGACTCTGCCGATGTGCCATCGCCCTTCTCCACCTCTACCTTAAACGGCTGGGTCTTGATAGTCTTGTAGGCATTCTTGCTCGTATCATAATAAGTAAGCTCCACCGACGGGATGGTATAGCTGCCCTGGTTGCGAGGCACGGCAAGGAAATCGTAGACCATGTTGCCCTCTACGCCGTTGGCGGTGAGGCGGGTCTTGTCGGTTACCTTGGCATCATACTTGTCGAAATCCTTAGGGAAGTTGACCACCGGCTGCTTCAGCAGTTTCAGGTTGCCGATGCCGCCCACCACTACTCTCAGGGTGATAGGTTCGCCTGCCTTCACTTCCTTCTTATCGAGCGAGGCTGAGATATTGAACTTGCCCACGCCGCCCGAGAAGTTGGCTGGGCGCTGTGGCAGCGGATCCACCTGCAGGGTGATGCCCGGTGCCTTGATATCCTTCTTTACTTCTACGTAGCCTGAACCGCCGTTGAAGAACGCCTCCATCGGATCTACGTTGCGGTTCTGCTGAACCACAATGCCCTTGAAGGTGATGGATGGAATCTCCAGCCTACCCGTCATCTGAGGGTACATCACGTACTGGCTCCAGGTGACGCACTTGTATGGTCGGCCATTCACGGTTTCTGTGTGGAAGGTTTTCTGCTGTGGCAGCGGAACTTCCTGGGTGTGGAATCCCTTCAGGTCTGGCATCTTGCCTTCCAGCTGTGTGAGGTCCACCTGTGTATATACCTTATAGGTAAGGAGGATAGGCTCCTGCTCGTGAACTCTCTTCTTGCTGGCTGAGACCTTAATGAAGAGGTCGCTGCCCGAGATGGCAGATCCGGCGGAGCGCATATGAGGTTGGTCGTAGCTGTCCTGTCCGTGCATGTTGGGAGCGCCGTTGGTGCGCTGTGCATGTCCCGACACCTGAATCTTCACGGGGCGTGAAGACAGTCGTTTTCCTCCCACCAGGGCGTGCGAAGCCCCGATGGTGAAGCTGCCGTTCTTGGCGGCATAGAGGGTGTAAGTGATGGTTACGGATGATGATGACGAGGTATGCCCGTTGATCATCTGGTAACTGGATTGCGAGGAAGTATATGGACCCGCAATCACTTCCAGTCCTTCCTGCACCCCACCCATTCGGAATTCCTCCACATCACTGGTGTTGATGGTATAGGCAACACGGAAGTTCTCTCCAGCCGCGACGTGCGACGGAGCCGACACTGAGATATGCTGGGCATCTACATGCACATGGTAGCCCAACATCAGCAGCAGCAATATGATATACCAACCTATTTTTTTCATATCAACTTTCTTTTATCTTATATTTGTTCCAATTTTTAAAACGTAAGTACACCTTATTACATATATAGGCAAGAATCCCTGTTTGGTGAGGGGAAGCAGTTACGCTTTCTACCAATTCTTGTCGTAGGCCTTTCTGCGAGGCTGGCTCATCGCCTTCTGCAGCTTTCGCTTGGTGGCCTGTTCCTGCTGAATCGCGGCATTGAGGAGCTGTTCGGCGTTGTCGCGGCTCATCTTGTCCTGATTCTGCTGGTTCGGATTCGAATTCTTGTTTTTATTCTTGTCTTTATTCTTATCCTTATTATTCTTGTTCTGATCGTTCTTGTTCTGATCGTCTTTGTTCTTATCCTTGTTCTTGTCTTTATCCTTGTTCTTATCGTCCTTGTTCTTGTCTTTATTGTTCTTGTCCTTGTTCTTCTTGTCCTTGTTGTTCTGATTCTGCGGGTTGTTCTTGAGCAGTTTCTTGCAGAGGGCAAGATTATAACGGGTTTCATTGTCCTGCGGATTGCATCTCAGCGCCATTTTGTAGTATTCGATGGCCTGTGCGTACTCGCGGTGGTTCTGCATCACCACTCCCATGTTGTGATAGCTCTTGGAGCGGCGGAAGAGGTTGTTCTCCAGCTGCGCGGCATTGCCAAACTGCACCATCGCCAGCGAGTCTTTCTGCTGCATCAGCAAGGCACACCCCAGGTTGTATATCGCCTGCGGATTCTTCTGGTTCTTGGAGATAGCCTTGCGATATTGGGTCTCGGCAGCTGCCCATTTCTGGGTCTTGAACGCCCTGTTTCCCTGACGAATCAAGTTGCGGTCGGTCTGTGCGGCAGCATTTGTCGCACCGGCCAACAGGAAAGCCACAGTTACTATGATATAATGTATCGTGTTCATTTTAAAAACATTTTATGCTTTTGCCCTTTTAAGGCATTTTCTTGAATGGCGTTTTCTTGAAGAACTTAACGTTCCTGAGCAACGGATTCCTTACTTCCATCATGCAGACCTCGATGATGAGGAGGAGGATAACCAGGATGCCTACAGCCTGGAACTGCTCATCGTAGGCGCTGTAGATTACACTGGTCATTTCGCCCTTCTGCAACTTGGTGAGTTCGTTGTTCAGCGCCTTCTCTGCATCGCTGGTATTATCCACGTGGATATACTGACCCTTGCCAGCCTGTGCCAGCTGGCGGCACATCTGCTCGTTCAGGGCAGTCATCACCGTGTTGCCGGCGTTATCTTTCAGATAAGAGCCGTCGCCCATCGGGATGGGTGCTCCCTTGGCATTACCTATACCCAGGATAAACACGTTGATGCCCTTCTTGTTGGCCATCTGCGCAGCCTCCTGCGCACCCTCTTCGTGGTTTTCGCCATCCGTAATCACGATGATGGCCCTGCCCACGTTGTCTTGCTGGGTGAAGCTCTTGGTGGCGAGGCTGATGGCCTGTCCGATGTTGGTGCCCTGAGTCTGGATGAGACCAGGGGAAATGTTCTGCAGGAACATCTTGGCAGAAACGTAGTCGCTGGTGATAGGCAACTGCACGAAGGCATCGCCTGCGAAGACGATGAGACCAATCTTGTCGTTGGTGAAGTTATCAACCAGATTCTCTATCAGCATCTTGCTCTTGTCGAGACGTGACGGAGCCACATCTTCGGCAAGCATGGAATTGGAGATATCGAGACAGATCATGGTTTCGATGCCATTTCGCTTCTCGTTAGAAATCTTGCTGCCCATCTGCGGGCGTGCCACCATCACGATGAGCAATGCCAAGGCTGCGAGCATCAGCACGAACTTCACCGTGGGGCGGTATTTAGATATGTGGGGCATCAGCTGCTTGAGCAACTCGGGGTCACCCAACTTTCTGAGCTTTGCCCTTCTCCTTCTCCAACCTATCAGGCGAACCAGCACCAGTGCCGGTATCACCCACAACAGCCAGAGAAATGCGGGATCTTCAAATCTTAACATGGTTATATTTATATTATTTCTTTAATTCCATCAAGGGATGCGGCGAAGCCAGGTGATGCGGAGCAGAATCTCTACCAGTAATATCAGCATGGCGGCAAGGGCGAAAGGCTGATAGGCCTCATAGCGCTTGGCGAAATGCTTCACATTGAACTTCGATTTCTCCAGTTTATCAATATCCCGATAAATCTTCTTCAGTTCGGCATTGTTGGTAGCACGATAGAAGTTTCCGTCGGTGGTCTGCGCAATGTCGCGAAGCGTCTGCGTATCAATCTCCACAGGGATGTTGACATACTGCACGCCTCCTGCCACCGGCATCGGATAAGGCGCCACCTTGTTGGTGCCCACGCCGATGGTATAGACTCGGATGCCATAGCTCTTGGCTATTTCGGCTGCAGTCATCGGCGAAATGTCGCCCATGTTGTTACTTCCATCCGTGAGCAGGATTACCACCTTGCTCTTCGACTTGGAGTCCTTCAGTCGGCTCACGGCATTCGCCAGACCCATGCCCACTGCGGTACCGTCGTCGATGAGTCCGCGGGCGGCAATATCGGTTCTTGTATCCTGCAACAGGCGCAGGAGACTGGCGTGGTCGGTGGTCATCGGGCACTGGGTGAACGCCTCGCCCGCAAAGATGGTCAATCCGATGTTGTCGGTAGGACGGCCCGAGATAAACTCGTTGGCCACATCCTTCGCCGCCTCCATGCGGTTAGGCTTCAGATCCTCGGCAAGCATGGAGGTAGAAACGTCCATGACAAGCATGATATCGATGCCCTCCACCGTCTTGTTGTCCCAAGAATAATGCGTCTGCGGACGGGCCATGGCGCAAACGATGAGCACGAAGGCGATGCATCTCAGCACCATCGGCAGATGGATGAGTCGCACGCGCAGGCTCTTGGGCGCAAACTGATACATTCTTGTATCGCTCATGCGCATCGTTGGCTCGCTCTTCTTCCTGCTCAGGAAATACCATAATATATAAGGTATCAGCAGCAGGAGCAGCAGAAAATATGCTTTACTTGCAAATTCCATTTTTCTTTTTATTTAATAAAGTTACATCAACGAGATGATTACATCCTTACATCAACGAGATGAGTCATCTTATTACGAGCAAGGCAGTTACATCACGAGCATGACTACCTGGTAGATGATATAACCCAGGATGCCGGCTACGCTGAAGCCTCCCACCCAAAGCAGGGTCTTGATGAGGCGGCGCTGCTGCTGACTCTTCTGGTCTTCGCTGCTGAGCGTAGGAACTATCTTCTCTTCCTTAGGCTGCTCATCGGTCTTCGTCTGGTCGATGAAGTTGATGGCGTTCACCAAGTTGGCATCGTTCTCGTTCATCGGAATCTCATACTTGGCAAACTTCACGAGGTCGGCGGTGGAGAAGAGCATTCTCAACTCGTCTATCATCTTCTGGTCGCCCGAAGCACACAGATTGTCAATAATCTCAGAACTGGTCATCTCCATCGCATTGAATCCGAATCGGCTCACGATATATGCGCGCAGCGTATTGGTCAGATGGGTGTAGTACTCCTTCTGGGTTTCCTGGTTGGATGTGGTGTGATGCTGCTTGATGTCGTTGATTTCCTTCAGTGCCTTCTCGTGGGCAGGAACCCGCTTGATGATGCGGATGCGGGTGATGATAGGCTTGTTCTTCTTCAGTCGGTTGCGCAGATAGAGCATTGCGCCACAGATGATTATCATCAGAAGACTCAACCAGAAGGCGAAGCTCCACTCACTCCAGAGGAATGGGTTATCCTGCACCGTCTTAGGAGGATAGAACTGGTTGGGATGCACCGTATCCACGGGCACCGTGAGCACCTTCAGTGCCAGGGGATTGCCGTGGAAGTTCTTGCCGTCTATCTTCACATTGAGTGCCGGGATGGCATACACCTTCTCATCAAAGGAGGTGATGGTATAGTCGCGGCTCACCACCATCTGGTCATCGCCCACCTGCGAGGTATCCCCCTTCTGCTCCACCACCTCGATGCCAGGAATAATCTGGTCTTGCGGCTTGAAGGATGGCATCACCACCTTGGCACCTTTTCGGGCGGTAGCCTTGAGGTGCAGGATGGTCTGCTGTCCGATGAGCATCTGCAAGGAGTCGATGCGCTGCTCCACGGTCTGACCGAAAGCCAGTCCCGAGCAGCCCATCAGCACCATCGTCAATATAATATTTCTTATTTTCAACATTGTTGCTTTACTTTGAACTTTGAGCTTTATGATTAGTAAAGCCGTAGAATTCTTCACTCTTCACTCAATTTATCCTCTTTGTTTGAACAGTGCCAGGAGCGACTTGGAGAAATCCTCGTTGGTCGCTATCGAAGTCCAGTCTACCTTGCTCTTGGCAAAGAGCTGGCGCAACTGGTCCTGGTGTCGCAGCCAGTTTTGGGCATGCGCTATTCTCAGCTTCTTCGAACTGGTATCGATATACATCTCGTGTCCCGTCTCGGCATCCATCACCTTGATCAATCCCACATCGGGCAACTGCTTTCCACGAGGGTCGTATACCTGGATGCCCACCACATCATGCTTCTGATTGGCAATCTGCAGGGCATGCTGGTAATCCTTCTGGTCGTAGAAGTCGCTGATGAGGAAGGCGGTGCAGTGGCGCTTCATCACACGGGTAAAGTATTCCAGGGCGCAACCGATGTCGGTGCGCTGGCTCTGAGGATGGAAGTCGAGCATCTCCCGGATGATATAGAGGATGTGCTTTCTTCCCTTCTTGGGCGGGATATACTTCTCAATTCTGTCGGAAAAGAAGATGACACCTATCTTGTCGTTGTTCTGAATGGCACTGAAGGCCAAGGTGGCAGCTATCTCGGTTGCCAGGTCGCGCTTCATCTGGCGCATCGTACCGAAGTCGAGCGAGCCACTCACATCCACGAGCAACATGACGGTGAGCTCTCTCTCCTCCTCGAACACCTTGACGAAAGGGCGATGGAAACGGGCTGTCACGTTCCAGTCGATGTCTCTCACGTCGTCGCCATACTGGTATTCGCGCACCTCGGCAAAGGCCATTCCCCTGCCCTTGAAGGCTGAGTGATACTGGCCTGCGAAGATATTCTGGCTCAATCCGCGAGTCTTGATCTCAATCTTCCGAACCTTCTTTAAGATATCTTGTGTATCCAAAATCCTAATCTATTAACTATTAACTATAAATTATTACCCAATCAAGGCACTTCCACCTTGTTGATGATGCGGCTAACGATCTCCTCGCTGGTGATTTCGCTCGCCTCTGCCTCGTAAGAGAGACCGATGCGGTGGCGGAGAACATCGTGAGCCACGGCACGCACATCTTCCGGAATCACATAACCGCGATGCTTGATGAAGGCGTAGGCACGGGCTGCCTTGGCAAGCGAGATGCTGGCACGAGGACTGCCGCCGAAGGTAATCATATCCTTCAAGTCGCCCAAGCCGTAACGGTCGGGATAACGGGTGGCGAAGACGATGTCGGCAATATACTGCTCAATCTTCTCGTCGATATAAACCTCGTTTACGATGCTGCGTGCCTTCAGGATTTCCTCTGCTGTGGTTACAGGAGTAACAGTTGGCAGACCGCCCTGGATATTCTCACGGATGATGAGCTTCTCTTCCTCAATGGTAGGATAGTCGATGATGACCTTGAGAAGGAAACGGTCTACCTGCGCCTCAGGCAGCTGATAGGTTCCCTCCTGCTCCACCGGGTTCTGGGTAGCCATCACCAGGAATGGATTCGGCAACTTGAAAGTCTGTTCGCCGATGGTGACCTGATGCTCCTGCATCGCCTCGAGCAAGGCACTCTGCACTTTGGCAGGCGCACGGTTGATCTCATCAGCCAGAACGAAATTGGCGAACACCGGACCACGCTTTACATGGAAGGCTTCGTCTTTCTGAGAATAAATCTGTGTTCCCACCACGTCGGCTGGCAACAAATCTGGTGTAAACTGTATGCGGCTATAGTCTGCACTTACTAACTGTGACAATGTTTTGATTGCGAGAGTCTTCGCCAAACCAGGCACACCTTCAAGCAAGATGTGGCCGTCAGAGAGAAGACCGATGAGAAGACAGTCAACAAGGTGTTTCTGACCTACGATGACCTTGTTCATGCCCATTACCAAATTGGTAACAAACTGACTCTGTTGTTCAATCCGGATGTTCAACTCACGGATATCAATAGCTTCTGCCATAATTCTTATAATATAATTTTACGTTTTATTCTACTTTTTACGATGAATTAGGGTGTGTATTTACACCCTCCCTCTTAAATCAAACGCAAAAGTACTGAATTATGGGGACAAAAGCGAATAATGCTAACTAAATAATATTAAAAATGTTTCACAAAAG
>ERZ773178.4380-NODE-4380-length-10690-cov-10.256229_pt1 | contig 10690 bp, 9 predicted proteins | sample MGYA00580533_ERZ773178 | MGnify/ENA primary metagenome ERZ773178 (study PRJEB29015, sample SAMEA2737859) | human gut metagenome | biome: human gut; feature: human-associated habitat; material: faeces | place: China | collected 2012 ...
GCGGCCGCTGCCGTGGCAGCAGTGCTGCTGGCCACCCCAGCCCTGGCGGTCTGGTCGGAGACGGGATATGCGGTTTTATACCGGATTGCCCCCGCCGTAGCCCAGTTCTTCCAGCCGGTGCAGGAAGCCTGCACGGACAGCGGCATCACCATGGAGGTAGCGGCCGTCCGGGTGGAGGGAGACACTGCCCAGGCGTACATCGTCCTCTCCGGCGGTCCTGTGGACGCCACCACAGACCTGTTTGACAGTTGGTCCTTCCACCTGCCCTTTGACCAGACCGGCCGCTGCGAGCGGGTGGCCTGGGACGAGGCCACCGGGACAGTCACTTTTCTCTGCACTGTGAAAACCATGGACGGCTCCCCCATTCCCACCGGCGGCAAGATGACCTTCTCCGTCCGGCAGCTGCTGACGGGCAAGAAGGCGATGGAGGGCGCGACGGTGGACCTGAAGCTGACGAACTATGCCCAAGAGGCGGAGACCGCCCTCACCTGGGGGGCTGATCTCCCTGCCGCAGGGGTGAGGGAGCCGGAGGTGACCTATTACTCTGCCACCGGTGGAAGCGGCGATCTGGCTTCCGTAATGCTGCAACCCGGTGAAGTCCTGGCGGAGCCCGCGGAGGGCCTGCCCATCACAGCCGCCGGTTACGCAGACGGCCTCTTCCACATCCAGCTGTGCCGGGGAGACGCCTCCAGGACGGACAACCACGCGTTTTTGTGGATGGAAGATGCCGACGGCAGGGAATTCCATTGTACCGGTATCTCTTATTTTACAGGTGAGACGGCTGGCGGCCGGACGGATTATATGGACTTTCTCTTTGCCGTCCCGCCGGAGGAGCTGGCAGGATGCACCCTCCACGGCAACTTCTATACCGCCGCCACCCTGACGGAGGGCCTCTGGCAAGTGACTTTTCCCTTGGAGAATACAGATTGAGCCTTTCAGCGCGCCCGGTGAATGTCGGGCGCGCCTTTTTCTCTTGCCATTTTCAGGAATCATGCTATGATAGAGTCAGAAAACACGGGAGGTTCACACTATGTTGGATATGCTGGAATTTCTGCGGGATGAAGGCGTCAGCGCCGACATCACTGCGGAGATCGAAAAATTTCGGGACGCCTATCCGGAGGAGGACGAGACCCTGCGGCGCCGGGTCCCCGATCCCCGGTATCTCTATTATGGAAAGGACATCTGGGAGGAGGCCATCACCGCCATCTACGCCGGGAAGATCGTCCCCGGCGACGTGGTGGTGATCCGCTACGAGGGCCCCAAGGGCGGCCCTGGTATGCGGGAGATGCTGAATCCCACTTCCGCTCTCGCGGGCATGGGTCTGGACAAAACCGTGGCCCTTATCACCGACGGCCGGTTCTCCGGCGCCAGCCGGGGCGCGTCCATCGGCCACGTCAGCCCGGAGGCCGCTTCCGGCGGTCCCATCGGCCTGGTGCAGGAGGGCGACGCCATCGCCATCGACATTCCCAATGCCTCCATCATGTTGCAGGTATCTGAGGAAGAGCTGGCCGCCCGGAAGGCCGCCTATGTCCAGCCTGCCCCCAACATCACCACCGGCTGGCTGGGCCGTTACGCCCGGATGGTCACCAGCGCCGACGAGGGCGCGGTCCTCCGCTGAAGGCCTGAGATCGGGAGGAATGCAACATGCACGTACAAGAGATGTACCGGCGGCTGACGGGCCTTGTGGTGTTCCGCCGGCTGCTGCAGGACCCGGTGGTGGCCGCCTGCGGCGAGATGCTCTCCGCCCGGGTGCGGGGGGACAGCGGCGATTTCTCCGCCGCCTGCGCCGGATTTGAAGCCGCCCTCTTCCAGTCCAGCGACAGCTGGTCCTGCTATCTGCGGGAGGCGGTGCTGGAGAGCGAGAACGTCTGCATCCGGGGGCAGGCGGTGGGCAGGAGCTCCGTCCTTCAGGAAAGCCTGCGGCGGGAGCTGGCCTTCTTCGACCAGCTCTCCCAGCTGCAGCTGGAGGACCTGACGGCGGGTCTGCGGGAGCCTCCGGAATTTCTGGTGGGCTGGGTCGTGTCTCCCACCGATATCACCCGGGAATACCTCCGCCGGATGGAGGAGGTGGGGGTGAAGGGCTACGGCATCTTCGCCCGGTACCACGTGTTCACGGTGGAGGAGGGGCAACTGGCGCCGGTGAAGCACCCGGATCCCCAGAGGCTGGAGGAGCTGCCTGGCTATGAGCGGGAGCGGGAGAAGGTCATCGCCAACACCCGGGCCCTGCTGGAGGGAAAGCCCGCCAACAACGTGCTGCTGTATGGTGACGCGGGCACCGGCAAGTCCAGCGCCATCAAGGCCATCGCCAACGCCTTCGCGGACCAGGGGCTGCGGCTGGTGGAGGTCAAGAAGAACCAGCTCTATCAGATCCCGGACCTGATGGACGCCCTGGCGTCCAATCCGCTGAAGTTCATCCTCTTCATCGATGATCTGAGCTTCACCGCCAATGACGACAACTTCGCCGCCCTCAAGGCGATCCTGGAGGGCAGCGTGGGCGGCCGGGCCGGCAACATCGCCGTCTACGCCACCAGCAACCGCCGCCACCTGATTAAGGAGACCCTCACCGACCGGGAGGGCGACGACATCCACGAGAGCGACACCCGCCAGGAGCTGATGAGCCTGTCCGCCCGGTTTGGGCTGACCATCACCTTCGGCAGCCCCGACCGGGAGCGGTATCTCCACATTGTGGAGGAGCTGGCCAAGCAGTACGGGGTGGAGCTGGACCCCAGACAGCTGGCGGTCCGCAGTGAGGCATTCGCGGTCCGCTCCGGCGGACGCAGCGCCCGGGTGGCCAAGCAGTTCATCGAGCTGTGCAAGGCCGGCGTCTTCAGCTGACGCCGCGGCGGGACAGTATCTGATAAAGAGAAAGGGGCAGTTCCCATGACAGCAGTCTATTTACAACTGGCGGCGTATGCCTGTGCAACCACCTTTTCCCCGGGGCCCAACAACATTCTGCTGTTCAGCAGCACCAGCCGGTACGGCATCCGGAAGTGCTGGCCGCTGATTTTTGGGATCTGGGCGGGATTGATCACCGTTATGCTGCTGTGCGGCTTCGGCTGTGCCTGGCTGGGAGAGCTGGTGCCGCAGATTGTCCCCGTGGCCAAGTATGTGGGCGCGGCCTATATCCTCTATCTGGCCTACCGCACGCTGATGCGCAGCCCCGGCGCCAAGAAGGAGGACGGCCCCTCCGGCAAGCCGCTGTCCTATGTGAACGGCTTCCTCCTGCAATTCCTGAACGTCCACATCCTGATGCTGGGGATCGCCGCCTATTCCGGTTATATCCTGCCCCATGGGTATACGGTGCCAGCCGTGCTGTGCTTCTCTGTCATCATGGCTGCCTGCGCCGCCACCGGAAACCTGATCTGGGCCACGCTGGGCGCGCTGCTGTACCCGCTGTACAGCCGGTCTTGCCTGCGTTCACGATGGTCTTGACGAAGTTTTTGCCGTAGTAGCTGTAGAGCCACGCGGTGCGCACGATGAAGTGACGGTGGCAGAACTGCTCCACATACTTTTCGCCCATGAGCTTGGTAGAGCCATAGGCGCTGATGGGGCCGGGAATGGTGGCTTCGTCCTGTGCAACGCCGCCGTTCTCACGGCCGGAGAACACATAATCGGTGGAGACGTGTACCAGTCGTGCACCGGTCTTTTCCGCTGCCTGTGCCAGATTGCGGGGGCCGAGGGCGTTTGCCTTGAAGGCGGCATCATGGTTCACTTCGCAGCCGTCCACATTGGTGTAGGCAGCGCAGTTGATGATGACATCCGGGCGGTTGCGGCGGATGAACTCGTCCACCATTTTGTAGTTGGAGATATCCAGATCCGGCAGGTCCACGGCGATCACCGTGGCATTGAGCAGCTTTTCGGGGATGGGGCCGATCTCGCTGCGGCCTTCGCGCAGCTGCTTGAGGATCTCGGTGCCCAGCTGACCCTTGCAGCCGGTAACAATGATTTTCATATGGGTATGCCTCTCTTTTGCTTAATAGCGCAGCTTGCCGTCTGCAACGTTCTTCAGGTGCTGGCCGTAAGGACTCTTGCCGTAGCGCTCAGCGCTTTCCAGCAGGGTGTCGCGGTCGATCCAGCCGTACTTGAAGGCGATCTCTTCCGGCGCACTGATCTTGATGCCCTGGCGCTTCTCGATCATGCGCACAAAATCGGCTGCTTCCACCAGACTGTCCATGGTGCCGGTGTCCAGCCATGCAAAACCGCGGCCCAGCAGCTGAACATCCAGCTCGTCCTTCTTCAGATACATGTCGTTCAGGGTGGTGATCTCCAGCTCGCCGCGGGCAGAGGGCTTGACCTGCTTTGCCATCTTCACGACCTCTTTGTTATAGAAGTACAGGCCGGTGATGGCGTAGTTGGACTTGGGATGCTGAGGCTTTTCCTCCACGCTGAGCACCTTGCCGTCCTTGTCGAACTCCACGATGCCAAAGCGCTCGGGGTCCTGCACATAGTAGCCGAACACGGTGCAGCGGCCCTTGTTCTCTGCGTTGGCCACGGCGCTCTTGAGCAGCTTGGAGAAGCCGTTGCCGTAGAAAATGTTATCGCCCAGGATCATGGCGCAGCAGTCGTCGCCAATGAACTCCTCGCCCAGAATAAAGGCCTGTGCCAGACCATCCGGGGAGGGCTGCACCTTATACTGCAGATGGATGCCGTACTGGCTGCCATCGCCCAGCAGCGCCTCAAAGCGGGGCGTATCGGTAGGGGTAGAGATGATCAGGATATCCTGAATGCCCGCCAGCATAAGGGTGGACAGCGGATAGTAGATCATGGGCTTGTCGTAGACCGGCAGCAGCTGTTTGCTGGTGACCATGGTCAAGGGATAGAGCCGTGTGCCGGCACCGCCGGCGAGAATAATGCCTTTCATACTTGTGCACTCCTTTTTTCTTATAAAAAGATGTGCAGCTTAATTCAAAGCGGAGCTGCGTCCGCTGTAAACAATTTTGGGTCTGCCGCGTCCGCATTTTTGCAAAAGACGATAGCAGTACACTTTATTTTACTATGAAAATACAGAAAAAGCAAGAAAGAACGGCTCTTCCAGAAAAAATTCTCTGGAAAAGCCGTTCCTGTAGTTTTCTTTGGCTGCACTCAGTCTGCTGCTCCCGGCTGCAAAAAGTTATCCAGCCATGCCGCAAAGGTGTAGCGTTTTTCCGCCGCTTCCGGCAGCGGCTGATACGCCGCCTGCAAAAAAGCAGGCAGCTTTTCCTGCACACCCGGCTCCCAGATAAGGACGTTGCACGGATGATACAGTGGGGTCTTACGGATCGCAGCGTTGTTCGTGATCAGCTTTTTGTGATAGAACATTGCCTCCAGCGCCCGGACCGTAATGCCCACCTGCCGGCTCTGCACCACCTCCACCACAATGTCACTCTGGATGGTGTGCTGCAAAAACTCTTCGTACGGCAGTCCTTTTGTCTTGATCCACGCGGCGTCCTCAGCCGCATACCGCCGGAGCGGCTCACTTACAAGACAGAAATCCGTGGCAACGCCCTGCCTGCGCAGCGCCTCCCGCATTTCCTTCATCATGGGATAGCGTCCCTTATCGACACAGGCCGAAAACGCCGTAAGACCGGCTTTGCCGCCTGCGTTTTCCCGGACAGGCAGGGTCTCCGGCGCAAAATAGAACTGCTCGTTCAGCTTCCAGCCAAACTTTTTTGCATCTACTGCATCAAACGTCCAGTTTTCGCAACGGCGGCGCAGCGGAGCATTTCCGCGCAGCCATGTGCGATTGGTGATATTCCAGTTCCAGAGCACCAGCCTTGTCCGGCTCGGGTCTATCCGTTTTTTCAGGTACAAAAACAGTGCCGGTTCCTCAAACAGCACGATCAGCCGATACTGCGCCAGATAGCGCGGCGTAAGCTGCCGGAGCTGTAGCGGCCGCAGCACGCTCAGGCCGTATTTTTCCCGGCGGAAATCGCTGATCGGCAGCACAGTGCAGCCGCATTCCTGCATTTTCCGGTTGTAAAAACGCTCAAATCCATTCGTATCCAGCTTGATCAGCAGCACTTCACTCATCTTCATGGCAGCACCTCCTTTACCACGCAAAGCCCCACTTGGAAAAGTAGCGCAGCAGGCTGCGCAGCTGCCACAAAAAGGGCTTCAGGCTGCGGTGCGCCGCGCGGTGCCATGCGTGGATGGCGGTGTACTGGGGCACCAGATACGCCTTGCCCCGGGTGCGCATCTTCTGGGTCAGGTCGGCGTCCTCCACATACATGAAGTACCCCTCGTCAAAGCCACCCACGGCCTTGAAAGCGGCGGTGTCCACCGCCGAAAAGCTGCCGGTGCAGAACTCGATCTCGGTGGGCTTTGTCAGGTCTTTGTCTGCCATCAGGTAGCGGTCGTTGTACTTTGCCCAGAAGCGCAGACAGGGCAGCTGACGGTAGGCCATGGCACGCACATTGCACCGGCGCAGCGGCAGCTGCTGGGGTCTGCCGTCCGGGAAGGTCAGCCCCGGGCGGGTCATCACCACGCCCGGGTGCGCCGCCATCCAGTCCGCAAGGTCGCTCAGGGTGTCCGCCGTCAGCTGGATATCCGGGTTCAGGATAAAGTGCACCCGGCTGTGCAGCAGCGAGAGCACTGTGTTGTGCCCGGTGCCGAAGCCGCCGTTCTCCAGCCGGCAGAGCACCTGCACCGTCTGCCCGGGGGCGGTGCGCAGGGTGCCGTCCTTGGCGGCGGCGGTCAGCTGCTGGCCGCTGCCGTCCGGGCTGGCGTTATCCACCAGATACAGCGTGAGCGGGTAGCGGCGGGTGCAGTCCAGCACCGTCTGGGCGGCCCTGATGGCCTCCCCAGCACCGTTATACACCACGATACAGGCCGAAAGCTCCATCTGCGTTCCCCCTTTCAGTTCGGTTTGGGTCAAAGGCTCACTCCAGCGGCTTGATGTCAAAGCTGAAGTCCTCCTTCATCAGGTCAAAGTTGGGGTTCATGCAGGGGTCGCCCGCAGCCAGCTGCTTTGCCCACCGCTTCTGGAACCGCTCCACCTCAGAGGCAAAGCGCTTGCGCTTGGCAGGGCTTTCGTCCAGCCCGCGGCTCTTGCTCTCGTAGTGGTACAGCTGGGCAAAGGGGGTGAACACGTTGGTGTAGCCTGCCTCCCGCACGCGCACGCAGAAGTCCACATCGTTGAAGGCCACGGCAAAGCTCTCGTCCAGCCCGTTCACCTGCTCGTACACGTCCTTGCGCACCATCAGGCAGGCGGCGGTCACTGCGTACACGTCCTGCGCGTAAGAGAGCCGCCCCATATAGCCGGGGTGCCCCACAGGGAAGTTCTTGTGCATGTGCGCCGCCAGCGTCAAAAAGCCGAAGCCGATGCCCGCGTGCTGGATGGTGTTATCCGGGTAGAGCAGCTTTGCGCCCACGCAGCCCACCCGGTCCTGCTGGGCGTACATGACCATCTCCTCCATCCAGCGGGGAGAGATGACCTCGGTATCGTTGTTGAGCAGCAGCAGATACTCGCCGGTGGCAGCGCGCGCGCCAAAGTTATTCAGGGCGCTGTAATTGAAGCCGGTGCCCTGCCATGTGAGCACATGCAGGGTGTCCGGGTGCTCCTTTTGCAGCTGCTCGTAGCAGCGGAAGGTGGCAGGCTCCTTGCTGTTGTTCTCGATGATGATGATCTCAAAATCCGGGTAGGTGGTCTTGCGGTAGATGGACTCCACGCACACCCGTAAATCGCCCGAATGGTCGCAGCTGGGGATCAGCACGCTGACCCGCCCGGGCTTTGTGATGGTGTAATCGGTCTTGTAGAAGCCCGGGGTGTTGGGCACCATGGTCACCGCGTCCACCGGCACGCCCATGCGCTCGTAGTGGGCGCGCAGGGCCTTCATGGCTGCTTCCAGACAATAGGTCTTGGCAGAGATGTTGCTGGCTACGCTTGCGGGGCTGGAACGCCAGTAGTACAGCAGATGCGGGATGTGCACGATTTTCTCTGCCTGCTCGGTCAGGCGCAGGTAGAGGTCGTAATCCTGACTGCCGTTGAACTCTGCCCGCTCGTCGCCGCCCACCTTTGCCAGCAGCGCCGCGCTGAACACGCTCAAATGGCAGATATAGTTGTTGGAGCGCAGGTTATCCAGCATATAATCCGGCTTGAAGTGGTAGACCGTCAGATGGTCGATGTCCCCTTCAAAGGTCACTTCATCGGTGTACACAAAGTCCGCACCCTGCTTGGCAATGGCTTCCGCCACATACCACAGTGCGCAGGGGTGCAAAATGTCGTCATGGTCCAGCAGGGCGATATACTCGCCGGTGGCAAGGGCAAAGCCCTGATTGGTGTTGCCCGCAATGCCCTCGTTGCTGTCCAGTTTCTGGTAGCGGATGCGGCTGTCAGTGCTGGCGCGCTCCTGCACAAGGGCACCCACGTCCGCGTCCTGCCCGGCATCCACCATGCACAGCTCCCAGTTGCGGTAGGTCTGGTTCTGCACCGAGTCCAGCAGTTCCACCAGAAAATCGTGGGGGGTGTTGTACAGCGGCACTACGATGCTGATCAGGGGTGCAGCGGGCTGGTCTGCGGCCTGTTTTACCAGCAGCTCCACGTCCGCAAAGCGGTCGGCGGGCATCGCCTTGCCCGGGAACAGCTTTTTATACTCCTTTTTGGCCTTGGCCTGTGCCTTTACGCCCGCAAAGCCCACCCGGCGCAGGGTGGCAAAAAAGACGAACAGCGGGAAGGTGCGCCACAGCTGGCGGCCCTTGCTTACCAGATACCGCAGCGGCCAGCTGGCCTTCCAGAAGGTGGAGTTGACCACGCTGTTCAGGGTCTTTTCCAAGTCCTGCTCGTGGCTGCGGCTCAGGGAAAGGTCGCTGCGCAGCCGCTCCAGCTGGGCAGACTGCTCGGCAGCGGTGCGCTCGGCCAGCAGGGTGCGCTCCCGCAGAACGTCCAGCTGCTGCTCGTAGCCGTTTTCCAGCTCCGGCAGCTCCGGGGCGTCCATGCGGCAGAACAGCGCCGTCAGCTGCTCCTTGCCGTGATCCTTCCATGCAAGCTCCCGGCAAAAGCCCTGTGCAGCAAGCTGCTTTGCGCAGTCCGCCATGCCGGCGTACTCTGCGCACACCAGCAGCACTTTTTCCGCCTGTACGGCGGGCAGGCTGACCCACTGGGGGTCTGCCACCACCAGCAGCTCCGGGGCGCTTTGCACCACCGCAGTATTCATTTTACAAAAAGCTTTTTCCAGCAGCCCGCTGTCCTCCAGCACCTGTACGCTGCGGGGAGCCAGCTCCCGCACGATGCGCTGTGCCAGTGCACGACAGCGCTCGGCGGCCTCCTGATTTTGCTTTTCCTGATCCAACTCCATGCTGATACTCCAATCCGTGCGCTTTTCCACGCAGTTATGTTTCCCGTTCATTTTTCACAAACGGATATAGTATACCAAATCCTGCGGCGTTTGAGAAGGTTTTTCCAAAATTTCAGTGAAACACGTTCAGCGGAACAGCCCTGCCAGCCAGCCGAACAGCCCGCCGCTGCGGGTAGTGCGGGTACGGATCTGCGCCCCGGTGTAGTAGTGCTGTAAGATCCGCTTGTAATTCATGCCTTTCTCGGCGGCGTATCCCACTGCGCCGCACTGGCTCATGCCTACGCCGTGGCCAAAGCCGTAGTAGGTCATGCAGGGGGTGCCGCTGGCATCGGTGCCAAAGTCAAAGCAGTAGCGGGAGGAAACGAACTGGTTGATGTACCGGTAGCTGCGCCCGTTGGACACCAGCGTATTGTACTGTACAAAGCCGCCCAGATCCTTGTGGGTAGTGTCGGCGCTCTGGTAGGGCTCGCCGGTGCGGCTGTCGTTGTATTCTATATAGGTGTAGTCCTTGCCGATCACCCGGCGCAGCAGGTTGTGGTACTGCTCCTCGTAGGGGCTTTCCACGCTTTGGAGGTAAGGCACATCCGTGCCCCACGCGTCCAGACTGGCGCAGGTGCCGTACACGCCGGTCTGGGTGTTGTAGCCTGCACTGGCCGACCATACCGCATCGCACACGCTGCCATTGTACACCAGTACCTCATCCTTGACCGCCTGCACCGCCTTGCGGATGGCGTTGCGGGCCGAGGAAGGGATCTGATTGACCGGGGTGTAAATCAGTGCATTGGTGGACGAACCGTACTGCTTGTGGTATTCCAGATAAGAGTGGATAGCCACCGCCTGCGCCTTCCACGCCTGCTGCGCAGCGCTGGCGCTGACATAGCTGCCGATGGAGCCAAGTTCGGTGTAGGTGATGCCCACCAGACAGTCCACCAGATCCAGCGTGACATTGCGCTTGAGCCCCTGTCCTTTGATGTTCAGGTAGGGCATGGTGATCTTATCCTTGGAGCCAAACAGCCAGCTGAGACAGTTTTCGTCCTCTGCGGGGATCAGGGTAGTATCGGCCCCGCCGATGGTGGTGGCAGCCGAAGCCGCTGCCGCCGGGATGCAGACGCACAGCACCGCCGCCAGCAGAAACGCCGCCGCGCGGCGGGCAAAAGAATGCAGATGTTTCAAAGTCCAGTTCCCTCCTTGTGGGCATATTTTAGGTTTTGATATGACCTTAGTGTAGCACAGCCCGCGCCGCCGGGCAAGAACCGGAGTTATGTATTTTGCACCGGGCGGGACAATTTGAGAAAAGCTGCAAAACTTCCTCTTGATTTTACCCATGGAATCCGGTATAATAAAAGTCGTTCAAAAGCGATGCGCCGGTGTGTCGGAATGGCAGACGAGGGGGACTCAAAATCCCTTGTGCTAATAAC
>ERZ773178.4381-NODE-4381-length-10690-cov-6.510296_pt1 | contig 10690 bp, 11 predicted proteins | sample MGYA00580533_ERZ773178 | MGnify/ENA primary metagenome ERZ773178 (study PRJEB29015, sample SAMEA2737859) | human gut metagenome | biome: human gut; feature: human-associated habitat; material: faeces | place: China | collected 2012 ...
AGAGATTGACTCTTACGGTAAAGGTTGGTATGCAGAGGGTTTATGACATAGGTGGGAAGACTGTTGTCAAGAAGAAACCCGAGAAGATTGCAAGGTAATATCTCCCGACCTGATTGACATAGGCTTTGTAAAACTATGGAAGGGTTATCTTACCAAATTTCTTAACAACTGTAACAGGCAGGACTGTAAGATACTTGCTTTTCTTTTATCTAACACAAACAGAAGCAACTGCATAGAAATAACCCAGCGTGAAATAGCAAAGCTTCTGGGGCTATCCCTGCCGAACGTAAACAAATCCTTAGCCCGTCTTAAAAACCTTAACATAATCCGCAATTCAAGGCGGCTTATAATGTTAAACCCGAATTTTATAGCCTACGGCAAATACAAAACAAGGAGCAGACTGCTTGAAATTTACGAAAAATTATAATCCGCTATATGAAGCAAGGCAACCGCAAAAATGCGGCTGCCTTGCTTGATTTTAAAAAACTAATAAAACAAAACATTATTTATTAAACCTTTGTCTTTCGAGAATACACTCGGTAACACGGTCCGCAATCAGCCCTCTGTCTCGCTCGGCATAGAATTCAAGCATCGGTTTAAGCTCTGCCGTAATTTCTTTCTCGGTAAACTGCGGAATTTTAAGTTGTTTGCCGAAAAGCGCTCTTGCAGTGTTCATCTGACGGTTAAATGTGGTACCGAACGGACGGGCAATTACCGACTTTATAAGTCCCTTGGGTTCAATATCCATAGGCGAAAACTGCGTGTTGGAAAGCAATCCCGCACCGTTGTCGAATATCGGGCAATAATCAAAGCTGCCGTTTTTTTCAAGCACAGCAATATTGTTAAGGTGTCGGTCGTCATTAAGAAACAGCGCGTCCGCTTCAAACAAAAGGGTCAAATATTCGGGAAATTCCTTAAGACCCGTAAACTCCGCCGTTGCCGTTGCCAAGTATTCTATCCGCTTTTTATCGCTCGGCAAACTTGTCAATTTATCTTTAAGGGAAATTCCGAGCCGTCTTGAAAAAAGATGGCTCAGCGTAATTATCGACTGACCGCTTTTTAAAAAGCTTTCGCTTGAGCAGCCGGTTCTGTCTCTGCCGTGAACATTAAGTCTTTCCATTTGATATTTCGCAAAAGAAAACGGCGTGTCATCGCTTATATTGCTTTTTTCAAGCAGTTTTGAAATTAAGGTCTCGGCAAGCGCCTCGTAACCGAATTGATCTAATTTGTACCATTTATTCGTCTCTTTATCGAACCATTTTTCCTGATTTCCCTTTGAAGAGGTTTCCGCTATCTTTTCATTGCTTACAAGCTTTACGGTGATTTTATTACCTCTGTTTTTATCCATTGCTCATCCTCCGCCATTCTGCCGCCTGTTTTCTTTATTATTTCAAGCGGATCGTACCTGTCAAGTCCCAAGGCATCCAAATACTCTCTTATACCGCTGCGGCTCTTCGGGACACAGCGTTCCTCCAAAAATCCCTCAAAATCCTTCCAATCGGGAAACAAATTATTACCGAATGCGGTTTTTACAATATTATCGGTATAATTCTTTACGGAAAGAGACTTATCGCTTAAATCCGCACATATTTTCGTACACAGTACATTTTTATCATAAAACTCCATATGCAAAAGCTTATGACCCATTGCCTTTTTCTTAACCGGAAATTCTTCAAACGAAAGGCGAGGTGAGATTACGATTTTTTCTCCGTCATAACAAAGCTCTGCCCCGTTATCGTCGAGCTTTAATTCCGTCACCCACCTTGTAGGCAATGAGATCTTATATGTTTTGGCGTTTCCTCCGGCAGTGCCGCCGGCTGTCCCGACAATAATTTTCGCGTTTCGTTTTTCCATACCATCACCGCAAATATATTATCATATTCGTAACGAATAGTCAATATTTTAAAGGCTGCCCTGCGTCATTAAGCGGTTCTGTTCGGTCTATGTAATGAATTTTTTAATAACACTCGGGAACACCAAGGTCGTTAGCGGCTTCCATCTTAAAACGGTTAAGGGCTTCGCGAGCCTCAGGTACTGCATTCTTGTTTGCCATGATTTTTTCTCTCCTATAAAAATTTCTCTTTGCGTTTGCATTAGTATTTTGCGTTGAAAAACAAATAATATTATAGGTAAATTATGCGTTTTTTGTAATTTTTTATAAATGCCGAAAATCTTACGGCAACGAAGTTGTACGCTTTATATTCAGCCATATTTTTAGGTTTGGTTGACAAGAGAAAATCCCTGTGCTACAATCAAGCATAGCAAGCATTTTTAAGAAAGCAAGTAATAATTATGCTGCAATATCACATTTATCCCGGCGGTTTAAAACGGATACTCACCTTCAGCTTTGACGACGGTGCTGAAAATGACGCCCGTCTTATATCGCTTTTCGACAAATATAATCTCAAAGCCACATTCCATCTTAACGGCATCAGTTATCTCGGAAAAAGCACCGACGAAAAGGTCTTTTATAACCCGACCGCCACCGATGTGTGGGTCGAGAGAGACAAAAAGGATATTATCAAAATTCCGGCAGGGCAGAAAATAATTATTCCCCGTTAGACAAAAATTATATCGGTTTGAGGTGAGCGGTACGAACGAAAAAATCAAAAAACTCGGATTTGCCGAAATTATTACGGCTGTTTCCCTGCTTTGCGTGGGAACCTTTCACGAATATATCTCCTGTTTTTTGAGCGTGGCTATGCTTATATATATAATTGTAAAAGCCGCGGCAAATAAAAGTATGCGGTTATTTATTAATATAACCTCCGTTTCCGTATTTTGCATCCCGCTTTTTTATGCCCTCAGCATATTTTGGGCGATAGACGGCGGTATGGCAGCAATAGGCGTGTTTAAGTTTCTGCCGGTATTGCTTTATCTTTTGATATTGATGCAGACGGAAAGCTCGGACGATGCAATATCCGCTCTGCCTGTTTTGGCTGCGGTAACTACCGTGATTTCCGCAATCGGTATGTATATTCCTGTTCTTAAGGATTATTTCTCGGTTTCGGGGCGGCTCTGCGGTTTTTTCGAATACCCGAATACATACGCGATTTTCGCGCTTGCCTGCGAGCTTATTGTAATTTCAAGAGAAAAATACAAAATATGGGATATCGTAATGCTTGCCGTAACGATATTCGGAATTTTGTTTTCGCAAAGCAGAACGGTTTTTGTGATTTTTGTAATTTCCAATTTGGTATTGCTGCTCGTTACAAAAAGCAGAAAAATCAAAATCATCACCGTTTCTGCGGCGGGAGCCATAGCCCTCGCATTAACGCTTTATATCACGGTTTCGGGCAATTCCGCAATTTTGGGAAGATTTGCGGGTATATCGCTTGGTTCAAGCGCTTTTTTAGGCAGACTTTTATATTTCAGAGACGCTTTACCACTTATTTTAAAGCACCCGTTCGGGCTTGGCTATATGGGCTACTATTATGTCCAGCGTTCGGTTCAGACCGGCGTGTACTCGGTTATGTATGTGCATAACGATTTTTTGCAGCTTTTGCTCGATATAGGCTGGGTTCCGGGACTTCTGTTTATTGCGGCGGTGTTTAAAGCGATTTTCTTCGGCAAAAAGCCGTTTTGCAATCGGGTAATTCTGTATTCAATAGCTATGCACTGCTGTTTCGATTTTGACTTGCAGTATATTTCGGTGTTTATGATAATGCTGCTGTTTACCGACTTCCGCGGCGGTAAGGAAATAACCCTTAAAAAACCGGATATTATATCGGGAGTTTGCTTTTTAACCTCTGCCGCGTGTATTTATTTCGGTATTGCGCTTGCGCTTTCTCACTTTAACCGCCATAAAGCGGCGCTTTCAATGTATCCCTTTAATACGCAGAGCGAGCTTCAGCTTCTTACGGAGGAGAAAAACAAAACCGTTGCCGAGAATATGGCTGACGATATTTTAAGCCGTAATAAATACGCCGCCCTTGCGTATACGGTAAAGGCACGGAACGCCTTTGCAAAGGGTGATTTTAAAAAGGTTATGGAATACAAAAATTCCGTGCTTTCAATAGCGCCGTTCTCCTATTCGGAGTACAGAGAATACTGCAATATGCTAGTTACGGGCGTTACGCTTTACAAAAAGGCAGGAGACGCGGAAAGCGCAGAAATATGCTTTGACGAGCTTAAAAGGGTAGCCTACGAGGTTCACAACATAAAGGACAGGCAAAGCCCGCTCGGACTTAAAATCGCAAGCCAGCCCGTTACCCGTCTTTCGGAGAAAATGGAAAGCTATATCGCAAACGGCGGAGTTGTAAGCGATTAAAAAATACCGTATGACAGTTTATCAAACGCGGACTGCTTTTTTGCGGTCCGCGTTTTAACATTTAGGCTCCCTCGGAATAAGATAGTAACAGAAGTCTGTCTTGGGGGGAGAGCAAATGGGTCTTACAAAAAGCTCGGTGGGATACAGTGCGGTTGATTCGGGGCTTGTTATAAAAAAGCGCTCCGAAAACGATAAGGTAATAGCCCTTGCGGGCAACCCGAATGTGGGTAAAAGCACGGTTTTTAACGCCCTTACAGGGCTTAATCAGCATACGGGAAACTGGCCCGGCAAGACCGTGGCGAACGCACAAGGATACTGTGCGACCGCAAAGCACGGCTGTGTTTTTGTGGATATACCCGGAACATATTCTTTAATGGCACATTCGGCAGAGGAAGAGGTTGCAAGAAACTTTATCTGCTTCGGCAAGCCCGACGCGGTAGTGGTAGTGTGCGACGCAACCGCGCTTGAAAGAAACCTCAATCTTGTTTTGCAGACAATGGAGGTATCCGACAGGGTAGTGGTGTGCGTAAATCTGATGGACGAAGCCGCGCGCAAGGGCATAAGCATAGATTTAAAAAAGCTTTCACGGATACTCGGCGTTCCCGTAGTGGGAACATCGGCACGCAAAAAGAAGACCCTCGGCGCACTGCTCGACGCCGTAGACTGCGCGCTGGAGAAAGAAAGCCGGCTTGACTTTAAGATAGATTACCCCGACGCGGTGGAAAAGGCAGTAAATATTGTTGAAAAGGAAACACGCCTTGCCGTAAAAGACAGGCGTCGGGCAAAATGGCTTGCTTTAAAGCTCATTGAAAACGACCCCTCGCTTACAAGGGAGCTCACCGCACTTGCAGGCAATGAATTTTTGAACAGTCCCGCGCTTTTTTCCGCCCGTTCGCAGGCGGAGGAGTTGCTTTTTGAAAACGGCATAACGACAGATAAGCTTAAGGACATAATTGTTTCCTCAGCGGTGGAATACACTGAAAAGATCGCAAATGAAACAGTAACCTTTAAAAACCAAAAATATGCCGCCTTTGACAGAAGACTTGACCGTTTTCTTACAGGTAAGCTTACAGGCTACGCCGTTATGATAGTGCTTTTGGCGTTTGTCTTTTGGCTGACGGTTACGGGGGCTAATTACCCGTCCGAAATTTTGTCAACTTTTTTCGGAAAAATCGAGATGCGCCTTGACGAGCTGTTTATCCGTCTTAACTCGCCCGATTGGTTAAGGGGTGCACTGGTATCGGGCGTGTGGCGTGTGCTTTCCTGGGTGGTTTCGGTAATGCTGCCGCCGATGGCGATATTTTTTCCTCTTTTCACCCTGCTTGAGGATTCGGGGTATTTGCCGAGAATTGCCTATAACCTTGACCGCCCTTTTAAAAAGTGCAATGCCTGCGGAAAACAGGCGCTCACGGTTTGTATGGGCTTTGGCTGTAACGCCGCAGGAATAGTCGGCTGCCGAATAATAGACTCAAAAAGAGAGCGTCTGCTTGCGATACTTACAAATAACTTTGTTCCCTGCAACGGCAGATTTCCGCTTCTTATTTCGGTTATAACTATGTTTTTTATCGGCACCTCGTCGGGCGTTGTTCCGTCCTTGCTTGCCGCCGTGCTTTTAACAGGCGCCATAGTTTTAAGTCTTGCCGTTTCAATGCTTGTGACCAAGCTTTTGTCGCTGACGGTTTTAAAGGGCGTTCCGTCCTCCTACACGCTGGAACTGCCGCCGTACCGCAAGCCGCAGATAGGAAGAGTTATAGTCCGTTCGGTTTTCGACCGCACGCTCTTTGTTTTGGGGCGTGCCGCCGCCGTTGCCGCTCCCGCGGGGCTTATAATCTGGATTACGGCGAATGTATTTATAAACGGTCAGAGCATACTTTCCCTAATGTCGTCGGCGCTTGACCCGATAGGCAGATTTATGGGACTTGACGGGGTTATACTGGTTGCGTTTATTTTAGGCTTTCCTGCCAACGAAACGGTAATTCCGCTTATGATAATGGCGTATGCGGCGTCCGGCACGCTTACCGACCAAACGGGTCTTGCGGAAACATTTAACTTATTTGCGGCTAACGGCTGGACGCCCGTTACGGCTGTAAATGTCATACTCTTCTCACTTATGCACTGGCCCTGTTCCACAACCCTTATTACAATAAAAAAGGAAACTGGCAGTATAAAATGGACGCTTCTTTCGGTAATTATTCCGACGGTCTGCGGAGCGGCGCTCTGTATTATCGTAAATCTGCTCTCTAAGCTCATATTTTAGTCCTTGAAATAAACGGAAAAACAGGTATAATATAATAAGGCAGTTAAAAAGTAAGGTGATACGCTTTTAATGACGGATAAATTTTTTGTTACCGACGCGCACTGTCATATATACCCGGAAAAAATCGCCGCGCGGGCGATTGCCGGTACGGACGGGTTTTATCACGAACATTCCGTAGGAAAAGGCACAGCGGACGCACTTCTAAAGGCGGAAAATTCGCTCAGAATAGACCGTTTTATAGTGCAATCCGTGGCTACCACGCCGCATCAGGTAAAAAGCATTAACGAATTTATCGCGGGCGAGGTTAAAAAGCACCCCGATAAATTTGTGGGACTTGGCACTCTGCATCCCGACAGCACGGATATAAAGGGCGATACCGAGCATTTGCTCGCCCTCGGTCTTAAGGGTGTAAAGCTGCACCCCGATATTCAGGGGTTTAAAATAGACGATTACCGTTGTCTTAAAATATACGAGCTTTGCGAGAAAAACCACCTGCCGATACTTATGCACACGGGCGACAGCCGTTATGATTTTTCAAACCCCAACCGACTTTTGCCTGTGCTTAAAATTTACACGGAACTTACCGTGATAGGCGCGCATTTCGGCGGCTGGTCTATTTGGGAGGAGGCAAGCCGCAGGCTTTGCGGCACGCCCAATCTTTATGTGGACTGTTCTTCCTCGCTTCCTTATCTTAAACGGGAAACGGCGAAAGAAATAATAAGGCGTTACGGTGCGGAGCGTGTGCTTTTCGGAAGCGACTACCCGATGCGGTCGCCCGAAAGCGAGCTTGACGCATTTTTATCTCTCGGTCTTACGGACGATGAAAATGAAATGATACTTAACAAAAACGCCTGTAAAATTTTTAATTTGGAGTGACTTTTAATGAACAAGGATACCATTTGCGTACAGGGCGGCTACACCCCCGGAAACGGCGAACCGAGGCAGATACCGATAATTCAAAGCACGACCTTTAAATACGCCACAAGCGAGGATATGGGAAAGCTTTTTGATTTGGAGGCGAGCGGTTATTTTTACTCGCGTCTGCAAAACCCGACCTGCGACAGCGTGGCGGCGAAGATATGTCAGCTTGAGGGCGGCACGGCGGCTATGCTTACCTCCTCGGGTCAGGCGGCTTCCTTTTACGCAATATTCAACATAGCCTCCTGCGGAGATCACATTGTTTCTTCCTCCACAATTTACGGCGGCACATACAATCTCTTTGCCGTAACTATGAAGAGAATGGGTATAGATTTTACATTTGTTTCGCCCGACTGCACAAAGGAAGAGCTTGACGCCGCTTTCCGCCCCAATACAAAGGCGGTTTTCGGCGAAACAATAGCCAATCCCGCGCTTACCGTGCTTGACTTTGAAAAATTTTCTTCGGCGGCGCACCGTCACGGCGTTCCGCTTATAGTTGACAATACCTTTGCAACGCCCGTAAACTGCCGCCCGTTTGAGTGGGGCGCCGATATTGTCACCCACTCCACCACAAAATATATGGACGGCCACGGCGCCGCGGTAGGCGGCTGTATAGTTGATTCGGGAAAATTCGACTGGACGCGTTATCCCGACAAATTCCCCGGACTCTGCACGCCCGACGAAAGCTACCACGGCATAACCTACACCGAGCGCTTCGGTATAGCGGGGGCATACATAACAAAGGCTACCGTACAGCTTATGCGTGATTTCGGCTCGGTTCAGTCGCCGCAAAGCGCGTTTATACTTAATTTAGGCCTTGAAAGCCTGCATATAAGAATGGCAAGGCACTGCGAAAACGCCCTTAAGGTTGCAAAGGCGCTTGAAAACGACAGCAGAATATCAAGGGTAATATATCCGGGGCTTGAGGGTGATAAATATTACGCCGCCGCCCAAAAATATATGCCGAACGGCACCACCGGCGTTGTAAGCTTTTGCTTGAAGGGCGGCAGAAAAGCGGCAGAGACCTTTATGAAAAATTTAAAGCTTGCCGCTATTGAAACCCATGTTGCGGATGCGAGAACCTGTTGTCTGCATCCCGCGAGCAGTACCCACAGGCAGATGACCGAGGAAGAGCTCACCGCCGCCGGAGTTCCCGGAGATCTTGTAAGATTTTCCTGCGGACTTGAAAGCGCCGACGACCTGATTGCGGACATAAAGCAGGCGCTTGACTGTACGGAAGCAGAGTAAAAAATGCCGATAAAAATACCTAACGATCTGCCTGCGGTAAAAACGCTTAATAACGAAAACATATTCGTTATGACCGAAACCAGAGCCATAACGCAGGATATACGGCCGCTTAAAATTCTTTTGCTTAATTTAATGCCGAAGAAGATTGAGACCGAGACCCAAATATCAAGGCTTTTGGGAAACTCTCCGCTTCAGGTGGATCTTGAATTTTTGCATACAAAAAGCCATATTTCAAAAAATACGCCTGCCGAGCATCTTTTTACCTTTTACAATACCTTTGAGGAGATAAAACACCGCACCTTTGACGGTATGATAATCACCGGCGCACCGGTTGAAAAGCTGCCGTTTAAGGAGGTTGAGTATTGGGACGAGCTGTGCGAGATTATGGAATGGAGCAAGACCCATGTTCACAGCACCCTGCATATCTGTTGGGGCGCGCAGGCGGCGCTTTATTACCATTTCGGCATAAAAAAATATCCTTTAAGCAAAAAGCTGTTCGGTGTGTTTGAGCATAGGGCGGACTATAAAAATTCAATACTTTTCCGTGGGTTCGACGATGTGTTTATGGTGCCGCACTCACGCCACACATATTTTAAGGCTGAGGATATAAAAGCCGACAGCAGGCTTAAAATACTCGCTTCCTCAAAGGAAGCCGGAGTATACGCCGTTTCCACAGGCGGCGGCAGGCAGATTTTTATTACGGGACATTCGGAGTATGACGCAAACACGCTGGCGGACGAATATTTCCGTGATTTAAAGGCAGGCGAGCCTATTGAAATCCCCGAAAACTATTTCCCGGGAAACGACCCGACAAAGCCGCCTGTTGTTTCGTGGCGCGCGCACGCCAATCTGCTTTTTTCAAACTGGCTTAACTATTTCGTATACCAGACCACGCCGTATGATATTAATGATATAAAATAACCGCTTATTCAGCGGTTTTTCAAGGACTGCCGAACGGCAGTCCTTTTATTATTTATCGCTTAATGCCTTAGCGGCGCAGAAGATAGCCATAGAGGTATAATCCTCGTTTTCTTTGGCTTTCGCCATTCTGTTTTGAATTTCCGTTTCTGTCATATGCGCCGCTTTGCTCATTTTTTCGATTAAGTCGAAGTTATCGATTAAAAACAAGACGGCGGTTCTTGCCTTATCGGGCAATTTGGGGATTTGTTCCGCAAGGTAAAGTATATTATCTTCTTTTGATTTTTCCATAAGTGAACACCTCTTAATAATTAAAATTGACTTTAAAGTCAATGGGTTACTTCTCTGCTAACGCAGATTTATAGCTTTTTTACTTTGCCTTAGTCTGCTGCACTCATGCCGTGCAGGCACATCCTTTCTTTATTGAAAGAAAGGATGCAAAGAACATTAGGAGACCGAGGGTGGGTCCCCTAAGACCCCCTACGGCAAGCAGGGAATAGCACAGCCGTGAGCTACAGTCTCTATTTCCTGCTTGCCCAATGGCAAAGGGGTGAAACCCCTTTTGAAACCCCTTGCATAAAACTTTAGTCGGGGATACATACCTTGTGCCATTGCAAAAATTAAAACATATTAATTGTTTAATTTATTTTACAACACATCTGTTCATTTGTCAACACATTTGTTGTAAATTGTGTTAAAAATATAACGGTGATAAAAATGTACTACAATGAAAAAATACAATTCATAAGAGAAAACAGAAATATAACTCAAAAAGAAATTGCCCAACATTTGAATATCAAACAACAGCAGTATGCACGATATGAAAAAGGTGTAAATATAATGCCTGTAACATATTTAAAAGAGATTTGTGCGTATTTGAATGTTTCGGCAGATTATATATTAGGACTACCTGAAGATATGAACTATCCGAAAATATAGAGTAATACAATCTTTATTGTTGTTAAATAGGCTTTAATGTTTAATCAAGGTTTCAGTCGGGGATACACAAGGGGGTGTCCCCCCAGCCGTTAAGGAGAGTCCGAGAACCCGATCGGAAGGGTTCTCGGCGGTTCTTTCCC
>ERZ773178.4392-NODE-4392-length-10672-cov-18.349722_pt1 | contig 10672 bp, 7 predicted proteins | sample MGYA00580533_ERZ773178 | MGnify/ENA primary metagenome ERZ773178 (study PRJEB29015, sample SAMEA2737859) | human gut metagenome | biome: human gut; feature: human-associated habitat; material: faeces | place: China | collected 2012 ...
CCGGCGCTGCCAGCTGTTCGATGGCCTTTTCATTGGTCGCGGCCTTCATGTCGTTAGGATGAACGCCGCCAAAGAAAGCTTGTGCCATTGTCTTCACCTCATCTTACTACCGGGTGGCCCTTTGCCACCGCATACTATTCAGATATTACAACAAAACTTTTCTCTTGTCCAGCCCTACGGCGCAATTCCTGTGGTTTTTTGCCGTTTTTATCGCGGGCTTGACGGCGTTTCTCGTGAAATATCCCCACATTTCCCGGCGAGCGCCAAAAAATCCGCCGTTCCGGCCGCCCTGCGGCGGCCCTTGTGTTTCCGCCGCCGCTGTGTTAGAATATTAGCGCATCGCGGGAGAAATACATTCGGTCCCCGCGCAGAAAGGATGGGACATCATGCTTCTTGACCGTGTATCCCTGAAAAACGAGGCGAAGGGCATCCTCCGCGGCGCCCGCGTCTCCCCGTACCTGTTCACGCTGCTGTTCATGGGCATCTCGCTGGTGCTCACCGCCGTATCAGACTTTGTGTCCTTTGATGAGGACATGGTCCACAATATTTATTATAGTACCGGTGTGGATCTGTCGTTTCTGGTACTGCATCGGGCGTTCCCTGCGGCGCTGGTGACGTTCGTGTCCATTCTGGTGTCGCTGCTGGGCGTGCTGCTGAATGCGGGCTACTACCGGTACCATCTGGCGGTACGCCGCGGCGAGGAGGTGCCGTATCTGGGGCTGTTCGACGGCTTCTCCTTCGCCGGGAAGCTGATCCTGCTGGCGCTGGTGCAGTACATCTTCATCTTCCTGTGGACGCTGCTGTTCATCATCCCGGGCTTCATCGCGGCCTACCGCTACCGCTTCGCTGTGTATAACCTGTGCGAAAACCCCGACATGGGCGTGATGGAGGCTATCAACATGAGCAAGGCCCAGACTGCCGGCTTCAAGTGGCAGCTGTTCGTGCTGGACCTGAGCTTCATCGGCTGGCGCATACTCAGCGGCCTGACGCTGAACATCCTGGCCATCTGGCTGAATCCCTACATCGTCCAGACTGACGTCGGCTTCTTCCAGCAGATCAAGGCGGCCAAGGGCATCGGCTGGTCGCCGGACCGCGGCGGCAGCGGCGAATTCCGACCCTACGACGGCCCTGACCATACGGACAATACGGGGTGGTAATGTCTTTTGACGAAAAACACCGGAACAACAAATGGGTTGTTCCGGTGTTTCTTTTTGTGCAGATGTAACAGAAAATGCCATAACCTGGACTTCTCACACGGGTAATCTTTATTAAAAATTTAACAAACGACACATTTACACTTGATGTTAAAACCTTAACGTAGTAGACTGGTCTTGCCGGTCACGGACCAAAAGGGAAGATGCTGTGCCGGTATCCTGCCAATTTGTGTGTAGTGAAGGAGAGTGACGTTGTGTTCAAAAAATTCACCAATGGATGTGTGCGCGTCGTAAACCGGTGGCTGCCGGATGCGTTTCTGTTCGCCATCATCCTGACCCTGATCGTATTCGTGGCCGCCATGTGCGCCACCGGCATGGGCCCCGTCGAGGTCATCGCCAAGTGGGGCGATGCCAAGGGCGGCTTCTGGAATCTGCTGGCTTTCTCCATGCAGATGGCGCTGGTGCTGGTGTTCGGCTCCGCTATGGCCTCCGCCCGCCCCTGCAAGAAGGCGCTGCGCGCCGTGGCCGCTCTCTGCCATAATGACAAGCAGGCCATTCTGGTGACCACGTTCGTGTCCACCATCTGCTGCTGGCTGAACTGGGGCTTCGGCCTGGTCATCGGCGCTCTGCTGGCCAAAGAGGTGGTGCGCCGTGTGCCCGCTGTGGATTACCCCCTGCTGATTGCCTCTGCCTATTCCGGCTTCGTCATCTGGCACGCCGGCCTGTCCGGTTCTATCCCGCTGGATCTGGTGGCCGGCAAGGACTTCGGCGGCGTGATGTACCAGGCTCCCATCACCGAGACGGTATTCCACCCCGTGAACCTCATCATGTGCGGCGTCATCCTGGTGCTGATGCCCTTCATCAACTACGCCATGCACCCCGACAAGGATCATACCATCACCGTGAACCCCGCCCTGCTGGTGGACGAGGAGGAGCGCGTGTACGCTATGGATACCCCTGCTGAAAAGCTGGAGCACTCCAAGATCCTGTGGGTCATCACCGTGGTGTTCGGCTTCGTGTACATCGTCTATTACTTCGTGCAGAACGGCTTTACCCTGGGTCTGAACATCGTGAACATGATCTTCCTGTTCCTGGGTCTGCTGCTCCACGGCGACCTGCGCCGCTATGTGGACGCCATCGGCGATGCCGCCGCCGGCGCCGCCGGTATTCTGCTGCAATTCCCGTTCTATGCAGGCATCATGGGCATGATGGTGGCCGCCAACGATCAGGGCGTGTCGCTGGCCGGCGTCATCTCCCAGTTCTTCGTGGACATCTCCAACAATGTGACGTTTCCCATGCTGTCCTTCCTGGCCGCCGGCATCGTCAACTTCTTCGTCCCCTCCGGCGGCGGCCAGTGGGCCGTCCAGGGTCCCATCATGATGCCTGCCGGTGCGGAGATGAATATCGCGGCCGGCCGCACCGCCATGGCCATCGCCTGGGGCGACCAGTGGACCAATATGATCCAGCCGTTCTGGGCACTGCCTGCGCTGGGCATCGCAAAGCTGTCCGCCCGCGACATCATGGGCTATCTGGTGGTGATCCTGCTGTTCACCGGCGCGGTGGCCTGCTTGGGCTTCCTGGGCTGGGCATTGTTCTTCTAAGTGTGACACCCCCTCACATATCCCCTATACCCGCACACAGGGACGGCGCCGATGCGCCGTCCCTGTGTTTCTGTATATATTGCCATCGGCCGAAAGGGCGGGCACGCCTGTCGCCGTGCCTTTCCGGCGATTGTTGTCCTTGTCCGCCGATGGTGTATGGATGTATCACACCGCTGCAGGCTCCTCTGTGTCCGCTTTCGCCGTCTCCGGCGCAGCGCTGCCGTCAAAGGGTGTCTCCAGCAGCTCCGGCCTCCGGATGTGCTTCCGGAAATCGTTGTAGAAGGAGGCGTACTCATAGCCGGTGGCGATGCGCTCATCCATGACGATGCCCAGCGGCATCATCTTCTTGCTGAGGTCTCCGCTCATATAGTTGGGCACCGGCTTTCCCATGCAGACGAACACGCTGGTGGTGCCGAATTCGTAGCAGTGGTGGTAGATGTGGCTGGTCTTGATAGACGCCAGATTGGTGATGAACAGGCTGGTGTGGAACGGGCTCAGGTCGATAATCTTGCGGGGCAGCAGCCCGTGCCTGTCCAGATGGTACGCCAGCCACACCACGAATTTGGGCAGCCCAGGCACGGAGAACATCATCCGTGCGAACTTATCGGTGCTGTTTTTCTGCTCCGTGTGTCGGTTGGCCTCGATGGCATCGGTGATCTTCTGCTGGATGGTGAACACGGTGTCGCCGGGCTCGAGATAGATCTTCAGCGTCGTCTCGTCCGGCGAGCCGTCCGCCAGCTTCTTCAGGATGACGAAGGACACGCTGAAGTGGTTGCGCCGGTAGATGTGGCTGTTCACCACGAAGTAGTTCAGCTTGGGGTTGGTCTGTATCGCCTTGTAGTATGCGGCGATGATGACGGCCATGTGGTTGATGCGCACGCCGCTGCGGCGCTTTTCACGGATGTAGGACTTAATGGCCTCCTCGTCGATGTACTCGGTAATGGAGTTCCAGGCATCGTATCGCTTGGGCATGATGTAGGGCACCGCCGCCACGATGGGCGGCAGGTCTTTGACTCTCGTTCCGTCAGGGCGCATGGGCAGGTCCTCGATTCTGTCTGAATTAGGATCATTGTAGACCATATCGCCGCCGATTGCAACCCAATTGCGCGGCGGGATATTTTGCCCTTTACCTTTTCCGTTACATTTGGTATAATAAAGTATTATAAGTTAAATTGGCGGCATAGCCCCTGCCGCCGGAAGAAGGAGGTGATCCGCCGTGAAATTTCAGAAGTGGCATATTGCCGATGCCCATCCCCAGGCGGCGGAGCGCCTGAAAGCGGCGGGCTATCCCTGTCTGGTGTCAGAGGTGCTGGCCTCCCGCGGCATTGAGACGGCGGAGCAGGCCGCTGCGTTTCTGGAGCATGAGCAGCGTCTGATGTACAGCCCGTTCCTGATGGCCGACATGGATAAGGCCGTGGCGCGGCTGCAGCAGGCGCTGGCCGCGGGGGAGCGAATGGCCGTGTTCGGCGACTACGACGTGGACGGCATCACCGCCACCTGCATCCTGGTGGACTATCTCCAGAGCCGCGGCGCCGACGTGCTGCACTATATCCCCCGCCGCATCGAGGATGGCTACGGACTGAGCCGTGATGCCATCGAGAACCTGTACCGCCAGGGCGCCCGCCTGCTGATCACCGTGGACTGCGGCATCACCGGCGTGGAGGAGGTGGACTTCGCCAACTCTCTGGGCATGGATGTGATCATCACCGACCACCACGAGTGCAAGGAGACGCTGCCCCATGCCGCCGCGGTGGTGGACCCCCACCGGCCCGACTGCGGCTATCCCTTCAAGCATCTGGCCGGCTGCGGCGTGGCGCTGAAGCTGGTGCTGGCTCTGGGCGGGCCGGACAGGGAGGAGGCCCTGTTTTCCCGCTACTGCACGCTGGCCGCCATCGGCACCGTGGCCGACGTGATGCAGATGTCCGGCGAGAACCGTACCATCGTGTCCCGGGGCCTTGCCGCCATCGACCACTCTTATTTTATCGGGCTCCACGCCCTTTTGAAGGAGGCCGGCCTGGCCGGCCGGGAGATCACCTCCGTGCAGATCGGCTTCGTGCTGGCGCCCCGCATCAACGCGGCGGGCCGCATGGGCGCCGCCGACAAGGCGGCGGAGCTGCTGCTGTGTACCGATCCGGCGGAGGCGGAGCGCATGGCCCGTGAGCTGTGCGCTCTGAACCGCGAGCGCCAGAACGTGGAGCAGACCATCTACTCCCAGGCGGAGGAGATGATCGCCCACCTGCCCGACCGCGACCGCAGCGCGCTGGTGCTGGAGAGCAGCCGCTGGCATCAGGGCGTGGTGGGCATCGTGGCCAGCCGCCTTTCCGAGAAATATTCCCGCCCCAGCTTTATGATCCACCTGAACGGCGCCACCGGCAAGGGCTCCTGCCGCAGCTGGGGCGGCTTCAACCTGTTTGCTGCGCTGGAGAGCTGCAAGGACCTGCTGCTGGGCTTCGGCGGCCACGAGCTGGCCGCGGGCTTCACCATCCAGGAGGAGAATATCCCCGCCTTCCGCCAGCGCATGAACGACTATGCCCGCAGCTTCCGCGGCGGGCAGGCTCCCGTGTCCGAGCTGGACGTGGATGTGGCCATCACCCACCCCTCCGCGGTGACGTTGGAGGAGCTGGAGGCTCTGTCCGCGCTGGAGCCCTACGGCAGCGGCAATGCCCGCCCCGTATTCTGCCTGCTGGGTGCCACGCTGCTGCGCACCCAGAACGTGGGCCAGAACCGCCACCTGAAGCTGCGCCTCGGCAAGGGCAGCGCCCAGTTTGACGGCATCTTTTTCTCCACCGTGGCCGAGGACTGCGGCTGCCGCACCGGTGACCGCGTGGATGCCGCCTTCTATTTGCAGATCAACGAGTTCCGCGGCAGCCGGACGGTGCAGCTCCAGATGGTGGACCTGCGGCCGTCCCTGTACCCCAGCGGACGGGAGCAGGAGGGCCTTGCCCTGGCGGACCGCTGCACGGCCCATCAGTCCCTGATGATACGGGACGCCCGCCGCCTGCTGCCCACGCGGGATCAGTTCGCCGCCGCCTGGCGCTTTCTGGAGCACACGGTACCGGAGTCCGGCCTCACCACCGGCTATCTCCCGCTGCTGCGGGCGGTGGCGGCGGAGCTGGGCAAAACCGAGCCGTTCCCCCGGGCGTCCCTGTGTCTGGAGGTATTTGCCGAGCGGGGACTTTTGACCATGGAGCATCAGGACGATGACGTGACCATCCGCCTGCACCGCGGGAAGAAAGTGGTGCTGTCGGAGTCACCTCATCTGCTGTGGCTCCGCCAGATGACGGAGAAGGGAGGCACTGTACAATGACCATGACACCCCAGGAGATGTACGATCACCTGATCGAAACAGTGAGATCATATAACCCGTCCGCCGGCTTCGACCAGATCCGCGCCGCCTACGAGTACGCCGCCGCCCACCACGCCGGACAGAACCGGAAGGACGGCTCGCCGTTCATCACCCACCCGCTGGCCGTGGCCCAGATCGTGGCGGAGGAGCTGCACCTGGACACGGAGTCCATCGTGGCGGCCCTGCTCCACGACACCATCGAGGACACCGACGCCACCCACGAGGAGATCAGCAAGCTGTTTTCTCCCACGGTGGCGGATCTGGTGGAGGGCGTCAGCAAGCTGACCCGTGTCCACTACACCTCCAAGGAGGAGGAGCAGATGGAGAACCTCCGCAAGATGCTGATGGCCATGGCCAAGGATATCCGGGTCATCCTCATCAAGATCTCCGACCGTCTCCACAACATGCGTACCATGGAGTACCAGACGCCGGAGAAGCAGAAGCAGAAATCCTTCGAGACCATGGAAATTTACGCTCCCATCGCCCACCGCCTGGGTATGCAGCGCATGAAGTGGGAGCTGGAGGATCTGTCCCTGAAATATCTGGACCCCGTGGGCTACCGGGAGATCATCGAGGCGCTGGACGAGAAGGCGGCGGAGTACGACGGCTTCATGTCCGCCATCCACGACCAGATCACCACCCGCCTGCGGGAGGCCGGCATCGACGCCACGGTGCAGGCCCGCATGAAGCACCCCTACTCCATCTACCGCAAGATGTACACCCAGAACAAGTCGCTGGACGACGTGTTCGACCTGTTCGCTTTCCGCGTCATCGTGGACACTGTGGCGGACTGCTATAACGTTCTGGGCCTGATACACGACCTGTATAAGCCCATTCTGGGCCGTTTCAAGGACTATATCGGAACCCCCAAGCCCAACATGTACCAGAGCCTGCACACCACGGTGGTGGGCGAGAGCGGCATCCCCTTCGAGGTACAGATCCGCACCAAGGAGATGCACGAGGTGGCCGAGTACGGCGTGGCCGCCCACTGGAAGTACAAGCAGAACGGCCAGGGCGCCGGTGACGAGCGCAGCTACGAGTGGGTGCGCCGCCTGCTGGAGAATCAGGAGGGCACCGATGCCGAGGACTTTATCCACTCCCTGAAGGTGGACATGTTCGCCGATGAGGTGTTCGTGTTCACCCCCAACGGCGATGTCATCAACCTGCCCGCCGGCGCCACGCCCATTGACTTTGCCTACACCATCCACTCCGCCGTGGGCAATCACATGACCGGCGCCAAGGTCAACGGCCGCATCGTCCAGTTCGATTACCACCTGCGCAACGGCGATGTGGTGGAGGTCATGACCAGCAAATCCGCCCACGGTCCCAGCCGCGACTGGGTGAAGATCGCCCGCTCCAGCAACGCCCGCAGCAAGATACGCCAGTGGTTCAAGCGGGAGAAGCGGGATGAGAACATCGTCAACGGCCGCCAGAGCTTCGAGTCGGAGCTGAAGCGCACCGGTGTGACGCTGAAGGAGCTGACCAACGAGGAAAACCTGCCCAATGTCCTGAAAAAACTGAGCTACAACAGCCTGGACGATATGTACGCCGCCATCGGCTACGGCGGCGTCTCCGCCCTGAAGGTCATGGGCCGCCTGCGGGAGGATATCCAGCGTATCCTCCACCAGCACCAGACAGAGCGTCAGGCCGAGGTGCCCGTGGCGGATCAGCCCCAGCAGACCCGCCCCGCTGTGCCTCAGCGCGCCAAGGGAGAGCAGGGCATCGTGGTGGAGGGCCTTACCAACTGTCTGGTGAAGTTCTCCAAATGCTGCACCCCCGTGCCCGGGGACGACATCGTGGGCTTCATTACCCGCGGCTATGGCATCTCCGTCCATCGGGCGGACTGCCCCAACGCCGACCCCGCCCGCCGCAAGCCGGAGGAGGCCGGCCGCTGGATCAAAGTCTCCTGGGGCGGCAACACCCGGGAGAGCTACCGTACCACGCTGGAGGTGGTGGCCAAGGACCGCCTGAACCTGATCGTGGACATCTCCACGGTGCTGTCCAGCACCAAGACCCACGTCTCCTCCATGAACGCCCGCAGCACGCCGGACGGCTTTGCCCTTATTACGCTGGACACTGATGTGTCCGACAGCCGGCAGCTGCAAACGGTCATGCGGAGGATCGAGCAGATCTCCGGCGTCATGCGGGTCACCCGCCCCGCCGGTTAAACCAGAAAAAGGAGCGATATGTCATGAGAGCAGTATTGACCCGCGTGAAGCACGCATCCGTCACTATCGACGGCGAAGTACACGGCCAGATCGGGGAGGGCTTCCTCATCCTGCTGGGCGTGACCCATGAGGACACCGAGGCCCAGGCCGTCAAGCTGGCGGACAAGCTCACCGGGCTCCGCATTTTTGAGGACGAAAACGGTAAGATGAACCGCAGTCTGGAGGACGTGAAGGGCCAGCTGCTCATCGTCTCCCAGTTCACGCTGTACGGCAGCTGCAAAAAGGGCCGCCGTCCCGAGTTCCTGTCCGCCGCACGGCCGGAGGTGGCCATCCCCCTGTACGAGAAGTTCGTCCAGCTCTGCCGGGACAAGGGCTTCCACACCGAGACCGGCGAGTTCGGCGCCTATATGCAGGTGGAGAGCCTCAACGACGGGCCGGTGACGCTGGTGGTGGACACCGATCAGCTGTAAGAAAGGAAGCGCCATGAAGATCACATCCATTCAGGTCGGCCCCATCATGACCAACTGCTACCTGCTGTGCGATGAGACAGCCGGCGTCTGCGCCCTCATCGACCCCGGCGACGACGCCGCCCGGGTGGCCCGTCTGGTAGAGCAGAGCGGCTGCACCCTGCAATATATCCTTCTGACCCACGGCCACTTTGACCACACCTCCGCTGTCCGCCCTCTGCTGGAGCAGTACCCGGACGTGCCGGTATATATCCACGAAAAGGACGCCGTGGATACGGAGCGCGGCGAGCTGCTGTTCCACAAGGTGGGGCCGGAGAACCAGCGCTACTATAAGGAGGGCGACACCCTGCCGCTGGGCGGGCTGACTCTCCGCGTGCTGGAAACGCCGGGTCACTCCGAGGGCTCCGTCTGCCTGCTGGTGGAGGGGCAGGGCGTGCTGTTCGCCGGCGACACGCTGTTCCGCTGCTCCTGCGGCCGGTGCGATTTCCCCGGCGGCGACTACCGGAAGATGCTGGCCTCTCTGGGCCGCCTGGCGGCACTGGAGGGGAACCTGCGGGTGCTTCCGGGTCACGACATGGAGACCACGCTGGACTACGAGCGCCGCGTCAACCCCTACATGCGGCAGGGGTCGGCGCGATGAAGCTGATCTTCCGCGGCCATGACGACCGCTATGCCATTGAGCAGAGCCTGCTGGCCTTCTTCCCCGAGGAGCGCCCCGTCTACGAGACAGCGGAGGCGGGGGAGGACGACTGCGCTTATGTCTCCCTGACGGAGGGCAAGCGCTATGCCACCGGCGTCACCAGCATTCATTATCATGGAAAAACGGCGCGGGGCGTCTCCCGCGCTGTTCTTACGGATGCCCCCGACGAGTACGAGCGGGAGCGTCTGCGTCAGCGCGCCCTGAAGCTGTCGTTCTTCAAGGCGGCGCGTGACATCACCGGCGTTACCCCCAGCTGGGGCGCCCTCACCGGCATCCGCCCGGGCAAGCTGGCCCGCGCTATGCTGGAGCAGGGCAAAACGGAGCGCGAAACGGACCGCGTCCTGCGTGACACCTACTTCGTCTCGCCGGAGCGCCGCCGCCTGGCCATCGAGACGGCCCGGGCCGGCCTGAAGGCCAAACGCGACCTGCGCCCCGATGAGATCTCCCTGTACGTGGGCATCCCGTTCTGCCCCACCCGCTGCGCCTACTGCAGCTTCGTGTCCGCATCGGTGGAGAAGTCCTTCGGCCTGATGGAGCCCTATCTGGCATCGCTGGAACAGGAGATCACCGACGCTGCCCGCATGGTGGCGGAGACGGGCCTGCGCATCAAGTCCTTCTATATGGGCGGCGGCACGCCCACCACCCTGTCGGCCCGGCAGATGGATCACCTGCTGACCCATCTGAACCGCAGCTTTGACCTCACCGACTGCGCGGAGTACTGCATCGAGGCGGGCCGCCCCGACACCATCACACGGGAGAAGCTGCAGGTCCTGCTGGACCACGGCGCGGACCGCATCAGCGTCAACCCCCAGTCCATGGAGGACGCGGTGCTCCGGGCCATCGGCCGCAAGCACACGGCGGCGGACATCGAGGCGACCATGGCGCTTGCTGCCTCCATGGGGTTCCCCCATGTGAACATGGACCTCATCGCCGGCCTGCCCGCCGACACGCCGGAGGGCTTTCGCCGCACGCTGGACAAGTGCCTGACCTTCGGCGCGGACAACATCACCGTCCATACCCTCAGCCTGAAAAAGGGCAGCCGTATTTTGCTGGAGGGCCTGCCCATCCCCTCGGCGCAGGACGTGTCCGCCATGCTGGACTACGCCAACGAAGCCCTGCGCGCCGCCGATTTCACCCCCTACTACCTCTACCGCCAGAAGTATATGTCCGGCAGCTTCGAGAACGTAGGCTGGTGCATATCCGGCGCGGAGGGACTGTATAATATCTACATCATGG
>ERZ773178.4400-NODE-4400-length-10652-cov-3.453053_pt1 | contig 10652 bp, 6 predicted proteins | sample MGYA00580533_ERZ773178 | MGnify/ENA primary metagenome ERZ773178 (study PRJEB29015, sample SAMEA2737859) | human gut metagenome | biome: human gut; feature: human-associated habitat; material: faeces | place: China | collected 2012 ...
TAAGCATTCCGAACCATGAGCCTATTTTCAATGTAGGCGACCAGCTATTTATCGTCTGCTCTGAAGAAGATGCACCCGCCATTACCGTATTCATCGGTAAGGAAGTAGATATAGACTGGGAGAAACAAGATCTCCCAATGGTATCCCGCCGTATCCTGGTCACCAAACCGGAAATCAACGGAAAGACGCTGGGTTCTATGCACTTCCGTAGTATGTACGATGTCAATGTAACCCGTGTCAATCGTTCCGGTATGGACTTGTTTGCTGATCCCAACCTGATACTGCAAGTAGGCGACCGTGTTATGGTAGTAGGCCAGCAGGATGCAGTAGAGCGTGTAGCAGGTGTCTTAGGTAATCAATTGAAGCGCTTGGATACTCCGAATATCGTAACTATTTTCGTAGGTATTTTCCTGGGTATCCTTTTGGGTAGTCTTCCTATCGCATTCCCCGGTATGCCGACACCATTGAAACTTGGTCTGGCAGGTGGTCCGCTGGTAGTTGCAATCCTTATCGGACGCTTCGGTCATAAACTCCACCTGGTGACTTATACCACCATGAGCGCCAACCTGATGCTTCGTGAAATCGGTATTGTGCTGTTCCTTGCCAGTGTAGGTATAGATGCCGGCGCCAACTTCGTACAAACGGTTGTCGAGGGTGATGGATTACTTTATGTAGGTTGTGGTTTCTTAATTACCGTCATTCCGTTACTCATTATCGGTGCTATCGCCAGACTATATTATAAAGTAAACTATTTTACCCTCATGGGATTGATTGCCGGTAGTAATACCGACCCTCCCGCATTGGCGTACGCCAATCAGACAACATCCGGAGATGCTCCGGCAGTAGGTTACTCTACTGTTTATCCATTATCTATGTTCCTCCGCATTCTGACGGGACAAATGATATTACTGACAATGATGTAAATCAAGCTTAGTTTATATAAATGATAAAGCCGGCTAACTCCATAAGAGGAATAGCCGGCTTTATTTTATTTACTACCCAGTCAGTTTCTCCGAATCAAAACCTTAATTGTAACTTCTTAGCCACAAATTCTTCTACAAACCGTACTGTTTCTTCAATCCCTAAAGAAGACGAATCAATACACAGATGATAAGTAGCTGCCGCTCCCCATGTCTTATAACTATAATAATTATAATATTCCGAACGTCTTTTATCGGCTTTCTCTATCATCTCTTCCGCCACTTCTTCATTCACATTATGAATCCGGCAAAGACGTATGATACGGTCTTCTTTGGAAGCCGAGATAAAAACATTGGCACAACGGGGATGTTCCCTTAAAATATAGTCAGCACAGCGCCCTACAAACACACAGGATTTTTCTGCCGCCAAACGACGGATAACGTCACTCTGTACCTTGAACAGTGCATCATTACTCAAACAATTGTTACAAGGCATGGCTCCCTCACTGATAAAGGGGAAACGCATACCAAATAATCCGCCGATAATTCCCTGCGAAGCTTTCTCGTCCGCCTTCTCAAAAAACTCTTTGCATAATCCGCTCTCCTCAGATGCCAGATTAATCAGTTCTTTATCGTAAAAGTCAATGCCCAGACGAGCAGCCAGTTTCTCTCCTATTTCTTTTCCGCCGCTACCTAGTTGGCGACCGATATTAATGACATAATTACCGTTCATAGTAAACTTAATTTTATGGTTGTGTAGCAAACATACGACTTTTTTCTAAAACTCACATCATCAAACGAAAGTTATATTTAAAAGTGACGATGAAATATCCCTTTATTTCCTGCGTACGATACTCATAAAAGCCATCAGAAGTAGCCATACGCCCATAACTTTTTTTCTTTCCCAGAATATCCGCCCAATAAGCCGACAATTCCGCTTCCTTCTTCTTCAGGAAACGCCATGTAGCACCGGCATTCCACAATATTTCATCATCTTCCCCTTTCTGAATATTCGTTCCGCTACGAAGATTATACGTAGCATCTGTGCGCAACTGCAACCCGAAAGGAAAATCAACATAACCATTCAGACCGAAATTATAATAACGCGTATAGGTATCATTATCGTTCAAAGAATTAAGCGAGTATTGGTAATTCCAGGAAGTAGATAAGTCAATGCCTCCCCAAGAAGGTTGATAAGATGCCTGTGCCTCACAATTCAATCCGGTATCACGGGTTGTACTCTTTTCCGGCTGTAAGCTTTTATCTTCATTAATCATACCTACACGGTTACTATGATTACCGGACATATCCAATCTTAAAGAGAAATGTCCAAAACGTTTCCACCAGCTAGCCCCTCCGAACAAATTCCAATTACCGTTTATATTGACCGGATACGTTTCGCGTCCACCGGTCTGCACGTCATATATCATGACTTGTGTAACACTGTTTTGCTCCACCTGTCCGCCTAGGTTTGCAGATATACCTTTAGGTGAGTTCTGAAAATTCAGACGTATATTATGACTAAACATCTGCTTCAAGTCAGGATTTCCACGGGTGATATACAGCGGATTGCTATTATCCGTCAACGGCATCAAATCCGACAAAGAAGGCTGCCGGGTGTTACCGTTATAATTCAGGCTGACACGCATCTCTTTCTTCCGCCAGCTCATCCATATCATAGGTTGGAAATCAATCATATTCATGGCAGTATCCGCATAAAGTTTCCCTACTTTCCGATCAATGGTACGACTTTGCGGCGTAACCCCCAGTGATGCGTTAAACATCCATGTGTTATCCGAATAGTTGACTTCTACATTCAGGTCGTGCCCATTACTGCGGCTGTGGCTACGGTTGCTCAAACTATCTACATACCCCGCCTCGTAACCGGAAGGTAACTCACCGTAAATATCCGAACTCGCCAGGGAAGACAATTCATAAGTATCGCGGTTACTCCGTTCATACCGAGTACTCCAGTTATATGCCACCCGCAGACGTACCTTCTTTCCGACAGGTTGAGTAAACGAAAGTCCCACCCTCCAGGAATTATTGCGCTGGGGTGACTTCAAATACTGGTTACGATAAAGTACCGAGTCATTCCCATTCTTATCCTTCAAGCGAAAATAGGTAGTCTCGGAAAGAGAGAAACTTTCATTATTTCCCCACGAATCGGAATTCTGAATATTCAGTCCCAGAGTTGTTCCTTTTTCGTTCAGGCGTCTCATCACTCCCATTGCCCAATGGTAGCGGTGGGATTCATTTTCCGACCGTGACCGATTCTCACTACGGTTCACCTTTATATCCCGGGGAACAGACTCAAAATCACTGAACAAGTTCTCATGGTTTACGCCGGGAGGAGCGTCAAAAGAAGCACTCTGACTGTTACTTTCATTTTGATTAGGAGTATACCCGAAATTTCCACTGAAGTTGACACGCGTGCTTTTATCTACTTTCCACTCTCCCATCAAGCTGGAATTGACCGACCGTCCTTTAGAGTTTCCTTCGTTGGCAGAGGCCGAATATTGGTTGCCACCAGTCAAATACTGCTCCTGATACATAGAAGATATATTCCCATTCCTGTTAAGATTATAATTCACATGGCCATTCAAAGAAAACTTTCCGCCAAATTTATGTGCCATATTCAATCCCAGCGAATTATTGATATTATCTTTGTATGTACTGTTCTGATATCTATTAGTAGAACGGGCTATAAAAGACAGGTTTTCCCCATTCTTACGGAAATAATTCACTTGTGCCTCCAGATCCTTCTTCTTATTATTGCCATACCCTACCGTCGCATTTGTCAGCCAAGTCTTATTCAGTTCATCCTTGGTTTGCAAGTCAAGCACATATTTCTTTTCTCCCGAACTGATTCCTGTAAATTCTTCCTCTTTTGATTTCTTGTCGTACACCTTTAACTTGCTAATCAAGTTTGCCGGCAGATTCTCAAGCGCGGTCTTTTTATCTCCTGAAAAGAAAGACTCCCCATTTACATTAATTTCGCTGATAGGCTGACCGTTGTAAGTCAATGAATGGTCTTTTTTGTTATACACCAGTCCGGGAATACGTTTCACCAAGTCTTCCAGATAAGCTCCTTCGGGAGTTTTGTAGGCAGAAGCATTGATAACAGTCGTATCTCCTTCCATAACCACTTCCCTCAATTTTCCGGTCACTACCACCTCATCAATCTGAAGGTCATCATCCCTCAGTACGATAGTGCCCGCATTTATAGATACGGAATCTCCCAATGCACGGTAGAAAGACTGCATTCCCATAAATGAAACCTTCAACAGATATTCTTTCTTTTTCTGTGGCTGATAAGTTAGAGTAAATCGACCGTTTTTGTCACTTGCCGTACCTTTTACAAAAGCAGAGTCCATCTTTTCCAAGACGACAATACTGGCAGAAGGCAAAGATTGTTTCCTTTCACTTCCGGTTTCCAGCATTTGTACCCTTCCCCTGACAGTCCTCACCTGTTGCGCATACACTATTGTATGCATACAAAATAACAGTAAAAGTAATCCGCCCAGTCTGCAAATTTTCATGTCAATAGCAGTATAAGTCTATATTTTAGTTTGAGTCTTAGTAAACAATGTAAAATTAAGGAGTTTCTTTAGAAAGCTTACTATTTTATTCATTTTATTAAAACAAATTACATTCCAATCACACAAGGTCACAATATAAACTAACAAAAAGACTTCCTCCACATATAAAAATATACTCTTTGAGAAGAATATCCTTTTTATAGAGGAAGAAGTCTCCCTATCAACAAAAACTATCAATTAGAAACTCATGATCACTTAAAATTCTCCGTAAAGAAAACTCCTGCCGGAAAACTATTCTTATTTTTTATATCAAACTGTAAAGCCGGTGTTTTATTGAAATCAAAAATAGCAATATCATTGGTTTTATAATCTGCATATCCTTTCAGAGTGGCAAAATAAACTTCCCCGCTCACCGGATCAACTCCCAAACTATTATAATAGATCCCTGCATCCTCCACATACTCTTTTATATCAGCAACTTCTTCCGTCTCATTCTGAGAAAAAATATGCCGATATAGCTTAAAGCCGGCATTACTGAAATAGATAATATCATCTTTAGCAGAAAAAGCAGGGGCAACTCCCCACCCGGCACCAATACTGACATTCAAAGTATGAGAATCAATAGTCTTATAATCAACCGGACTGACTTTTATAATACTCGCAGGCTTTGTACATGAAACCCACAAATTTCCATCATATGTTTTAGCAACACCGGATAAAGCGCTTTCAAAAGAAACAGTATGTATAACAGTCCCGTTTTGAATAACAAAAAGTTGCTTATTGCCCATCACAAAAGCTTTGTCTCCAACCACAGCCATACGATTTTTCAAAGCGCCTTTCGTCCCCTCAACAAAAGTCAGAACTTCGGTGGAAGTATCCAGCATATAAACTCCATTATTATCACGAATATAAAGATTCTCTCCGACTACAGCCAAATTGGACGGCCAGGACAAAGTAGTATTATCATAAACCTTTTCTTTCTCCAAACTAGTAGCATTCGCAATAGTCAGCAGCCCTTCACCACCATTTTTGGCTCCATTTTGAGAAAGTATATACATCTTATTATCACTGATAAACAGGTCTTGACAGACATTACCAAGCAAAGTTTGATTTACCCGATAATATGCACTATCTACCGCTATGCCTTTTGAATCCACAAAAGTCAAAGTTCCGGTTTCATTCCCCATATTTCCTTCATTCAAAATAAAGGCACCTTTGCCAAACCGCCCTTCCACCTTGGCTGTCATAGTCGTTTGAAGGTTTTCTCCCTTATCATCCGATACCGCCAGTCCTATAACATACTCTCCAGTCTTAGGCTGTGAAAACTTATATGTTGAAGCGGTTGAAACTTCCTTTCCGTCTACTGTCCACAAATATCTCATCGCCCCAGACAGATTTTCAATCCGGGCATCCAGATACAATGTATCTAACTGCGCAATCACATTACTTTCCGATTCACTCCCGATCCATACAGATGAGTTCAAATTTTCCTCCTCATCACATGCTGTAAAAACCAGTCCCAAGGCAACAACTGCCAATACAAAATACCTTTTCATTTCAAATTCTTATTATCAATTATTTCTTAACTTATTTGCGGGTATCGATATCAACTCCTAAAACATGCAAATCCTCAACCCCTGATATCTCAGTAGAACATTCACCTAACCAACCATTTTCCTGATTGACACCGGTATATATCTTTATGAAATCAATTCCCGGCAAATGTACCTTCTGACCTTTTGAATTTACTGCCCAATCTATATCAATAGCAGACTCATCTTTAGTGTTCACCTCATTATCAGCATAACCATAACGGAACTTATACAAAACAAAATAATTACCTTGTCCACTTTCATCAACAGCATTTTGAGGTAAACAAGTCCCTTTAAATGTTATCTTATCTTCTTTTATCCATTCCGGAAAATAACACTGATTATGAAATGTATTTTTCACTTTATATCCCGAATTTCCCCGGTTATCTTCCCACCGGATATATTTCTCTCTTTCTTCCGAAGTTTCCGGTTCTTTTTCCGGACGATAATAAGTGATTTCATAGTTTCGATAAGTCTCCACATCATTTCCCGCAGCTACAGCCTTGTCATACCATAATTCCAGTGCAGCGTCTTCATGAGCACTACCGGCAATCTCATACCATTCGTCCTCATCCGGCATACCATTCTGATTTTTATCATAAGCTACCATGATCACTCCCGGCTCACAACTTCCTCCCTCCGGTGCATCAGAGTCTGGATTGGCCGCAGAATAAAAAGCATTGCCAAGTACCCGGAAATCGCGTTTTCCGGTAACATTAGTTATTGTATGGTCAAAACCTACTACGACATATCCTCCGAACCCTCCTAAAGAAATCATCCCCTTTTTATTGTTACCGATAGCTGCCAATACTTTTTCGTTCATAACCTCTTGTGTGTCTCCTTCGTCATATGTCGGCAACGCATTAGTAAATTGTCCCACGGCCGGAACAAAATCAAGAACTTTAGTGATATAAGCCGTTGCTCCTTCAGGAGCCGGTTCGATATTATCAAAAGTTACTGTGACCGCAAAAAGATAATCATAATGATTCTCACCTTGTGACGCACGTAAAATCAGTTCGTATTCTCCTACCTCCTCAAACATATACTCCAAATCTTTTGTCCGGGCAATTTCACTGCCGTCCAGCAACCATAAATAAGAGATCCCTTCATCCGACTCACTTTCAACCCGTACCTTCAACAGTTGATCAACAACAACCGCAAAGCCACCCTCCGGTTGCGACACACGGATGTCTTCCTTTTTCAGTAGGTAAGGCTCCGAAGCATCTTCTCCATCATTACATCCTGTGAATACAGTTCCTACAAACAAAGAAACTGCAATGACTAATGCTAGTCTTAAAATTTTCCTGTCCATTTTTATTCATTATTAGTTATTGAAATGTTTTCGTTGTAAAAGCAAAATGAGCCGGTATATCCCCCGCCCTGACTTTCCATCTTTTCTTTCCTTCAGGACTGAAACAGTAGAGATAACCGGGTACAACATAACTTTTTGCATCCGTTACAAATATTTCTTTGGTCTCGGGATTTACAGCTATCCCATACGGAATTGTTATTTCTGTTTCAGTTCCATCAGTAATAAAATTGCGGGATACTATTTTATTTTGTTTCACGTCATAGAGGGCGTAAGTAATAGTATTACTTTCCGTCACATAACTCCATTCTACACTTGTCATGTAAATCGAATCTCCACTCAAACACATTTCACTGGCAGCAATTCCCAAATTTCCTGTCACACGATCTGTCTGAGTATCTATAATAAAAACATCCGATCCCGTTCCATAATAATCTCCTCTCGAACTCACATATATACGGCCGTATCTATCCAGTTTCATACGGTGAAGATTTATAGCTACATCAATTGTTTTAATAACTTGAAAAGTCTTCAAGTCAATCACCGATACCGTCCGGTCATAGTCCGGAAAACGATAACCGCCGGAATTGGCAACATAAAGTTTTCCATCTTTTATTACCATTTCTTCCGGTTGATAGCCGACTACCACTTCACGGGTTACAGCCAAACTTGTCGTATCCACTTCAACCACTTTTCCCGGACGCGCATTGGGATCTATTCCGACAGGGCCTGCATAAGAACTTACATAAGCCTTTCCATCATTAAAAGTGATATACCGGCAATTTGTCACATTTATTTGCCCCAGATGTTGTGCCGTTTCCACATCCATCACCTCTATAAAATTCGAGCAATTGATTACGGCATACAGCTTATCTCCATAAATCTGCAAATCATTTCCAACATCCCCCAGTTCTTTCACTACGGACGGATTCCGCTCGGCATAAATATTACGATGATACTTACCGGTAGTGCTGTCATAAAAATCAAGCGTACACTTATTACTTCCCATATTTCCTTCATTGAGAAGATACATTCCTTTAATACTGACGCCCCCTAAAGGATCCTTGCCAACATCTATCTCGTCAGAAGGTAGAACCGGAAGCTCGCCCCGACAAGCCAGTAAACAACAGCCTGTTAATATACCAAGCAAGACACGCGAAAGAATATTATTCACAATCATATCGTTAAGTTTAAAATGAATTTAAAGTTAGTTCCGGGCATCGGATAGGACCTCACCACCTCATATTGTTGATTAAAAATATTGTTTACTTCCAAGGTCAACTTGAAATCATACTTTCTCCAACTGAATTTCTTTGCCAAAGAAAAATCACTTGTATACCAAGGAAGACGATAATTCTCCGGAGTATTGGCCGAAACGTCATAGCGCTCTCCCGTATATATAAAGCTATAATTCAATTCCCATGATTTATATCCGGCATTTAATATAGCCGAGCCACTATGCCAGGGAATATACGATATTTGCCCCCCATACGTATCTTTATCCGACTTATCAGTAAAATCCTGTGCTTTCTGATACGTATATGATAACCGGCTGTCAAATACCCAATCGTTACCAAACTTCCAAAGTCCTTGCAAAACGACATCCACTCCTTTTATTTTAACAAGTCCCATATTAATCATTGTCCAACGAAAGAAATTATTGGTAGGAGTAGCTATTATTTTATTTTCCACCTCATTATAATACGCATCCAATTGCACATTCAGTGCTTGCAGCCAGGTTCCGGAAGATAATTTCTGATAAGTGAATCCTAGGTTATACTGATTAGTATACTCAGGTTTCAGCTTTATATTCCCTATAAATGTATAATACAAATCGTTTAGGGTTGGCATGCGAAAGATGTTCTTGTAAAAACCTCGTAAATGGAAATTTGTTTTACGTATAGGTTTCCAGGAGGCCACAACGGTGGGAGTGATCTGCTTTTTATTTTCCATAGACATTGTGTCTGTACGAACATGATCGGATACAAATGTACCCAATACACTGGCCTGTAACTTGAACTGTTCGAAGTTCAGAGCACTTGCTATGGAAACAAGTGTGGTGTGACGATTCGGGTAAGGAAATTTGTACAGGTCAGCATCTAGTTTATTCCATTGATAGTCTAATGCAATGGATGCACTCCAATATTTATTGAAAGAGTATAAGTTGGCAACAGAAAGATAAATTTCTTGTTGTCGGTAATGGTTTTCTACGTACATCAAGCTGGCATCTTTATTCGGATCGGCCAGATAATGTAAATAATCATAGGCATATTTCCCATTGACTAATAGTCCGTATTTATCTGAGAAATGTTTTTTAAAAGATGATTGAATAAATAGGTTGGTATCCCATTGGCGGTCTTCATGAAACAGTTTATTCCGGACCATAGCTCCGGGAAGTCCTCTTTCTGAATGATAAAAATAGGCTTTTCCTTTCCATTCACCTTTGTTGATTTTTCCATATAAGCCACTTTCCACCCGGATGGAGTTAACATCTCCATTTTTACGTACTGCGGTTGTATCGTATCCTCCGGTTGTTTTATAGCGATATTTATAACGCCCGGTGGTATACATGTATTCGGAACTTAAAGATGCAGAAAGGCGTTCGTTTAATTTTTGCTCCCAAAGTACGGAAGGATTGATAACTCCGAAGGAACCGGTCTTAAAATTTCCTCGAATATTATATTGTTTGTTTCCATTGAATCTTGGTATACGACTTTGCAAATAAACGGTACCTGCTGATCCGAAATCTTTAGCAGACTGGAATATGGCACTGCGTTGTCCGTTGTATAGGGAAACTGCCTCCATATTGTCAAGAGAAAAACGACCGAGGTCAATTTGCCCATTCTGGGCGTTTCCCAGTTCAATGCCATCGTAAAATATACCAACATGGTTCGTTCCCATACTTCGTATGTTAACGGTTTTTAGTCCACCTATTCCTCCAAAGTCTTTAATTTGCACTCCAGAAAAATAACGTATGGCATCTGCAACAGAATGTACTGATAGTTTTTCCAATTGTTTTCCTTCCATGATTTGTACAGGAATAATTTCTTTAGACGATACTTTAGATGAAGTAATAGTAACTTCATCTATATGATAAATGCGCAACGTATCTATTTTATTTTGTTGCGCATGTAATAATGCATTCAGTGTCAGGAATATTCCTGTGAACCACTTAGCTTTGATTCCCATGCGTTAATTTGTTTGATAATGGTTTATACCTTTAATTATCAAATTGTTTAAGTTATTAGATATATATGAAATAAAGAAGCTGATACTTGTTGTTAAAGTA
>ERZ773178.4407-NODE-4407-length-10639-cov-13.128118_pt1 | contig 10639 bp, 10 predicted proteins | sample MGYA00580533_ERZ773178 | MGnify/ENA primary metagenome ERZ773178 (study PRJEB29015, sample SAMEA2737859) | human gut metagenome | biome: human gut; feature: human-associated habitat; material: faeces | place: China | collected 2012 ...
CACCCACCGAAATGCTCTTGCGGTACGCAAATCGGCGTCTTTGAAATGCCCGCCGCTGTTCCATTCAAAGGTGCAGTCTGCACCGCGCGCTATAAGCTGACTGTGCAGAGTGCGGATATTATCCCCCACCACAGCCATGACAGCGTTTTTCGTGTGTTCTTCCTTGTCGCCAAGGCTCAGATAAATGTGCTGCGTCTGTATCGGGCGCTGCTGTTCAAACTCCATCCAGTCCGGAAACCACACCGAGGGCGAGGCGGCGGCGACACCGTAGAACAGATTTGTCTGGGTGGAGGTCCACAAAGCAAACAGCCCTGCCAGCGAGTAGCCGCCCAGAATGATTTTGACGTTTTCCGGGAGATTGAACTGTTGTTTCAGCGTTGGCACGACCTGTTCTGTCAGAAAGCGCAGGGTGCCCCCAGCATTTCCACCGAAACCTTGCTTTCCCCAGACAGCAGGGGCTTCCCACGGGGAAAGTGCATCGTTCCAGCTTTCCACCGGGATGGCCGCAAACAGAAACGGATGCGCTGCGCCCTGTGCAATGGCTGCAACTTCGTTGTCCATGCGCTGCAATTCGTGTTCATCCGTCATCTGAAGCAGAAGATATTCGGCGCAGTCTACGCCGTAAATACGGCAGGGTCTATCTCCGATTTGAACTTGCTTTGCGGTCACGGCAACTGCCTCCTGAAAAATTTTTGATGAGTTCAGTATAACAGCTGCGAGCGGAATTGACAATTCAGATGGATGCAATAGCTTCTGCAAGCAGTGCTTCGTGGTACCATTCTGGTACGCCGAAGCTCTCTTGCAAGCAATGTCTTTGTATATACAAAGCCCCTTGCCTTGCAAGAGCTTGTTGGGCACAGCCCAAACCTGTTGTTCTGCATCGTGCCGATGCAGGCTTCGCGTTTCTGCAAAACGCTCTTTCAGCACGCTGTAAGAGTGCACAGCCATCACGGTTCCGTGATGTTCACAGGGATTGGGACTGCATCCCAACAAGCAGAATACGCACGGCAAATTTGCAATGCCATGCGTGTTTGAGCCTTTGTATATACAGAGGCACTGCTTGCTGGAGCAATCCACAATCCAAAACTTGTTTTTTGTGGAAAGAAGAAATTTTGAAACTAGCAACCATTATTACGCTTTTCAGACAGTAATGAGATAGCTTCTCCGAGAAGATTGTGAATCTCAGGTCGGTCTGCTATTTTAGCATATAGACCCTTCATATTTAGCAGAAGATAGTCTAGCCGACAGATTTGACGATCGAGCTCTAATTGCTTATAGAAATCAGTTACTTCACTTGGTTGTCCATCCACAACCCTTATGTAATATAGTTCATCTCTAAAAAAAGCATTCCGTATACCATCGTGATCTGGATGTAATAATGATCGAATCTCAGGTTCTATTAAGAAGTCGCTCTTATTATGGTTGCATGTCTGACAAGATAATACGATGTTGCTAATATCCCCTGCAGCCGCTTTATTAACAAAGCAGTCTGCTGATTGGGGGATAAAGTGATCGATTTCAAACATTGTCTTTGGAATGATTTTTATCGAAGTACCACAATAGGCACACTTTCCATTGTAGATTTTTATAAAGTCTTTCTTGTAGGTGCCCTCATTCTTTGAAACATACGCATGAATATCCTTTGCACGTGGGTGCTGTGTACGGAATGAATCCATGAAAATTTTCTTGTCTTCTAATATGTTGCCATATCCGGGGCAATATTCTGTATCTCTGTAATCTTTACTCATTGATTATTTTTGACATCTCCTGAAAAGCGAGTACAAGTTTATCGATATCTGCTGCGGTAAGACTATCATATGCTGCGGTGCCATTCAAGGAACCAAGTACCCGTTCTTTTATAATCGGCTCCCAACTGTCGTTGCTCTTAAATCGAATTGCCAAATTGCGATAAATTTTCACTTGTTCAATTGCATGTTTGATAATATCAGGAAGAATATGATCATAGTATTCCTTTGCAGCTAATCCACATTTGGGATTGAATTTTGCAATGGTTTTGACAGAATCATCCTCACCATTTTGAGTAATAACTACAACTTCGATAAATGGAAATTGCTTTTTTAAAATAATCTTGAACTCTTCTCCGGAAAATTTCCCATCGGTTGCAGAATTGTTTTCAAAAAGCCGCGAGTCAATCAGAATGATATTTGCCGTAGCCACTTGAGGATTTTCTAGTAGACTTTTGTATCCTTCAGCTGGTTTGAATTCGTGTTCAGATATATTAAGGACTACATCACTTTGCAGAGCGTTTTTTAAGTCCTTGTCTAAATATTCGCTTAGTTGTGAATCAATGTCATCATCGATATAAAGTAAATTATATTCCTCCATTACAATGAACCTCCAATCGAAAACTCGGCAAAAAATCCTTTTGTACCGCGAATATCCAAAATTTGACCACCAGACATATTTACGGTGTTATTGACGATCCACATTCCGAGACCATGACCGTTTTTTCGGGTTGTTTCGTGAACCTCTAAAATTTTCATAGGATTATTCTGATACTTTTGGGCTAAGCCTACACCATTATCGGAATATGAAAATTTCAGCAAACCATCTTCTAATGAACCCTGAATTATAATATTCAGATGGTTGCTCTTTTCATTTTGCTGAATACTATTTAGTATAAGATTGTCAAAAATAACATGAAGCACGTCCTCAGATAGATAGTACTCAATATCAGAAGCTACTCTAATACATATCGATATCCACGCATAATCTCGTTCCCAACTCTCTTTTATACGGTTTAAAAGTACTATTATAGATTGCATTCCAGGCTGAAATTGACGCTTTTCGATTTCTGAAAGCATTGTATCCATAAAAGAAACAATCTTAGCACATTTTTCACGTCCCTTTTCAAGAAGTACGGGAACATTTTTATACGCCTTCTTTGTCTTTTCTGGCGATAAAAGCTCATCCCACATTCCATATTCTTGCAGTGCGGCAATAATATAATCTGTATTCGCTGAAATCGAATTACGATCGTTTCTCATTTCATGGGCAATAGAAGAAGCTTTCAGGCCGGTTGTTGCAAGCACATTTAGAATACGGATGTCATACTTATAACGTTCCTCTACATTCGTCCGCTCTTGGCGAGCATCTTGACTTTCTTGGCGGTAGCTCTTGATTTCGTCAGCGAGTTGCATAGATTCTTGCACGGTAAGCGTAGGAACCAATTTTGGATTTTGAACGACTTTATCTGAAACGGGAGTTTTAGCAGGAATGGAAACAGATTCATTCTTGACATTAATATGTCTCACGATATCTTGACGGTACCGCTCAAACTCCTTAAATCCCAGCAAAATAATATCAACAAAGAGCTGATAATAAATATTTTCATCCAGACCTTGTCTATTAGATAAGTCTTGAAGCATCGCGTTGCGCCTTTTGTCGATTTCTATCTTTCCCGATATCTGGTTTTCACGAACTCTCCAAGCTCCTGTGGGATGTGAAGCTGCAGCGGGTGATTTACGGGAACGTTTTCCAAAACCTAACCAATCTTTTTTTCCGTCATAGGCGGATATACTGAAGGCATTTCTATACAGAATCACTCCGCCTGGCATTGGCGCAGGTAAACCGTGATGTTTATACAAAAATTTTTCACATTCAATGGATGATGGCTTCATACAAAAGAAAAAAGTGCCTGAGAAATCACCTAATTGAGATGCAATGTCTTCCAATTGTTCTTCCGTTAAATCATAATTGGATAATCCGGTTAGCTCGGTAACGATATCAACTTCACTTTCTTTTCTTTGGAGATTTATATTTGGACAATAATCCTGAGCAGAATCCAAAAATTCATCCGAATCAATTACTGTGTTCAGTGTTTTTTCATGGCTGTTATAATTTATAGAAATGCAAGAAAGACAATTCACGCCAAGAACTGGTTGAGGAAGATAGAAGGGAATATCGCCAGAAAAGTCTGGATGTGTCACAGAGATGTTCATAGCCCTGTCATTATAGGTTTTCGACAAGAAATTGACGAGATTTTCAATTTTCTTTTTGCCCCACTTTTCGCGCAATCCAGAGATTTTGATAGTAGTTCCCACGGATAATTTTGTTGAATCCTGCCGCATGGAAGATGAATTCCAATCTGTTTCCCAAATTATTCCTGCATTGGAATCCTTCTTTGTTTGAATCATTACATGATTGCCGAGTCGTGCCAAGGCAAAACGACCAACGCCTTTTGATCCGGCCAGAACTCGCTTCCGATTATTTGCATCAAAAATTTCATAAGATTTATCGCTTTTTCCAACATGCATCCATGCCGTTCTGATATTATTTTCGTCCATTCCTTGTCCGTCGTCAGCAATAACAAGCTGATCTCCTGAAAAAGAAATGTTCACATGCAGAGCTCCGGCGTCATAGGAATTTTTGACTAGTTCAAGAATAGCGGATTCGTCGTTTGTGAAGTTGTTCACACCCAGCAGATACGCAATTGTGCTGTCTTCAATTACATATTGTAAATGTTCCATGAAATCAAATCTCCTCAAACTGATAGTCGTTGATATCTTTGCAAGTTATTCGCTTGGATTTTCCGCTAACACTTAAGCCTTGGTTTGAAATATACTCCAAAAAATCTTTGCTTTGAAGGATTGTTAGCGCGTCTTGTAGACTGGATTTACCATCGGAAACGGTTATATAGATACCGGAATATGGGATGTCATCAGCTGCCAAATAATATACCTCAACAGTATTTGTTACTACTGTTGAGAGAAGAAGTTTTTCCTGATGGAGATGGCTTAAAGCCTGTGAGCGACCATATTCGTACCACTTTGCTGATTTGTCAGCATCACGCACAATGAGTTTGTCTTTGAAAGCGAGTAGGTGTTCGTATGTGTTTGGAAATCGAGATTTAAAATCATCTTCTTCATAGCGCATCAGGGTATCTTTTTCATCATAATAGTACGGGAAAATTATTTGTTCTTTTACATTGCGCCGGAGAGAGCGTGGAGCGGCACCTTTTCTTAAACATCCCGGTTCAATAGAGGCTTCTTCTTTTACAATAAATGCCTTATTTAATTGAGTTGCAACGGCTATAGATGCGTGATACCTGCTACCAAACCGGATTGTTTTTCTTCTGTTAATATCAGTATTCAAAAAAACCCATTTATCGCCTAAAAGTTTTTTTTTCACTTGAACGCTATTTGCTTTCGATGTGGCACGATAATTAATAGTTGCTATATTATCTCTGCTTTCATAAACCAGAATGCTGCTTGATGTAAGCGTATCTTCAAATAATTGACTATTGGGATATTCCCATACGGTGCTGATGCCAGGAAGAAGTTTTTTTCGTATATCGTCTGCAAAAACATTCTTGTAAATATTGCTTGGAATCAATTGAACCATCTTTCCACCAGAAGCAAGTAAGTCGACACCTTTTTCTAGGAAAGCATAGCAGTAGTCGAATTTCCCCTTTTTACAAGTTCTAAAATTTTGACGGATGAATTTTCGATTTGTTTCATCAATATCGTGATATGAAATATACGGAGGATTTCCAATAATAAAATCAAATTTAATATCTGTAGTCCACTGAAGTGCATCTGTGCACACAAACGACCAATTGACGGTTGAAATTCCATAACTCCTTACGATTTCATTGAGATCGCTGATGCATTGATCGTACAATTGTGGATCAAGTTCAATACCATAAATGTCAGCAGACAGTCCAGAGGAAATATTATTAACATCGATATTCTGCGTGAGAGCATCCTCAACGTATCGCTTGACAATTTGTTTAATAATATTACCAGATCCAAATGAATACTCTAAAACTTTTTTCCCAAATAAGTCACGAGAATAACCTGCCAAATCGAGCATGTCGTCTACTTTGTTTAAGGGGGTAAACTTTTGGCACTTCTTTTTATTGCGTTCATTAGCTATAATTGGATTCATGACTTACCTCGAACTCTCAAATGTATTTCGCTTTTTACATGTATGAATTGACAAACAAGAAATCATTGATGCAAAATTTTCTATTAATAGTTTTTTGTTGACTTTTGAATTACATATGTCAACCGGCATAGAAAGGTGCACTATTATAGTATTGCCTTTTGAATCTTTTCCAGAATCGTCTGATCAGCCGGGAGCCACGGAACAGAATCAAGTTCCTCTTTAGTCAGCCAGCGTGCAGCCTCGGCTTCTTTCAACACCAGCTCGCCGGAAACTACTTCGCACCAGAAACAGTCCATGGAAAGACGAAAGGTCGGATAATCGTATTCAATGGTGCCAATCAAATCGTCTACCGCGATCTCGGTATCCAGTTCTTCCCGGATCTCTCGTTTCAGTGCCTGCTGCGGGGTTTCACCCGGCTCGATTTTGCCGCCCGGGAATTCCCATCCGCCCTTGTACTCGCCGTAGCCGCGGGCGGTGGCATAAATTTTATGTTTCGTCTGAATATCGTCGCAGATCACAGCTGCAACAACGCGAACAACCTTCATGATATTCTCCTTTTAACCGACCACCAGCTTGTTGGTCTTTTTGAGAAACTTTGCAGGGATTGGGCGGTTCAGCCGCCATGTGATATTCATGGGGCGGGAGCCCTCGTGTTTCACATAGTTCACCGTGCCCAGATAGGTATACGCTCCTGCACCGCCAAAACGGGCCTCTGCCTTGAACTCGCGCACGAACAGCAGCACCCGGCTTCCTTTTTCCCGGTGATGGATGTAGCGCTGCCCGGTGGCAGAGTTTTCGGCGGTGGTGCTCTGGCTCTGCCAGTGGAAAAGGCTTTCGTTGATGGAATAATCCTTGTACATGGTGGTGGGGGAGTAATCCTTGTCCGCTTTGTTCAGGGTCACAAAGAATACGTCCAGCTGCTTTTCCGGCAGCCACTTCACGCCCTCGCGGACAGTGGCAGGCTTCAAAAAGTCCAGCGCCACCAGCAGCTGGTCACGGGTATAAGTACAGTGCAAATCCAGCGGACAATCAAAGCCCACATCCACAGGTTCGTCGATAAAATCAATGCGGTCATATTGATACTGCAAAAGTGCCTGTAGTTCCCCCAGCAAAACGGGACTGTCTGAGAGAGCATACAGGTTATGATGCTACAATAAAAAGAGACTGATGCAGTGCAACCCGTGCATTGCTTTCGTTTGGTTGCAGGAGTAAAATAAAAATGATTTATTATAGATTGTCAGAACCTCTAAAAGGTGATAAGGTTTAAAATAACAGGCGACCATCATGGAGCCAAAAGCAACCGGTGTCAACAGCCGTGCAGAGGAGCTGTTTGTACAGCTTTTCTGTGAGGCTTTTGGCCCAGAAAAGACCGAAAATCTGCAGGTCTAGTACCCCTGCGTGGACATCTATGGTCGGCACCGCTATATCGACTTTGCGCTGGAATCTCCTGAGTCCAAAATCGCAATCGAAATTGACGGCGAGACCTACCACAACCCCAGCAAGGTGTCCGAAAACAAATACGCTGATGACCTCCTGAAACAGAAGTTCAGCGGCAAGCAAAAAAGCTCTTGACCTCTATATTAAAGGCCAAGAGCTTTTTGCAAAGATGATGCTGTAAAGAAGTAAAACAGTGAAAGCAATAAGAACAGGTGGTCAATTACTTTGCATTTTTTGCATGCGTTGCGCTAACCAGTGATTGAGAAGGCGTTAATGGAGCAAGCCATACTTTGCCAGTTCCCTTATAAACATTTACCAGACCCTCACCGGATGCGGCAGAACCAAGCAAGGTTTTTCCGGAACGTTCAACCGTAAAGCTGAGACTGCCGGACCAGCAAATCGCAAAGCTGCCATCAATTTTTAAAACGTCGTCTTGAAGGTCGATTTCTACGATTTCCGAACGGGGAACATTGCTTTCCAGTACACATACACCATTGCCAGCAAGCCGTAGATTGAAGAGTCCTTCATTTCCGAGTGCTGCAGAAGAAAGCGAGGAGCGTGCCTGAATCTCGTGCTTGACAGTGGATTCACAGGCCAGGAACATGCCGTCTTCCATTACAAGACCGCCTGTCCAGTCACCGACATTTTCGGTCAGAAGATATTTATAGGTGGGTTCGGTCACGAGCACACCCGTTCCGACGTACTCCGGCTTGATTGCGCTTTCTTTTGTGACGGAACTTTTTACCATTTTGCCTAAGAAGTCGCCAACACCCTTCAACCCGGTGGTTGCTTGCACGTTGCCAACAATGTACTGCATTGCGCCCGCTTGGAGAACAAGCCCAACTTTTCCGTTGAGATTGGCAATGGCCTGTTTCCGTTTGACATTCATCTGGCTCATATAGTATTCTTCCATTGCATTGCAAGGCGCTACGGAGAAATCGACATTGTGCTCAACAATGGAGAAGATACCCTTCTGTTCGGTGACGATGTGACTTGTCTGATTTGCCAGATTGTTGATTTTAAACATAAGCAAATACCCCATTTCAAAGCAGATTTCGCATTTTTGTATGCAAGATTTGGTGTCCGTAAAAATGCTTAGATAAGTAGTCACAGTACAACTGAATAACTCCTTAAAATTCAGTGTATCATACGGCAACTGAAAATACTATCATCAAACCACACAAAACATTTGAGACTTTTTTGGCGAGGGGAGAGTATAGGAGTTGAAAGTTTGGCCAGTGAGAATATAAAAAAACAGGTTACTGATGCAAGTCGAAAAACTACCGTTTGTAGCAGATCTGTAGCAAATCGAGTCCATTTAACGAATCATCGTTCTAAAAAACGAAAAGTCATCATGCATCACACACAGGGGGTCTGGGGCTCAAGTGTGTTTTTTATTCACGGAGGTTTGCGTTTACGCAACGGAGCGGTAAACGATCAAAGGCAGGGTATCATCACGGCGATGGTATCCTGCCTTTTTGCTTTGCAGAAGGGAGCTTGCGTTGTGCGAGCCTGACCGCTCCCGACAAGACAGGCGTCTAAAAACAGCCTTGTTTCAAACAAGGTTTTCCATTGCATTTCACAGAAAAGTGTGTTTCAATAAAAAGAGTGATACGGCAATCAGACGCAGAGAGAAGGTGAGGGCAGGATGTTCAGGATCGCGATCGTGGAGGATCAGGATGAAACACGGGAATGCCTGAACCGGTTCGTCCGGCAATATGCCGAGGAGCAGGGAGTACAGGTGGAGATCAGCCTCATTACAGACGGCTCCGAAATCGCAGAGCACTATACGCCGGGGTTCGACATCATTTTTATGGATGTGGAGATGCCCCGGCTGGACGGCTTTGGCGCTGCCGAAGCCATCCGGGCAGTGGATGCGGAGGTGGTGCTGGTCTTTGTGACCAACATGGCGCAGTATGCCATCCGAGGGTACGAGGTGGACGCACTGGATTATGTGCTGAAGCCGGTGAATTATTATCAGTTCTGCACCAAGCTCTCCCGCGCCATTCAGCGGGTGCAGCGGCGCAGAGGCGGGCAGGTGGTGTTGCAGCTGGCGGGCGGCGGCATCCAGCTGTTGGACACGGCGGATATCTATTATCTGGAGACCCACAGCCGGATGCTGTACTACCACACCGCCAAAGGAGAATTTGCGGTGCGCGCCAGCCTGCAAAGCGCTGAAAAGCAGCTTGCAGAGTACCATTTTGTCCGCTGCAACCAGTGCTATCTGGTCAACTTGGCCTACGTCAAGGGCATTGAAAGCGACTTTGCCCTTGTGAAAGACGACCGGCTGGAGATCAGCCGGCGGCAGCGCACGGCCTTTCTTACCGCGGTAGCGTCCTACATGGGAGGTGTGCTGTGACAACATCCCTGCTGAACAGCCTGCTCCGGGCGCTGCTGCGCTGGGGTGCAGCACTGGTTTTTTGTCTGCCCTTGCGGCATCGCTCCCATTTCTGGGCGCGCGCCTGCGGGATGCTGTTTCCGCTGCTTTTGCTGGCGCAGCTGCTGGACCCACTGGCACAATCCACAACACTGTGGCAGCAGCAGCTCTTGTTGCTGGTACTTTATGTTTCCTTTTTTGCGCTGCTGGGTGGGATGATCTACCTGTGCACGGATATCAATAAAAAAGGGGCGATGTACTGCGCGGTGTGGAGTTTGCTCATCGCGCAGTGCGCCTACGAGGGCTGGTGCTTTTTAGAGCTGCAATTTGCCCGGTATGGACACCCGCTGAACATGGCTTCCCCTTGGGCGGTTCTGGTACAATTGCTGTCCGGGGCGGTATTCTTTGCGGCAGTGTATTTCCTGCTGGCACGGCAGCTGCCTTATAAAGGAGAGTATCATATCGGTCCCCGGCAGCTATTCAGCGCATTTTTTATCGGCATCCTGTTCATGGTACAGGCAGCGGTGCTGGACAATTTCCGCGCGGAACAGTTTCCGCGGAGCGTTATAGCCACCATTCTGATCGGGCAGTTCTATTTTATCACCCTGCTGTATTTTCAAAGTGAGCTGTTCAAGAAATCTGCCATGGAAAAAGAGATGAATGCCCTGAATCTGCTGTATGAGCGCCAGCGTCAGCAGTATCAGGTTGCCCGGCAGAATGTGCAGATCATCAATAAGCGCTGCCATGAACTGAAGGTGCAGATCGCCAATCTCCGCAAGCTGTCGCCTGAAGCGGTGCCGCCGGAGCGCATCGAGGAGGCAGAGCGCGCAGCCCGCCTTTATGATGCGAACCGCAACACTGGCAACGAGGTGCTGGATGTGGTGCTGACCGAGAAGAGCCTGCTGTGCGAGTCCC